>Ga0105104_10000506_pt1 | contig 30204 bp, 47 predicted proteins | sample PPLLaktember2015_3_FD_87034 | JGI IMG/M metagenome (GOLD analysis project Ga0105104, IMG submission 87034) | Freshwater sediment microbial communities from Prairie Pothole Lake near Jamestown, North Dakota, USA - PPLs Lake P7 Core (6) Depth... | ecosystem: Environmental > Aquatic > Freshwater >...
CCGCAAATCCCGCGGCGGATCTTGGCCGCTTTCGGTTGTACGTACACCCTCACCCGTGCGTATAGTGTACGTACACACTGTCCTGAGTGGACAAAGGGCCGGAGCGCCAGTCCTCAATCGCTAGAACCAGGCCGCTGGCGCTGATTCCCCTGCAATGAATTGCGATCGATGGGATTGGATGACGCTCCGACCAGATCCAGTGTCCGCGTGAACCGCGCTCATGTCTAGAGGTGGGTAGCGATGGGGTGCCGGAGTTCTAGGTCGACGACACCCCATCTGCCGGCCCATGGGTGACTCTGCCAGGAGTGGGCCTTCGGCCAGGCTGACACATGAATGCGATTCACGCTACCCCTCGCTACATCCGTTACGTACCAAGGGATTCCGGGGGGCATACGTGAAAGTCTATCGCATGGAACGCGTCAATGACGTCACCGGTTTCAGTGGGACGGGCCATGTCGCCGACGTCGTGGAGTTCGACGATGGAACCACGGTCGTGCATTGGCGTGGTGAGGATGCCTCCACCGTGGTGTGGTCAGGTTTGGCCAGCGCGATCAAGGTCCACGGCCACGGTGGCGCGACCAAGTTCGCCGAGATCATCCAGGTGGACCTGTGCCCCTGAGCGCCTGACGGATCCTCGGGTTGTCCTCGGCCAGGCCGTACAGATAGAGGCACAGTAGGGATCGGATCACCTCGGACTGGGTGCGCAACTTCTCTTTGCGGACGACCTTGAGCGCCTCGTGGTACGTGGTCGGGATGTACGCCGAGATCATCGTCATCCCCTCAGGCGTTTGCTTGCCCATCAGGGCTGGACCTTTCGGAGCAGGTGATTGAGGCGGGCCTTCTGGTTGTCGGTCAGGTCGGGTGGATCCTCCGGAACCTGCCAATGCCTCTTCCTCAGCGCCTCGGGTGGCGTGGTAATCCGGCCGTGAACCTTCTCGTCGTGGAAACCGTCAGCCAGGCCGCAGTGCGGACATGGGTTGTTCATGGTCGTTCCCGTCGTACTTGCTGAGCCAGTCGATCAGGGCCAGGGCGATGATCCCGGACATGGACCGCCCTTCCGCCTCGGCGATGTCGCCGGCGCGGTCCCAGAGCGGTAGGTGGACGTGCTTGACGTAGATGGTCTTCGGTTCACCGCGCTCGGCCGCCCTAGTCATCGTCGAACCCCGGTTGCTCATCGAACGCCCTCTTGAACTCCGCCTCTAGCTGGTCGGCGATCTCCGGTCCCGCTCTCGCTGCCAGCCCGAACAACTGGGCCATGATGTCGCCCGCGCCGTCGAGACCGAAGAGGAACAGGATGCTCGCGTTCTCCGTGGTCTTGTTGATGCGACCGGACAACGACATCGCCACCACGGGACCCGTCGAGCCGTTCTTGAAGCTGACGCCCTCAACCAAGCTGACCTCACACTCGCTCAGCAAGACAGCGTCTCTGGGGTCGATCACCACGGAGTTGCGGTCGAAGGGTCCACCTGGGCCGGCGATACCGCCACCTGGGCGTCGAGGGTCAGTCGTCATAGCGCCTGCTCGGTCAGTCGGGTCATCCCGGTGTTCATGTACGCCATCGTCACCTCTGTCGGCACCTCGGCCCGTCCCAGCGCGTGCTCAAGCTGGACCAGCAGGCCACACGCCCGTTCGGTGTCCAACACCAGGGTGACGGTCTCGATGGTGCCGTCGTGGCTGTTCGCGTCGGTGGTCTCCATCCGCAACACCAGTAAGGCTGGCAACTCGTCGTCGTGCTCCTTGAAGACGGCTACCCCGAAACTGTCCGGCGCTCGCCAACCTCTCCGGTCGTCGAAGTCGATCTCTTCACGCGTGCCCCTCATGGCTGGTTCTCCTCCACGCTGATCGCCCGTAGTTCTAACTCTTGTCGGATACGCCATTTGCGGTAGGCGCGCTTCACTCGACCGCGGCGGTAGGTATTCAGCTTTGACGTCAGATGCCAGTTGTCACACCATCGGCAGCGGTAACGAACCACCGGGGCGGCATAGCGTTCCTTCTCGTTGATGGCTTGAGCGACTTCGTCGGCGTCTGCGTACGCGGCATAAATTCGCTTGCTGTGGCAGATCGCTTGATCCCGTCCACACTTGCGGCAGTCGTCGAAGTCGTGACCGCGGTGACATTCCTTATGGTGGCGGAAGACTTGATCGCGGGTCATCTCTCGAATCCAAAGGCCCGGTTGTGCTGTTCGGCGAACCGCTTGGCCAGCTTGCGATAGTGGGGTTGGGCGGGAAACCGCCGAGGCCAGGCGTAGTGACAGTTGGGGTTGGCGCACATCCAGAACAACGTGCCGGCGTACACCTCTGGCTTCGCCACGCCGATGACCTCATCGAGCGAACACCGCGGACACCACGTGCTGATCACGACTTCCAGTATCCCGTCTCCCAGCGCTGCTCAAGATGAGCGGACAGCTTGGACAGCCCCATCGTGCAACCCCAATCCCCGTAACGCCACCATCGACCCTCGGTATACCGCGGTACCTTGTCCAGCAAGGCAACACAGCTTCTCCAGCATCGCGACGATGAACCCCCTCACGACTTCCCCTTCTTGAAGAATTCCCGCCAACGCCGGAGGTTGCCCTGCCAGGTCCAGCCTCTGACGAACGTCGCCTGGAACGCTTGATATGAGGGATGCGTCTTGACCGCGGCTAGCTCATCCTCGGTGAGGGTCCGGAGATTGAGCCCGAACGGGCCTTGCTCAAACCGCGCGCAGGCACCACAGCTAGAGCAGAAACTGAAGTCGCCCGGCTTGGGGATCCTCGGCTTGTCAACGCTGTCCTGAACACTGTTGTCGGCGTAGCACTGTGGACAGATCAACCCACCTCCTGGTGACCGAGATGGTGATAGTTGAGAAGGTAAATCATCACCATTTCCTGCGTGGACTTGTTACGGCTGATTCCCACGGACGCGGCGGCAGCGATGAGTTCGGGCGTTATCCGTTCATCGCACTGAGGGCACTTCTTCACCTCGGCGCTTCGGTCACGTTTGACCATGACGACAGGCCTTCGTCACGTTGGTGTCCATGGTTCTCATCTTCCACGTCGGGGGGTGGAGATGGCTGTCAGGCGTAAGACAAACCTGAACACATACTGGCAGACGGGTAAGGGCGGTCGCGTCAAGGTCAAGTGGAACACGCCGGGCGATTTCACGCGGTGCGTCAGGCATCTCCGCGGCAAGGTCCGCAACCCAGAGGGCTACTGCGCGTTGAGGCATAAGCGCATGACTGGCATGTGGCCCGGGGATAAGCGGAACAGGAGGCGGAAGCGATGAACGAGGTACTCCAGTGGGTGTTCATCGGGTTCCTGGGCTTCCTCGCCGTCATCTGGGCTACGGCCGGTGATCAGCAATGACGACCATCTTCGGCGATGACGAGGAAGGCTTCCACCGCGGCTTCGTGGCCGGCATGTTCTGGCAGAAGCTGAGGGAGAATCGCGATCGGCTGGTCTGGGCTGCGCCTCCGAGCGAGGTCCGATTGTTCACCCTGATGGCTCAGGCCAACGGCTACCGCGTCCAGCACAAGCAAGACGTCCGTGGCTGGCACCAGATGACCTTCACGTCGACGCTCGGGGGGTAGTCATGACCGACAAGTTCATCACCCCGCTGGCCGAGGGTGCCACCAACATGCACGAGCTTTACCTGTCCTGGCTCAATGTCGGGTTCACCGAGGCTCAGGCGATGCAACTGGTCACCGCGTTCATGATCGAGGCGGTCCGGATGGGGATGGAGTCCAACAATGCCGCAACACCGCCACAGTCCTGAACTGAAACTTCTTCACGGCGTCGAGCCGCGGGAACTGGTCAAGACCTCGCCCAAACCGGCCCGTCGGGAGCCTGTAGCGCCTCCTACGCTGTCGTTGCCGGCCAGGGCTATCTGGAACACCGTGGTGGCCGAACTACGCGACATGGACTCGCTCAGCGCGGCAGACACCTACGAGATCGCCGCCTACTGCACCCTGGTGTCCTACGCCGAGGCGCTGGCGTTGGAGTTGTTCGGGGCCAAGACCACGATCCGTAACGAGGAGACCGGGATCCTGCACGCCCACCCGCTCATCCCGATGTACGACCGCCTAGTCGGTAGGGCTCACCTGATCGCCACCGGGCTGGGGCTCAACCCTCGTGGTCGGTCCTCCATCCACGGCTACTCGACCGCCAAGCCGGACACCGAGGCCGCCCAGATGGCTGACCCGTACTCCGCTTAGGGGGCGGCCATGCCCAACAAGGGTTACCTCTACGAGCGGACCACGGGTGAGATCGTCATCCTGATGCTGGCCTTCGTGGTCGTGGTGACCATCCTCATGGCCACGGTGACTGTCGCCGTCATCGAGATCGTCTACCCGGACCAGAACACCGACGAGACCGTCCGGATGATCAACGACACCACCAACGTCATCCTCGGCGCGGTCATCGGCTACGTGGCCGGACGCAAAGAAGGCCTCTTCGACGAACCACGCCCACGGGTGCAGCCATAACGCCGTAGGGGGTCTTCGTGATCCCCGCCTGCGATGCCCACACCCATGAACGCTTCGCCCATCCGTGGCTCGGTAGCTGTAACGAGGTCGGCGAGCATCTGTGCCTTCCACGGGCCAGGCGGGTGTGCGGGTTCTTCGACTCGGTTCTGGTCCACACCAAGGGCATGTGGGCTCGTAAGCCGTTCATCCTGGCCGACTGGCAGCGCAACGACATCATCGGCCCACTCATGGGCACCGTCGACTACAACGCCGACCTGGACCGCTACGTCCGACGGTATCGAAACGGCTGGATAGAGGTCGCGAGGAAGTGCGGGAAGTCAGAAGTCCTGGCTGGCCTTGCCCTGTACCTGCTCGCGTTTGATGGCGAGGAAGGCGCGGAAATCTATGGCGCCGCAAAGGATCGCGACCAGGCCCGCATCATCTGGGACGTGGCCAGCCGGATGTGTCAACTCTCGCCGAAGCTGGCCAACCGGGTAGGCCTACGCGTCCGTAACCACGACCGGCGCATCGTGGACACCCAGACGGGGTCGTTTTATGCCATTTTGGCCCGAGATGCCCTGGGAAATCTAGGTTTGAACCCCTATGCGGTGCTGTTCGACGAGGTGATCGCTCAGCCGGACGACCGGCTCTGGACCACGATGAGAACGGCGGCCGGGTCCCGTGCGGAACCGCTGATGCTGGCGGCTACCACAGCCGGCAACGACCCGTCAAGCTTTGCCGCCTCCGAGCACGCCGAGGTGGTCAAGGTCGCCGACGACCCTGATCGGGCACGCCACCGGTTCGTCTTCATCCGCAACACCCCGATGGAGGCCGACCCGTTCGACGAGGACAACTGGGCCTTCGCTAACCCGGCCCTGGGCGACTTCCTGTCCATCCAGGCGCTACGGGACGAGGCGGCCGAGGCGAAGAACGATCCGACCAAGGAGAACTCGTTCCGTCAGTTCCGGCTCAACCAGTGGGTGTCGCAGTCGACGCGGTGGATGCCGATGCACCTCTACCGCGAATGCACGGGCGATATCTGGCCTACCGCGGACTGGGGCCTGAAGCTGCTCCACGGTCGCGATGTCTGGTGTGGCCTGGACCTGAGCGCCAAGCTGGACCTCACGTCGTTGTGCCTGTTCACGCCAGCGCAGGGTGACGACCCGGTAGGACATGCGATGTGGTGGCACTGGCTACCGGAGGAGGCTCTGCCCGCCCTGGACACGGTCACCTCGCACAAGGCGAGCCAGTGGGTAAAACAGGGCTTCCTGCGCCTCATGCCGGGCGCGGTCATCGACTACACCGACCTGTGCGCCCAGATCGCCGACATCGTCAAGCCGTTCCGCGTACGCGAGGTCGTCTACGACAAGTGGTCCGGGATCATGGTCGCGCAGGAACTGGAACGCCGGCTCGGTAAGCGGGTGCCGATCATCCCCAACGAACCCACCTACGTCGGGATGACGCTGCCCATGCGCGAGTTGATGAACCTCACCGTGGCGCACGAATGGAACCACCACGCCAACCCTGTCGCAACCTTTTGTTTCGACTCCGTGGAGGTCCGACGCGCCCTGGACAACTCCGACTTGCTCAAGCCGGTCAAGCCCGAACGTCTGCCCACCCAGGTCCGTATCGACGCGGTCATCACCACGGCGTTGGCGGTAGGGGCTTGGCGGGTTCGTGGTCAGCAGCAACCACCCACGCGTCGCGCCTACGGCTTCTGAGGCAGGTCGAACTCACCGTTCATCGCGCCGTCTATGAACTCGTTCCACCGTTCCCGAGGGAAGAACAGGATGTCGTTCGGTCGCTCAGCGCTTCGGATCGCCACGACGCCGTTGGACAGGAACGCGATCTGAACACCGGTGTCGGTATGTAGGCCATAAGCCGTGCGCCACTCGATCTCTTTAGCCATTCGTTCATCTTAATGCGTCTGCGACTTGGCGGGCCAGCCCAGTGACCTCGGCGCGGACGTAGGCCACGTCGCGATAGACCCCAAGGGGCGTGGTGCACACGGGGGATAGCCACGGCCGATCTTTGTAGAGGTCTTCGTAGCGCGGACACAGATCGAAGGCGTGGGCACAGTCAAAACCCAGCCACCATACGTCTTTGGGTCGACCCGGCGCGGGGACGTGGCAGATGTGGCCGCCCTCATCGCAGGCGTCGGCGTAGGTCAATCCACCGTGGACGTCGACGTCAATCCTGTCGTAGTCCATGCCATGCCAGGGATGACCGGGCGGAACGCCGACGTAGCCACATAGTGCCCCTGATGGCCCGCGCGAGATGAGGCAGTCCAGGTCGGTGGCCGGGTCGATCCATTGGATCTTGTCTGGTTCGTCTTGCCATGGTCCAGGCGCGGTTGGCCGCTCGGGGAAGGTCCATGTCTGTTCTTGGGTCATATGCCCCTTATACACCACTACGCCGCTTAGGCCGGTCAGCGACACCACGGGGGTGAGCCATGGCCAACATCACCGACGCGTACACCTACCTGAAGAACGAACTCCTGAAGCTGTCGCCGGGATCCCAGTGGGGAGGCGACTTCGCAAACAAGCCCGGATATCACAACTGCCGGGCCAACCTGCCCAGTTACGACTACTCGGTCACCGACAAGCCTCCAGACGGAGGTGGTTCATCCACGGTGGCCGGCGCGATCGACTGGACCTTCCCGGACGCTCAGCGTGGTGACTACTCGACCATCGCCAAGTACACCAAGCGGTTGTTCGCCTCGGCCACCGATCCCAACGATCCGCGGCTGGATGGCTTCAGGGAGTTCTACGGCCAGGCCGACGACGACAACTACGTCGAGGGCTATGACATCCGCTACAACGCCTACTGCACCTCGGATTCGAGCCATCTCTGGCATATCCATATCAGTGAGGACCGCGACAAGACGGCCTCCTACGAGAACAAAGACAACCTTCTGTCTGTCCTCCGTGGAGAGTCAGTCGACGATTGGGGGGGCGGTATGCCATCCGCAGATGAAGTTGCCAAGGCGGTGTGGAACTACAACATCGCTTCTTCCGGTTCGTACAGCGGCAAGGGTGCGCTCTGGACCACGCTCAACCGGGCCGGCTACCTGGCCAACACCTTCGCGCCGGGCGTGGACAGCCAGCTTAAGACCATCAACACCAAGCTGGATCAGATCGCCGAATTGCTCAACACGTCCACCAAGGCCAGCGATGAACAGGTGGCAGGCCTGCTCGCCGACATCCGGGCTCAGCTAGAGACGTGGGGAACCACGCAGTGAACCGTTGGCGGGTGGGTCGCAAGCTCGGTCGGACGGTCTACATCGAAGGCGACAGCCCAGATCCCGACCACGACCACTTCGTCGGACTGATGGACACCAGCGACCTGGCCGAGTTCGTGGTCAAGTGCGTCAACATCTGCCTCGACGCGGCCGACGCGAAGAAGGAACAACTCAACACCGGGGGGTAGCCATGACGATCGCCGCGTTCGCTCCCCCCGGCGAGATCCTTGTCCATCACTTGCTGACCACCAACATGAACCCCGAGGAGATCGAGGGTCTGGCGAACCGGGCCGGACTGGTGCTGGGCCTGGCCACCGAGTTGAGTACCGACTTCGCGTTGCTCTACCCGCGCTGGCAACTGCTCGACGCTTACTACCGCGGTGACCCGCCCCTACCCAGGGATCCGGAGAGGCTGACCGCCAAGTACCGCGAACTGCTGGAGATGAGTCGTAGCAACTGGTGCGGGCTGGTCGTGGACGTGGTCAACGAGCGACTGAAGGTGGGCTCCATCTCGTCCACCACCAACTCGGTCCAGGACAAGACCGCGTGGACCTGGTGGCAGGCCAACAACATGGACGGGCTATCGCCTCAGATCCACGCCGCCGCGTTGAAGTTCGGCCTGTGCTACGTCTCGGTGTGGCCTACCGCGGATCCGAAGAGGCCGAAGATTCTGGGCGAGTCCCCGATGACTTGCTATGTGCGGTGGAACCCGGAGTTGGATATCCCCGAGGCGGCCCTTCGGGTCTGGCAGGACAACGTCTGTCACTGCATCTACGCCGACCTGACCTTGCCCGACTACCAGTTCCGGTTGGTCAGCCAGGACAACGTCACCGAACAACTGATGATCGACCAGACGGCGCTTCCGAGGCATGCGGTGACCGCCAGCCTGGACCAGGTCAAGTGGGGTTTCCGTGACGACGTGGATCCGGTGGTCCGCAACAAGCTGGGCGTGGTCCCGTACGTGCGGATGCTCACCGAGCCGGACCTGATCGGCGGTTACAAGTCCGAGATCGAAGGCCTCATTCCCATCCAAGACAGGATCATAAAAACCAACTTCGATCGCATGCTGGCGCAAGGGTTCCAGAGTTTCCAGAGGGCATGGATCACCGGCATTGACGTGCCTACCGACCCGAAGACCGGTAAGCCCAAGGAGCCGTTTGACGCCGCGGTGGATCGGCTCTGGACGATCGAGAACGAGAACGCTCGGGTGGGCCAGCTTGACGGCGCCGAACTGGATGGCTACATCAAGGCCAACACTGCCGACGTGCAGGCGCTGGCCACCCAGTCGAGAACACCCCCGCACCACTTTATGGCCGGCATGGGGCTGTTCCCGTCCGGCGAATCCGTCCGCGCTACCGAGTACGGGCTGAGCCGAAAGGTCGAGTCCCGCCAGCAGTCCTATGGGGATGGTTATTCGCAGATGTTGCGACTGTGCGGCATGGCCGTAGGCAACAAGCGCCTCGCCAATGATCTCGGTCTCAACGTGGTGTGGGACGACGTGGAAGCCCGCAGTGAAGGCGAACTCGTCGACGCCCTGCTGAAGATGAGCAACCTCGGTGTCCCGAACGCCGCCCTCTGGCAGCGCTGGGGCGCCAACCCCGAGGAGATCGCCTCCTGGCAGAAACTCCTCGACGAACAACCTGAACCACCAACGCCTTTGGCCACGCCTACCGACGCACAGACCGCGGTAGCCGCCAACGACAACACCCAGGCGCAGTAGCGCCACGCCTAAGGCCAGCCGGCCACCGGTAACGGCGTGAGTCCACGCCACGAAACACGAGGGATGCAATGACCAACCCGAGCACGCCCGCCGACGCGGGCAACGCACCCGAGCCTGAGTCCCAGCCGGGACCAGTGCCGACCAGTGCGCCATCCGACCCGAAGGACTCCCGTATCGCCGAACTCTCCAACGAAGCCAAGGCGTGGCGTAAGCAACTACGCGACACCCAGGCCGAACTGGAAGCCATCAAGGCGGCCGGACAGTCAGACGCGGAGAAGGCCATCGCTGCCGCCAGAACCGAAGGTGCTTCCGAGTACCAGAAGAAATGGCGTGCCTCAGTGCTGGCCAACACCGCCTTGAGTGTCCTGGTCGAAAACGGCGTCACGGCAACAGAACCGGCTCTACGCAGTCTCGACCTCGACGACGTTGAGGTGGACGACGACGGCAAGCCGGACCGGGCCGCGATTGAGAAAAGGGTCACCGACCTGCTCACTCGCTACCCGATCTTTGCCGGATCAACCGGGTCTCCCGTGGGCACCGCAACCGGCGAGGGACAACGCCGCGTGACCGCCGACCAGGTTCTCAAGCCAGGCATGAGCGACAAGCAACTTGAGGAAACTCTGCGCTGGGCGCTACGCGGCCCGAAGTAGCCTCGCCTTTCGCCTGAGAGGCAACCAGCACCATGGCAACGCCGTACATCGGCAGGGACGACGCGCTCGCGTTCATCATTGAGCAGAGGTCCCCCGAAATCATCGAAATGGCCACCCAGCAGTCCGTGGCCCTGCAAACCTTCCGTCAGATCCCTATCGGAACGTCGGTAGCCCGGTTCAGCCTGGCCGACACGTTCCCGACCGCGCAGTGGCTGGCAGCGACTCCACCGGACGACGTGGACATCGCCACCAAGCCCGTCACCGAAATGCGTTGGACCACCAAGGACGTCCTCATCGAAGAGGCGGCCACCGTGGTCGTGATCCCGGAGAACGTGCTTGACGACGCCGAGATCAACCTGTGGAACGAGGTGCAGTCCAAGGCCGCCGAGGCGGTGGCCTGCCTCATCGACCAGGCGTGCTTCTTCGGCACCGCACCGTCTGGACCGTTCCCGGCGTCATTCCCGGTGGGCGGCATCGTGGGACGCGCCATCGCGGCAAACCACTCATACGAGTGGGGCACCGTCACCTCGACCGAGGATCTGGCCGAAGCGTGGAACCAGACGATGGCTCTCACCGAGGCGGACGGCTACGACGTCAACCAGTCCTACGCCAGCCGCGGTATCCGGGCCAGCCTTCGTGGACTCCGTGACGCCAACGGCACGCCGCTCTACGTCACCAACCTGGCTGGCGGTGGCCCGACCGACTCCATGTATGGCGTACCCATCAACTACGTCACCAACGGCACCTGGGATCCGACCAGGGCGCTCGCGGTGATGGGGGACGCGCAGATGGCCGTCATCCTGATGCGTCAGCGACTGACCGCCAAGCGACTCGATCAGGCCGTGGTGGGCGACATCAACCTGCCCATGCAGGATGCTTTGGGCCTGCGCCTGAAGATCCGGCTCGGCTTCACCGTCATGGCGCCGAAGGGGCGTCCGGGCACTCAGACGGCCAACCCGTTCCCGTTCTCGGTACTGGAGCCCAAGACCGCGGTCGCAGCGTCGGGCGCCACGATGGGTTCGCCGGGCACGTTCACCCCAGCCGGTGGCGAACTTCCGGCCACGCTCGCCGGGATGACGGGTATCACCGCGACGCCAGGCACGGCGTGGACCAGCGGCTCGTACGTGGTCCTCGGCGACGGCAGCTTTGCGAACTGGAACGCCACCGCGTGGGTGGCAGGCAAGCGGCCGTAAATCCACCCTAGAACCGCCCCAGGGCTGGGGTCTCTTTCTGGTCATCCTTTCTCTCCCCCAGCCCTGGGGTTTCACCATGTCCACATAAGACACGTTCCGGGAAGGTGACCGATGTCCACACGCCAAGCTGCCATCGCGGTCGGCCGACTTCCCACCCAGGTGAATCTGAGCGTGTACCAGGGGGATGACTTCTTTCTCAAGATAACGGTGGACGACACCACGTCCCCGGTCGACCTCACCACGTACACCGCCAAGGCCGAGATCCGATCGTCCGGCTCGACTCCGACGAAGACCGAGTTCGACGTCACCATCGTGGACGCCGTCACGTTGCTGCTGCACCTGACCAACGCCAATTCGTTGCTGCTGACCGGCAACGGGGTCTGGGACGTACAGGTAACCGATCCGACCGGCCTGGTGACCACGCTCGCGGGCGGTTCCCTGACTCTGGTGAAGGACGTGACCAGATGAGCGACAACGAGATCACGGTCTCCGCGCCAGGCGGTCCGGTCGTCGCTGACATCGTCGAGGTCGTGGTCGGTCCGCCCGGACCTGAAGGTCCCGCAGGGCCAGCGGGTGGCTCAACCAGCCTCCTGCCCTACACCCTGTCCGCCTCCACGACCGCGCCACCCGGTGACGGCAACGTGGGCCTGGACAACGCCACCGCCCAGTCGGCGACCGCGATCCGGGCCAGCCTCGTGACCGCGGACGGCCAGAGCGCGCAGACCTCGCTGTATTTCCTGGACGCCGGGGACGCGGTGTCGTTGGAGTGGACGACCGCGCCTGCCAGCATCGGCTACAGCGTGACCGGCCCCATCGTTCAGCAGACGGGCTACATCGAGATCCCGGTGTCGTGGGTCTACGGATCGCCACCTCCGACCGGCCCGGTCTATCTGGGCCTGTTCCGCGTCGGCCCACAAGGCCCGCCCGGGAGCGGTAGCGGTGGCGCTGTCACACGTCAGTACGTCCAGGTGCGTCAGGCTGGCGCTACCCAGGATCTCCCCAGTGACACGTTCACCAAGATCGAGTGGGACACCGAAGACTTCGATCCAGACGCGATGTTCGACGCCGCCTCCCCGACGAGACTCACCGCGCCCGTCGCCGGCGTCTACCGACTTGGTGGCGCCATCGCCATCTCGTTTGACGGTAACGGCTACCGGGCCGCGCACTGGGGGGTCAACGGCTCGATCGTCGCGCAGAGTCCAGCGGTATTCGTCGGGTCCAACGCCACCGGTGCCCACGTCATGTGCGTGTCGCTACTGGTCAACCTCAACGCCGGCGACTACGTGGAGATGTTCGTGTTCCAGAACAGCGGCGTACTGCTGACCACGGTGACGGCGCCCAACTATCAGAGCTTCATCAACATGATGCGCGAAGTCTAAAACTCCACAGAGGACACCCTAGGGAGGGTGCTATGGCAGTCACAGTTGGTGCCCTCCCCGCGGAGGTGGACGTCGCCCTCTATGCCGGGGACGACTTCGAGATGACAGTCAAGGTCTCCAACGCCGACGGCACTCCGGTGGACCTCACCGGCACCACGGCCAAGTCGGAGATCCGCGCCAACGCGGCGGCCACCGTGGTCCTGGCCACCTTCACCGTCACCGCCGTGGACTCCTCCACGTTCAAGCTGGTCCTCGACGGTGACGTCACGGCCGCTCTGCCGGCCAGCGCGGTCTGGGACCTCCAGGTGACCGACGCCGCCTCCAAGGTGACCACGCTCGCGGGCGGCAAGGTCAAGGTAACCGCGGAGGTGACGCGATGACCGACCACATCGTCAACGTCACCGTTGCAGCCAAGCCGACCGCGTTCATCGGCGTCAACCCGGGCGACGAGGGGCCTCCCGGGCCAGTGGGGCCGGCCGGACCGCAGGGACCCAAAGGCGACACGGGCAACACCGGTCCGACCGGGCCAGCCTCCACGGTGCCGGGACCGCAGGGGCCGAAAGGCGACACGGGTGCGACCGGCCCGCAGGGTGCCGATTCCACGGTGCCGGGTCCGCCCGGAGGCCAGTGGGAAGAGGTCCGCGCGTACACGGTCACCACGAACAATGTCCCCACACCGGTTGGTATCGCGGGCGGGTACGTGACGACCATTGCTGCTGGAGCGGGTGGCGGATCAGGACGTCGTGGCGCCGCTGGCACTATCCGATGTGGAGGGGGTGGAGGCGCATCCGGTCCGGCATACGTCGACTGCTGGATTCCTGCCGCCTCGTGGGGTGCCACCTATAGCGTGACGGTTGGCGCCGGTGGCCCTGGCGGTGCCGCTAGGACTACCGACGACACTGACGGTGCGGTAGGCGGTCAGGGTGGAATTAGCAGCCTAGTCTCTGGCCCTTCGAGCATCCTTTCGCCCAACAGCATTGCGGGGAATGGTGGGTCGGCTACTGCCGGTACGGGAGGGGCGGCGTACTCGTCCGGATTCCAGGGTGTGGCTGGCGGTGCGGCCAGTACGACAGGTGGCGCCGGTAACGGGGGCGGCTGGGCGATCAATCAGCCGGGTAGCGGTGGCGCAGGTGGCGGAATCACTACCGCGAACGCGGCTTCGACTGGCGGTTCTGGCGGTTCAGCGCGGCCATGGACAAACATTGGTCCTGGCGTTGGGAATGTTGACGGAGCGTTGCCGGGCGCTGGAGTCAGTATCGGTGGCGGGACACCCTCTGCTGGCTGCTCTGGTGGCTGGTCGTCCGTTACTCAGGCGGCTGCGGCCGGAGCTAGCCCTACCGCAACGTCGTACGGCGCTGGTGGTGGCGGTGGTGGCGCGAGCCTCAACGGGTTCAACTCCGGCAAGGGTGGCGACGGTGGGCCGGGTTACGTCCGGATCCGCTTCGTCTACAACCCGAGTGCCGCGCCGGTCGACAACGTCGAGTCGTATGTGGACCTCGGCGATAAGGCCGCTGGCTTCACGCTCGACTACAAGGCTGGGCGCTGGCAGAAGTTCCGGCTGACCAACAGCATCTCCATTAACGGAATCAACAATCTGCCGACTGGCCCGATCGTGGGCACCCTCTTCCTGATGATCCAGCAGGACGCAACGGGTAACCGGGGAATCACGTGGCCAGGCACGTTTAAGTGGCCGCAAGGTGGACCGAACCCATACATCTCCGTGCAGCCCGCAGCCGTGGACGTCGTGCAGCTTGTCGTTATCAACGGCGTGGTGTACGGCACGGTCGGCGCCTGGGGGTATCTGTGATCCGCGTGATGCCGCACATGTACGGGCTGGGTGAGCAGATTCACTTGGATCCGGGTTGCGAGAAGGGCGCCAACAGCCTGAACACCCGCTGGTGGGGAAACTACTTCAACTGCCCTCGTGTCCGTGAACAGGTCGATCCGCACGGCGGAAGCTGGAGTGTGCTTTACACAAAGGACAGTGGCGTCAACGCACAGGGTGCCGTCTGTTACGGGGAGCAGGTCTTCGGTCGAGGAACGTTCCGTGTGTCTGCCTGGGTTAAGGCGACCGCGGGCCTCAACCTCAAGATTTCCGTCCGCGCTTTTCGCCGGGGTACCGGGCTCATCACGGAGTCGGGCGCTCAGGTTCTTCTTGCTACGACCGGCCAGTGGCAACAGATCCAGACCAACTCGTGGGTGCTTCCGCAGCCGGTTGTGGTGGCGTTGCAAATCGTCACCGACTCGACAGCGCCTATCGGAACCGCGTTTCGGGTCGACGACCTCAAGATCGAGCAGATCGCTTGACTACACCATAAGCGGAGTTATGCGAGGAGGTAAGCCATGACCATCACCACGACGACCCTTTCCGTGGTCGCCATCGTCGTGTCCTGTGTGGCGCTCTACGTCGCATTGCGCCGGCGCCCTTAACCATCGCCTTAAGCCAGACCAACTCACGGGGGTGAGGTATGGCCAGCTACGCCTCTGTGGACGACTACGAACTCCGCACCGGCACCACGGTTCCCGACGACATGAAGCCCACCGTTCAGGCCCGCCTCGACGACGTCAGCAACATCATCCAGTTGTATCTGGGCGATTGCGCCGAAGCGGTGGAAACCAAGTTCGCCGAGATCCTCACCTCGCTGACGGTGGCGCACACGTACAAGGCGTCGTCCATTCCGGCCGGGGTGAGAAGCGAGTCGGTGGGCTCCACCTCGGTCAGCTACGACACCGAAGGCGGTACCACCACGCTGATCGGGCAGGAGATGGAACTCCTCGATCGCCTGATGGCCGACGCGTGTGAGGACTACGCCAACGATGCACCGGGCGTGGGGATGCTCGGCATCAAGATGGGCGGCGTCGGTGACGAGGAAGCCTACAACCATTGGGCCAGGGACATCGATGTGTGGGTGATCTGAATGCCCACGCCCGCCTGGCTGGCGCGTCACCTCGATACGCCTTGCACGTTCTATCTCCGCGAACCCAACGGTGTCGACGAGTACGGCAACATCATCTACGCCGACCGCCCGATTCCCGCGATGTGCTTTATGCAGCCGGTGTCCCAACTCCAACTGGAGGACGGCCGGGCCAACATCGGCGACTTCCTGCTTCACACCGACGCCAGCATGGCCGGCGTGATCGACGGGTTCGTCCGGGTGGAGGTCTACGGGTCCTCGTTCGAGGCGGCAGCGCCTCCCGCGGTCTACCGCACCTTTGGCGACTCCCGTCCACATCACGTGGAGATCCAGGTCAGCCGGAGCACGGCATGAAGAACCGTATCGATCGGGTCGGCATTGCCCGTCTGGAGTTCGGCCACAAGCTCAGAGACCAGATGTACAACGCCGCGATGGCCTGCCTGTTGCTGTCCATCAACTTCGGTCCGGTTCACCGCGGCTTCTACATCGCCAACCTCAACGCCAAGCGTGGTCGTGGTTCACGCGCCTACGCCACCTACGGGTCGCGGGACTTCAAGGCGCTGTGGATCGAGCACGGCAACTACACGATCCCACGCCACGCACCGTTGCGTAAGGCGGCCGACGCGTTGGGCCTACGGCTCAAGGGGGAGGGCCGTGCCTATGACCGGCGTTGACGTGGAAGCCCTTCTCACCAACTATCTCCGCTCCGTCGCCGAGGTCGTCGCCATCGTGGACGACCGGGTCTACACCGACAAGCCGCATGAGCGCACCTATCCGATGGTCGTGCTCAGTCGGGTGGGTGGCGGATTCGTCTACCGCGACTGGCTTGAGGCCGCGGAGATCGACCTGTCTTCCTATGGCGGCAGCCACAAGATGTCGCAGTCGCTGATGGCCACGTGCATCAAGGCGATGACCGGCGCAGTGGGAGGACATCCGGAGGGCGTGGTCACCAAAGTCACGCTTCTGTCCAATGTGTACGACCCCGAGCCGGACTCGGCTGACCCGTCAGGTCATGCCCGACCGCGCTTCACGGCGAGCGTCACAGTCCTGACGCATCCGACGCCGTAATCGCACAACAGTAAGGAGCCACGTCAATGGCTATCATGACCGATTCGCAACCCATTGTCGGCGCCTACGGCGATATTTTCACTGCGCCTGAGGGCACTCCGGCACCGACTGCACTCGACGTCGACCCCACCGCACCCTGGGTGAAGCTCGGGATGATCTCCGAGGACGGGGCAAGCTGGACCCCGCCGGAGGAGGAAACCGCCGAGATCAAGATCTGGCAGTCTCTGTATCCCGCCCGCGTGGTGACCACGGGTCTGTCGTCGTCGCTCACGTTCGCCCTCGACGGCTGGAACCGCACCACGATCCCGTTCGCGCTCGGCGGAGGCACCTTCGAGGACAAGACCGACGTCATCGTCTTCCACCCGCCGGGTGCAGGCGAAAGCGTCAGCCGAGCCATCTTCCTCAAGGTGCTCGACGGCGACGTCAGCCTCGGCCTGTACTTCCCCAAGGGAAGGGTGATCGGCCGCGAGGACACAGTCTTCAAGCCGGACGAGGCCGCCCTACTCAACGTCGAGTTTGGACTGGAAGGTTCCGTCAACTACGAGCCGTACCAGTTGGTGTTCGACGAGGCTACGTTTCCCGACGTCGCTGTTGCGGCAACCGGAGCCACTCAGGTCTCAGGCGCAGCCGGCACCTGGACGCCTTCCGGAGCCACCCCGCCCGCCAATCTGGCCGGCATGACGGGGATCACGGCCACGCCTTCTACCGTGTGGGCTACCGACAGCCACATGGTGATGGGCGACAACGCACACACCTACTGGAACGCCACCGCCTGGGTTACCGGTGATGCGCCGTGAGCAACACTCTCAACCTTGACGCCAAGCGGGCTGCCCGCGCGGCTGCTCGCGGTGAGCCGATGCGGATGGTCCTGTCCGGGGAGACCTTCGATCTGGTCCCGGAGATGCCCATCGAGATCGGCGAACTGGCCAACGACAACCGCATCGGTGAGGCCTTCAAGCTGATGCTGGCCACGCCTGAGAACGACTGGGACCGGCTCAAGTCCTGCCGGCCGTCGTTCAACGACATCCTCGACGTGGTGGAGTTCTACGGTACCCAGTTGGGGGAATCTGTGAAGTCAGCCGAATCCTCAGCGAACACTGGGGCGCGGTCGAAGCCGACTTCGCACGATATTACGACCGCGATCTCGCCAGCGCCGTCTATGGACAGCGAGGCCTTGACGCCCGCAGGCTGACGAATCTCATCCTCCACCTTCCACCGCAATCCGCGCTACGACGGGAACTCAACGCCGAATGGTCCCTTGAGGACGAACTTCTCGCGTTGCAGTTGGAGATCGCTCACGAGCAGTACCGCGCCACGTTCGCGGCTGCCGGGGTCAAACCGAGCCGTCTTCCCAAACCGTTGCGCATTCCACGCCCGGAGCCGCTTCGCGCTGGCACGTCGCCTAGCACGCCGGGTACGCCATCGCGATCACCTCGGCAACGGCCCAGTCGGCGACACGCGTCGTCGGTAGCCGAGGTGGTTGCGGTGGTCACCGCTGGATTCGGACCGTCTCGGAGGTAGTCCATGGCCCGCGTTGATGTCGCCTACGTCGAGGTGCGCCCTGACCTCACCTTGTTCGGAGAGCGACTGAAGGCTGGCCTGGACAGCATTAGGGCTTCCGAGACGGTCCGCGTCGACGTGGACATGTCCAAGGCCGTGGTGGCATCGCAAACGATGAAGCGTCTCCGCGCCAAGGAGATGGCCGAACTCAGCAACGCCATGCAGCAACGGATCGCGGTGGCTGAGCAGATCGGCAAGGAGGAGTTCCGAATCCGTTCCTGGCTGGCCGGCCAGAACAAGCGACTCTCCGACGAGGAGCGCAAAGAAGAGGAACGCAAGGAAAAGTACCTGATGGGCGTGGCCCTGAGGATGCACCAAAAGATCGCCTCGGATCAGACCAAGCACATCGAGGACATGACCAAGAAGGAGATCGCCGCCCACGCGGAGAACGACCGTCGTGACCTCGCCGCGCTGGAGAAGATGCAACGGGCCGAGATCGTTGCCCACGGCATCAACGAACGCCTCGACGCCAAGTCAAGGGAAGAGTCGGAGAAGGCCGCTGAGGCCCACGAGAAGTACCTCTCCGGGGTCGCCATCCGGATGAATCAGTTCGTCCACGCCAACAAGCAAGCCATCATCAACCAGGAGACCATCGACCGCGAGAAGAAGGAAAAGTACCTCGCCACCGTCGCGATCTCGATGCATTCCATGGCGGCCAAGTGGAAGGCCAAGGCTGACGCCGACGCGGAGAAGGTCCGCAAGAAGTCGGCCAAGGATGCCCAGGCGGCGTCGAAGAAGCTTAACGAACTGATCAAGCGTCAGGCCACCTCGGCTGCGGCACCCTATCGTCGTATCGCCGCCGCGTTCAGTGGTCGTGGTCCGATCAGCGCGGGCATGAAGATCCTGTTCGGTTCGGTGGGCCTGCTGACTGAGGCGGTCGGACTCGGCTTCGCGAAGACGTTCACCGTGGTCGGCCAGACCGGCGCCAAGATGTTCGCCAACCTCGCCGAGAAGGCGTCGGAGTTGTTCGGTGAGGCGGCCGGTGGAGGCGGTGGCGTCTTCGCCAAGATGAGTAAGGGCATGGCCGGCATGGCCGTCAGCGCCGGTGAGATGGGCGCCTCCATTGCTGCGGCAGCCGGACCAGTCGCCGCCATCGTGGCTCTCATCGTGGCCCTGGTCGCCGGTGCCGCCCTGGCAACCGCGGCGCTGGGTGCGTTCCAGATCGTCCTCGGTGGCCTGCTCGCCGTGGTGATCCCGTTGGTGGCCGGTATCGCCGCCCTGGTGGCTGAGTTCACCGCTCTCGCTGCGGTCGGTGTCGGTGCCCTGGGGCTACTGCCGGGTGCACTGCTGGCAGGGGTGGCCGCGTTCGGGCCGCTCATCCTGGTCATGCAGAAGTTCCAGGATCTGTTCAGCAAGACCGCGGACAAGGTCGGCCCGCTCTACGAGGTGTTCGAGCGGCTCAAGAACGCCATCTTCGCGGTCATCTCCTCCGGGCTGGTGGAGTCGCTCCAGAATCTCGCCACCACGGTGCTGCCCAAGGTGGTCGACGGGATCGTCGCGGTCGCCTCGGCGTGGAACCGGCTGTTCATGTTCGCGGCTAAGTTCGCCACCACGGCCGGCGCCATCGCGGCCATGAACGGGCTACTGCAACTGGGCGCCAGATTCGTCAACGCCATGGCCGACGCGGCGCAGAGGCTAGGCCCGACTCTGCTCGGATTCGTCACCAAGTCCCTGCCGGTCCTCGACGGGCTGCTCAACATCGCCATCCAGCTAGCCGACGAGTTCGGGGCGTGGGTCGAATCCATGCTGAAGTCCGGCCAGCTTCAGGCTCTCTTTGCCCAGATCGGCACCGCGCTAGGGATGATCTCGCTCATCGCCAGGCAGGTCGGCCCGTACATCGTCGGGTTCCTCAACGCGACGCTAGGCCCCGCCACCCAGTTCCTGGGGCTGCTCGGGTTGATCGCGGAGCGTTGGGCCGGGTTCATGAACTCCGCGGCCGGACAGCAACTTATTGGCCAGTTCTTCACCTCGATGAACCAGATCGTGACGGACCTGCTCCCGTTGGTGGAGCAACTGTTCATGGCCTTCCTGTCGCTGGGACCCACCTTCGCCGACCTCAACTCGGCCGCGGTCCCGGCCCTGATGGCCATCGTGGACCTGTTCATGCAACTGATGGATGCCATCGCGCCGTCGGTCACCGAGTTCCTCAAGAACTTCACCGCATCGCTTCAGGAACCGGCCACGCAGGAGGCGATTGGTCACCTCGGTACAGCGCTGTCCTTCCTGTTCAAGGAACTGAGCGAGAACCAGTGGGCGATCAGCTTCCTGATCAATCTCATCTCCGGCATCGTCGTAGCGATCGGTGTCTTCATCGGCCAGATCGACATGCTCGCCGACGCGCTCAAGGGCATGTTGGGTGGACTGCAACTCATCGGCGCCCAACTGGGTGCGCTCGGTAAGCCGTTGCAGTGGCTGGGCGAGAAGCTGGGCATCTTCGCCACCGAGTCCGACCGGGCCGGTAAGGCCGCCAACGACATGGCCACCAACACCAGCAACGCCACTGGCCGCATGATCGGTGGCCTCAACGCGGTCGCGACAACGAGGTCGTGGGCGAACATCCGCGCGGCGGCTCAGGACACCGCCCAGTACATGGTCGACATGGCCAACAACGGCATCGCCGGAAACAACGCCCTGATCGCGTCCCTGTCTGCCATGGGTGCGGCTGCCTATGCGGCCAAGAACGAAGTCGACATCCAGACCTTCGAGAAAGCGGTGACAAGGGCCTACACCGGTGCCTCTGGTGGCCTTTACCGCAACAACGTGGCCCTGTCCGGCTTCAAGGGTGCCGGTAAGGCGGCCGGGGACGCGTGGGGGTCGGGCTTTAGCTCCGCCGTGGACACCTCGGTGAAGACGTCGACAACGAAGACCACGAAGAAGAAGCCGTTCCTGTCCAACATGAAGCCGATGCTGTCCTCATTGGACGCGATGACGCTCATCCTGGGGAAGAAGTCCTACGACAGCGGTAGGGAGATCGCCCGCTACCTGGCCAAGGGCATCACATCCGGGAGCAAGAACATCGCCAAGGCGGCTGACTACATCTACAAGCACTACCGCGGCAAAATCAACGCGATCCTGACTTCGATCAAGAAGTTCAACTCTAACGCCAGCAAGGTGACCGCGGCGTTCACCAAGACGCAGTTGGCCCAGTTCAAGAAGATCACCACGGCCAAGGACATGGACGCGTTCCTGGCCAACGTACAGAAGGGTTGGCAGCAGACCCTCGACGACATCATCGCGTTCAAGGGTGACATCACCTCGACCCTGCTGGCCAAGCGCGGGATGGTCAACTACTTCGGCTTCATCCCCACGCCGGAAGAGGTCAAGCAACAACTCGACGAACAACTGGCGCAGGTACAGCGCTTCACCGCCAACATCGCCGCTCTTCAGGCCAAGGGCATCGACCCCGCTCTGGTCAAGGAGTGGATCCTGGCCGGGCCGGAGACCGCGGGCAACATCGTGGAAGGTCTCCAGACGGCCACCGCGACGCAGATCACCGGTATCAACAACCAGTACAAGGCGATCGGCAAGACCGCGGACACGTTCGCCGAACAGCAGTCGAAGATTTACTTCGGTGTCGGTCAGTCGACGATGCAAGGGCTCATCGATGGCGTCAAGTCGATGCGGACCGCGCTGATCGCCGAGATCACCAAACAGATGAGCGATGCGACCAAGGCGGCCAAGGCGGCGTTGAAGTCCAAGAGCCCGTCGCGGGTCTTCGACGGCATCGGCGTGGACACCATGCTCGGCTACATCCAGGGCGTGAACTCCAAATCGGCGGCGACCGTGGGCGCGATCAACGACGTCTACGGGGCGGTCACCTCACTGCCGCCACCCGCGCTATCGACACCGGCGCTGGCCAGGCCGGGCTACATAGCGCCCAACGCACTGGCTGGCATGGGCGCAGGTGAACAGCCGGTGAACGTGAAGGTGTACCTCGGAACGCGCGAGATCACCGACATCATCCGAGTCGAAGTCGACGGCTACGACGCCACCCGTGCGCGGGCACTGCTCACCGGTCGGAGGTAGTCGTGGCCAACACCGTCCTCGCCGAGGCACATCAGGCCGACGCCTACGTGTCGCTCCAGATCCAGTTCGACCCTGCCGTCACCGGGGTGTCGGTGCAACGCAAAGATCCCGAAGGCTGGACCGAACTGATCCGCTCCGGCGCGACGGTGCCACTGTCCGGGGGCTTCGCGGTCATCTACGACTACGAGGTCCCCCTGGACGTGGAGGTCAGCTACCTGGTCACCCAGGTGACACCGACCACGCAGACGCCGGCCACCGCGTCCTCGGCGGTGCTGAGCATCTACTCCAACGGCTACACCTGGCTCAAGGACCCGGGGCTGCCCTCCCGCAACATGCGCCTCACCGAGGTGGAGGGGATCAAAGACCTGACCCGACCGGCCAGGGCGGGCGTCTTCCACATCATCGACCGGACCCACCCGGTGGTCATTTCCGCCCGCCGAGAAGGCCGTCAGGGCGAGTTCGTCTTCACTACGACCACCGACCAGGACCGGCTCGACACCATCCTCATCCTCAGCCGTGGCACGGTCCTGCTGTTGCAGACGCCGGACGGCTACGGGATGGGCTCCATCTACGTCCACGTGGGCGATGTGACCGAGTCGCGGCCAGGGGCGCTGGGGACCGAGGCAACTCGACGCTGGACCCTGCCGATCATCATGGTGGACCGTCCGGCCGGGTTGGCCACGATGCCGGTCAACAACACCTGGCAGAACGTGAAGGACACGTACCTGGACTGGCAGACCCTCTACGACACCCGGCTGCGGTGGTGGCAGGTGGCGGAGGGCCAGCTATGACCCGTTACAGTGATCCGTTCCTGGAAGCTCTCATGTACAGCCACCAGGTCAGTGTCCGCGGTGAGTTGTGGCCGATCGGGGCGGTACGGGGGCTACCGCTGGCGATCGTGTCGGGCTCCGTCTCGGCCGACCGTAACGCGGTAGTCCGCCGCACGGCCCAACTCACCGTGGACCCCACCTTCGCACCCGCCTCGATCCACGACGCGCTGACGCCCTACGGGGCGCAGATCAAGCTCTGGCGTGGCATCCGCTACATCAACGGCGCAGTCGAGGAGTATCCGATCTTCAACGGTCGGGTCGAGTCGGTCGACAACTCCATCGACGGCATCAATGTCCGCGGCTCCGACCGGGCGGCCGACATCGTTGACGCCAAGTTCGCCACGCCCGCCGAAGGGGTGGCCTACTACGGCACCGGTACCACCAAGGTCACCGAGGAAGCGAAGAAGTTCATCCTCCAGGTGGTCCCCACCGCCACCGTCACCATCAGATCCACGTCGAGCGCCTACGTCGGCCGGGCGATGACCAACGACCAGGACCGGGCCGACCTGGTCACCACGCTGGTTACCGCGGCCGGCGCGGAGTGGTACGCGGACCCGACCGGGGTCTTCTACATCGACCCGCTGCCCGCCGTCATCTCGCCGACCACCCAGCCGGTCTGGATCGTCGACTCCGGCGACGTGGGCGTCACCATCGACCGGGCGGCAACCCTTGACCGTCAAGGCGTCTACAACCAGGTCGTGGTGGACGGGGAGGCGGTCGGCGGAACCCAGGGCGCACACAGTTTCTGGCACGTGCCTGGCGTCGGTGAACCCGAGTTTGACCCCAACAACCCGATGTACTACGGCGGACCGTACGGCAAGGTCACCGGCTTCTTCAGTGGCCAAGCGGTCAACTCCACCCAGGCTGCGCTCGACCTGGCCAAGGTGCTGTGCCTGAACTCGATCGCCAAGACCCGCTCCATCCAGGTCACCTGCGTACCCAACCCGAAACTCCGCCTCGGTGAGGTGGTCCGCGTCTACGGGCTGAGCGAGGGGATCGACGGCATGTACTACGTCCAGCAGATGGAGCTACCGCTCGGCCCCGACGACGCGATGACGATGAGCCTCAACGAATCCGTGGAGTTGACATCCGCCAGCTACCGGATGGCCGGCCGTCGTATTCCCGAGGGGGCGTCATGGCCCTAGGCCGGATCAACCTCGTCGACGCCATCGCACAGCGCTCGGAGGCCATCGCCAGACAGAAGACGCTGACCCTTCGCATCGGCGTGGTGCAGATACCGCCCGCGCTGGCCAACGGTCTGGTCAACGTGGTCGTCGGCGGTGGCGCCATCCCGTGCGCCTATCTCACCAACTACGCGCCCGTCAACAACGACAAGGTCGTCCTCATGAACGAACGCGACATCTGGATCGTGGTCGGAAAACTCGTCGCCTGAAAGGAAAGTCATGCCCGGTACACCTACGCCGTACTACGGCTTTCCCATCCCGGCCGACAACGATCCCGCCGATGCTCCCCACGACTTCCAGGCGCTCGCGCAGAAGGTCGAGGACACCCTGAAGAACGGGTACACGATCCCGAGCGGCAGCCTGACGATAGGTGATCCCGTCGCCGGCGTCGGTGCTCAGTATCTAGCGCTGTCAAAGAAGGTTGCCACTGATGTTCTGGAGTTGCGTTTCGTCTGGTACAACGACGGCCTGCTCATCCAGGGCAACAAGAACAACGCCCAGGATCCGGCAAGGGCCAGCTACGTGCTCGGTACCGACGGCGCTATCACGGCCTACACCTACACGCCATCCACGGTAGGTCGCCCAGTTCCGTTCGCGATGTACGCCTACCAGGCAAGCGTGGTGTTCTCGAACGCGGTCGCAAGCACGGCCGTGGTCACTTATCCAGCGGGAAGGTTCACCCAGAACCCCACCGTGCAATGTACGTCGATGAACTCCAACTTTCACGCCACCTTGACGTCGGGAGCCACGACTTCAGTAACCATCGCGGCACGTCATGTAGACAACACCGCTTCTTCGGTCACCATCGGCGTTCAAGTTCTCGCCGTCCAGATGACGCCGACGTCAGGGCCGGGGTGATGACAGTGCAGCCAGATCAAGAACTCCTTGAACGAGTCGCGACCTGTCACACCGAGGATTGCGTCAACGTGGATATTCCGATCTCGGTCATGCTGGTGGACGAGAACACCGCGGTGTACTGCGGCCCGTGCGGTCAGCCTATTGACGATGTCGAGGAGGGGTCCTAATGCCGGATACCCCTACCGCCTACTACGGCTTTCCGATTCCCGCCGCTAACGATCCCGCTGATGCGCCGCATGACTTCCGGGCGTTGGCGCAAAAGATCGAGGACACCCTGCACGACGGCTATACGATTCCCAACGGTGGCCTCTACATCGGTACTCCGACCACGCCTCAGTCTCGGGTCAGCCTCACTCTGGAAAGCCTGCTCTCCGGCGCCGACTTCATTGAGGGCCACTACCAAGGGGCATCGTGGAATGCGCCTACTCAGGACACGTCCGGCTTCGGCTCGGTATGGGTTCTCATCAAGAACGGCGCCGAGGTTAACCGCCTCGTTCTCGCTCAGGATGGCGCGGTCTACACCCGCACGGTAGCCAACCTCTATCGGCCGTTCCCTTATGCGATGGCGACGGGTAGCGCTGCGCTTGCCATTACTGCTGCGGCAAGTGCCACGGTGGCCATCTCACACCCGAGTGGTCGATTCACGCAGAGCCCGATCTGCACGGCTGGGTTTGTCAGCAACGGCAACTACTACACGTGGATCGTCAGCGGAAGCACGACAAGCTGCACGGTCGGTGCCCGTCATTTCGATAACGCCGTGGCCACCTATACCGGCACGATGTGGCTACAGGCGATTCAGATGACCCCTACCGCGAGTGTGGGCTTGCGAGCATCGGCCGACGATTCGTCAACGCACCTGGCCACGTGTCAAACGGATGGCTGTATGAATGCCGGCGAGTCGCTGGGTGTCCTTCTCGTGGACGAGAACACCGCGGTGGTATGCGGTCCGTGTGGCCAGCCCATTGAAGACGTCGTGGAGGCGTAACGTTCATTTGTCGGTGGGGACCGACGCAAGGCCCCGTCTGGTGACCGCTTAACCGCGGCGCTGGGCGGGGCCGTTTTTGTCGTCTCTAGAGACAGTCGTCGATGATCGCGGGGAAAAATGTGTTTCCCAGCCCGACGAATTGAGGGGTTCGGGGGGTTATGTGAGGTGCCCGATATGCACTCTGGAGCACAGTCGAATCATGATTTTCCATCCCATAACCGAGCGAGGTGCAGTTCACCCGCTAAGATGCTGTAGCTCTCTGACCTGCGGTGATACAGTCTCTGGGAAAGCGTCAAATTTTCCCCGCGCACCGACGCAAATATTGAGAGGTATCACCATGGTCTCCCCGGTCGACAGAGCCTACGGCTGGCAGGTCAAGTGGAAGCACCGCGACATCGACGATAATCACTGGCAGGCGGTGTCGTTCAGACGCGATGAAGGTCAGACCCGCACGGATGCCAATAACCTGTGCGACTTCCTCGACGGCCCGATCCAGCGGCGCATCCCGGACACTCATCCGTGGATCGTTGAGCGTAAGTATTTGAAGTCAAGCGGAGTCGGCGTTCCAGCGTATGTGCGGCACTCGTTCCGTCAGGCCCTAGAGGCGTACACCGAGACCCGCGTGCGAACGCATGAGACTCAGAAGGGTGTCGACTGGGCGGTCAATAAATACTTCGCCGACTGGATGGCGCAGCCCGTTGGGGCCATCACCACCGCGGTGATTTACGCAGCCTGGCAAGACCTCACTCGCTCCAAGGATGAGGGTGGCTGGGGACTGGCGGAATCCTCCGCGCGAGGAGCGCTACGTCACGTACTGCCAGCGCTCACGTTTGCCTACGGCGAAGGTTGGACTGACCGTGATCCCGTCGTACGGGAGAAGTTGAAGTTCCTCGCCCGGTCGCATAGCGACAACGAATACACCGACGAGGAGCCGCTACGCCAGGAGGAGTACTACAAACTCCTCAATGTGGCCGAGAACTTCACGCCCAAGTTGGGCACCATCCCTGACTGGTGGAGCAACCCTCTCACTCCGGCCGAGACGATTCATCTGTCCACCGAGATCATGGGCGAGACCGGGGCGCGTATCGGTGAGGTTCTGGCCTTCGCCGTCGAGGATGTCGACTTTGATAAGCGCCTCTTTCACTTCGATCATCACATCGTCCAGGGGAAGCGAAAGCCTGGCACCAAGGCGGGGGCCAAGGCGATCCGGACGGTGGCCTTCCCCGAGCACATGGTGCCCCGATTGGAGAAGGCGGTAGCTGGCCGACCACCACGTGAGCCGTTACTGCTCTCGGCGCAAAGGAAATTTCTTCGCTATAACGTCTGGCATAGCCGCCTCTGGCTACCGTTCGCCGACCAGGTTGAGGAGGCCGGCATCCTTCGGTCGAAGGTCAACTTCATCCCCCACCTTCTCCGGCATTCCTTCGCCACGTGGACCGCGCCACATGTTCCCGCCATGGTGCTGATGCAGATCATGGGCCATGCGCGGATCGCCACGACTCAGCGCTATTACCGCCGCGTCCACGAGGCCGTGGAGGTCGCTAGGCTGGCCAGAGGTGATTGGCACCAGCGTCACGGTCAGGGCCATATCACGGCCGCGTCTTGATCGGTGGCGGAATGGCAACGAAGTTTGTCGGTCGCAAGTCGTCCCCCGGAAGGGTGAATACTCCCTAGTAACTCCGGATATCCCCACACGCATTCTTGTATTCCCCGATGCCTCTGAATGACCTGCAATAACCCTGAGTTTGTAAGGGAATCGGTCCACGATACCTAGGTGATCTCGGTGTTATTGCAGGTCACGTGGTGTTACTGAAGGTTAATCGGATGCCAAAGGTGAGCGTGAGTCGTTATGGGGTTTTCGCTGCGAGCCTCTGACCTGCGGTAACAGGATCGAAACCGTTCGGTACAACCACGGACGGGGGGGCCATGACGGCCACGATGACGAAGTTCTACACGGTCACGGAGGCGGCTGAACGCCTCGGCGTGCATCCCAATACGGTCCGCAGACTTATCACCCGCGGCGAGTTGGCGTGTACCCGGATAGGCAAGCGCTGGATCCGCATTAGCGAGGACGACATCCTCGATTTCCTGAGCCGCGTTCACCAAGACGCCGTGGTCCCCCAGCAGCGTCATCGCCGAGAGCGGCCGGCGTCATGAACTCCAACATCATCGAACCCGAGGGCGCCCCGGACGAGGGTAGACCCGTCTGGACCACGCTCAACGTGGACGGCTACCAGCACGTGCTCGCCTACGACACCGCGCGGACCGCCATCGCCGGCTGGGAAGACACCAAGGCCAAGGCCAAGCACGCGGTCGCCGAGGTGATGGCCGAGGCCAACCGGGCCATGTTCAGCGGCAAGCACGTGGCCACTCTGTCGACTTCGCGTCCACGCCGGTTCAACCGGGCCGCGTTCGAGGCCGACCACCCCGACCTCTACGAGCGGTACCTGGAGCCCGCCAGCGAGCCGGAGACGCGCCTGTGGGTGCCCCGGCGCACGCTTCTGCCCGGCTTCACCAAGTACCCCCGGGGTGAGGAACCGTGAACGCCTCCGCGGCCGGGCGTAACGAGCGCGCCTACGCCACCGCCATCTACGTATCCCAGCGCCGCGCTCAGGTGCTGGCCCGGCTGACCTTCATCCGCAAGGTGGTCGCCCAGGTCGCCTACACCGGCATGATCCTGGGGCTGCTCATCGCGATGGCCTTTTTTCTGGTGATCGTCACCGGGAGGTTGTCGTGACCCGGCTGGTGACGCTCAAGCTGCGCAACGGTCCGCTCGACGGGTCCAGCTATGACTGGGACTCCGCGCGCAAGGGCGAGTTCCCGATGGAGATCCCGATCGGCGCGCTGGGGCTGTACCGCAAGGTGAGCGAGTCCGTCTCGAACAGCCGCAACGAGATCAGCCGCACCACGGTGGTCTACCACTGGATCGAGGGTGCCGGATGATGACCGAATCCCGGATCTTCCTGGGGCTGCTCTGTGCCCTGGCCGGCCTCATGCTCCTGTGGGCCTTGTGCGACTGGGTGGCGTGGAAGTGAGCGCGCCGTGGATCGCGCCCCCGGCCACCACGAAGAGGGCCACGCCTGAGCCCATCCCGGAGGACCCGTTCAGCCAGGCGTTGATCAGCCTGATCGAACTGGGCATGGTCACCTCGCCGCGGAGCGTCCAGCGTGGTATCGGGATGAGCCAGATCGGCCACGCCTGCGACCGGCGCATCGCCTACCAGACCACCGACACCCCGAAGACCAACTTCGGCGACCCGCTCAAGCTGCTGGTCGGTATCGGCGTCCACCTGGCGCTGAAGGAGGTCTTCGTCCGCCTCGACGGGGGCTCCGGCCGGTTCCTGGTCGAGGAGAGCGTCACCTACCGCGACATCCCCGGCAGCTTCGATTTGTTCGACCGCTGGACTAAGACGGTCATCGACTGGAAGACCACCACGAAGTCTCGGCTGTCCCAGTACCGCAAGGAGGGTCCACCCCGGTCCTATCTGGTCCAGGCGCAGGGCTACGCCGCCGCTCTCGCCTACCGAGGCGAAGACGTACGCCAGATCGCCATCGTCTTCCTGCCGGTTGATGGTGCGCTGAGCGCGATCTGGGCTTACCGGGCCGGGGTGGACCCGAGCATCGCCGACGACGCGATCGACCGCGTAGACGCGCTGCGCGCCAAAGACCCCGCGCTGACACCGTCCACACCGGACAGACTCTGCCCCTGGTGTGACCACTACCAACCAGGTTCAACCAACCTGGAGATCGGCTGCCCCGGCAGCTAAGCACAACCGTTACGGGGGTAACAACTCATGTCAATGCCGTGGAAAAACCCGCCGCCCGCCACTAACGAGTTCGACCTGATCAACCTGGCCGGCGAGCTTGTCTTCATCGTGGTCGGTGGCTGCCACCCGGCTCAGAACACCCGCTTCGGCGTCAAGCCCGTCATCCGCGGTGCCGTGGTGATCCTGACCGGGCCGGAGGCGGGCAAGGAGTACGTCGACGTTCTCGTCTTCAACTCCAGGATCGTGCGCCGTCTTCGCGGCGTCCCCGGTGACGTGGTGCTGGGCCGGATCACTGTCGACCCGACCGGCGTCAACCGCGCGGTCGAACTGGAAGACCCGACTCCGGCCGACAGCCAGATCGCGCAGGGCTGGCACAACTACTACCCGAA
>Ga0105104_10000507_pt1 | contig 30197 bp, 15 predicted proteins | sample PPLLaktember2015_3_FD_87034 | JGI IMG/M metagenome (GOLD analysis project Ga0105104, IMG submission 87034) | Freshwater sediment microbial communities from Prairie Pothole Lake near Jamestown, North Dakota, USA - PPLs Lake P7 Core (6) Depth... | ecosystem: Environmental > Aquatic > Freshwater >...
AGCCATCTCGGACTTTCCGGAACAAACAGGAGTGCAACGAGGAAAAGAAAAGCCGGCATTCCCATTACGGCGAACATCCAGCGCCAGTTATTTTCACCGGTGTCTGACAGCCAGTAATTGCTGAAAAAGGCCAGCAAGATCCCCACAACAATTGCCATCTGGTTTAGGGAAACCAGCTGACCACGCCTGGAAGCCGGTGAAATCTCCGAAATATACATAGGGGAAAGCATCGATGCAATGCCCACTGCAAAACCTCCTAACACCCTAAAAACTATAAATACCAGATGAGTAGTTGAAAGTGCCGAACCTATCGCGGAAATAAAAAACAATGCACCTGCTATCATCAGGGTCTTTTTCCGGCCGAAAACATCTCCCGGCTTGCCCGCTGAAAGAACGCCAAGGATGCAACCGGCAAGAAGACTGCTGACAGTCCATCCCAGGCTGATATCATTCAGGTTAAAATATAGCTGGATGAACGGAATTGTTCCGGATATTACGGCAGTATCAAAACCGAATAATAATCCGCCAAGTGCAGCAACAGCGGCAGCAAGCATCAGGTAATACGGGTTTTTTTTCTTCATTTGAAAGGAATTGTTTTAAGAATAAGTGCGAACAAAGGCTTTAATGGTGGCATAGGTTTTTTCAGGCGGGTCTTTTTCAGGACGGATGGTATATAGATCAACTGATGCAGGAATAATAAATGTTTCGGCATAATTAATGTGGAAGGGTTTAAATGCACCGGCCGGACTTTCAACCAATACCGAGTTGCCTTCGACCAGGCACAGAACATTTACTTCGCCGCCTGTATAATGGGTTACCTTTTTTGTGAACCAATGGCGCCGGGTTTCGATGAACTCACTTTTATGCAGACCGGTTCGTTCTTCAGTCCATCCATCTCCCTTTGCAATAATTTCTACCCGGTTCACAAGATTCTCCTGCGTCCATGATGTGCTGCGGTTCCATTGAATCACTTTTTTGCCATGGTCAATATTGATCGGACGAGGCTTGCCATCCATACCCAGCCGGCCCCAGTCCCAGAGCTTGAATGTAAATATATAAGGTGTTGCGCTGATTTCCAGTACCATGGAGTCCTTTCCCGAACAATGTACTGTTCCTGCCGGTATCAGGAAGTGATCATGTTTTTTAACCGGCCATTTCTGCACATATTTTTCGGCTTCAAAGGGCAATGAAGCTTCCTGTGATAGCCTGAGATCACGGATCATGTGATCCGGAACAATATTTTCCTTCAAACCGAGATATACCACGGCATCCCTGCCTGCATCCATGATATAGTAACTTTCATCTTGTGTGTAAGGTATGCCGAAATTTTCCCGGATGTATTCTGTGAGCGGGTGGACCTGCAAGCTCAGGTTTCCCCCTCCCATCGTATCGAGGAAATCGAAACGTATCGGAAATTCGTCACCAAATCGTCCGTATACCCCTTCACCCAATAGTTGCGCAGGCTGATAAAAAACAAGGTTGACAGACGGGACCTCAAAAACGATACCTCCGATTTTCAAAAAAAGGCTGTTTTCCTCCGGAACGCAATTAAAACACCAGGCATAATTTTCTTTGGATTTTTCAAGCCTGAAGTTTTCCTTCATCCATTGCCCGCCCCAAGGGCCCGGATCAAAAAAAGGCACCACGCTGAAAGGCTTTTTCACTGTTTGTCTTAATCCCTCCCTCACAGCCTCACCGGTAGTCAATTTGGGTTGGGTCCGGTCATTGGTATCCAGCACAAAGTCCCATTTGCCCATAAGTTCCTTTTTTAACCTGTCACAAACGCGCCAGTCGACAAAGAAACCCTGTTTATAGAGCAACATCCAATCCGGTGTATTCCTGTTATATACTCCCAGGTTTGAAACAAGTCCCTCCCTCATCCTGAGCTGGATCTCCCATCTCGCCATATCGCCATAGATCAGCATATCGAACCGGGATACGGCAAAGGCCGCGCCTGTTCCCAGCACCAGAACAATTCCGGTTTTAAGGGATTTAATTTTATCATTCGCCCGGGAGACCTTTTCCGGATCAAAAAAATCATTTATGGTAAGCCTGGAGAGATAACCGAAAACCCTGTCATCGGTCACATCGGGATAGACCATGGATCTTATCTTTTCCTCAGGCCACATTAAATCCCGGCTGTATATGACAAGATCAGGATTAATTCCCGATACCAATTCAGCATCCGTTTCCCTTTCCATCACACCCGGGTAGTATTCAACCACTATGACTTTCCCGGACGAAGTTAATCCCTGGATGTTTTCCCGAAGCTTACCTGAAATTGCATTCCAACCCACATCAACTGTAAAATTGCCGAATATTTCAACAGACGGGCTTGTATTAAATATTGCCATTATCAATACCGGTTGGTTGAGGCCCCGAATATACATTAATTATAAACGTGATTCAATTAAACAGGGTATTCCGTTCTTTTCTTTCAGTCGGGCGGAAAATCCTGTCCTTTCAATGGACTTGTAATCGTGTCCTGCATCCGAGGGCCAGCAGGCCCCGAAAATGAGGGGTACTAAACCGGTATTGGCCACCCTGTGAGCCGTATTTTTGTTGATATAATGCAGGCTGCCCCGGAACATTTTTTCAGCATGCGTGATGCGGTCTGCACTCATCATAATAAGCATCCCTGTTCCGTGCATGCACCAGTAATATTCACCTCTGTCGGATTTTGAATGAAAATGTCCCCGGGTCATATAGTATTCCTCGCCCACCCTGCCGGGTTGGATTGTGGTTGTACCCAAAAACAGTCCCCCCAGGGTATTTTCAGGCACCGGCAAATGGGCCTGAACCCGGTACACCAATATTTCAGGATCTATGGATAATGCGGCGGATGTGTCTTCAAAGATTCCTGTCAGATCCTTCATGCGTTTTTCCGATGCAATTATCCCTTCTCCCTTCAGAAACCACGATTCCGGAAAAAACCTTTGGTCCGGATCTGTAATTGATAAATGTTCCATTTGTCAATCCTGTTTATTAACCCTGGTTTACAAATACTAAAAATAAGCATTTTTGAATTTCCTTTTTTTAATTTCGTATACACCAATCACTTTTTAACTGTATGGCGCGCAAGCTTGTCAACCCCACAGAATTAACCGCAGTTAAGAAAATCTTTGCTTCCCTGAAATCACGAAACTACAGGTTATATTTCTTTGGGCAGTGTGTTTCACTCATTGGCACGTGGATGCAAAATGTCGCACTGAGCTGGCTGGTGTACCGGTTAACCGGATCGGTATTTTTGCTGGGCCTCGTGGGTTTTACCAGCCAGATCCCTACGTTCATCCTGTCTCCATTTACAGGGGTGTTGACTGACCGGTACAACCGTCTCAGAATCATGATCCTGGCCCAGATTGGCTTTATGTTTCAAGCCCTGGCCATGACAGTGCTGGTTCTGTTCAATATCGTGGAGGTCTGGCAAATTATCGGACTGAGCCTGGTAGTTGGTATAATCAGTTCATTCGATGCGCCTGCCAGGCAATCCCTTGTTATTGATCTGATTGACAAACCTGAAGACCTTGGAAATGCGATTGCTTTGAATTCAGCGGTGTTTAACGGAGCCAGGCTGGTTGGTCCCGCCATTGCAGGTGTTACGATAGCACTTGTCGGCGAGGGCATCTGCTTTTTGTTTAACACCCTGAGTTACGGAGCCGTGATATATGCACTGGCAAGGGTTGTCCTTCCTGTAAAACCTGCCACCATTATCAGGTCGAATCTGAAAAAAAGCTTTACCGACGGACTGCGCTACACATTCAGGTCAGTTCCCATACGCAGGTTGCTGCTTCAACTTGCCATGGTGAGCCTCGTTGCGCTGCCTTTCATGGTATTGTTGCCCGCATATGCCAAGGAAATTCTTCACGGAAATGCGGACACCCTGGGATTTCTGATGTCGGCCCTTGGAGCAGGCGCATTTACAGGCGCCCTGTATCTTGCTTCACGCAAGAGCATTATAGGCCTGGGCAAAGTCATATCCATATTCACAACACTTCTTGGTACAATGATTGTTTTGGCCTCATTTTCGACAAGAGCTTATTTTTCCCTTTTTCTTATGTATTTCGGGGGACTATCCATGATATTATCAATAGCAGCCATAAATACCATGCTACAAACCATAGCCGATGAAGATAAAAGGGGGCGTGTTATGAGTTTTTATGCAATGGCTTTAATGGGTACCACACCCATCGGCAACCTGCTGGCAGGGACCGTTGCAAGCGCGATTGGCATTCCCGGTACACTCCTGTCCGGAGGAATAATTACCATTGCGGCCGGTTTGTGGTTTGAAATAGACCGTAAGGCACTCCGGAAATATATCCATCCTATTTACATCAGAAAGGGTATATTGCCGGAGATGCCTGTAGATCTGTGATCAGAATAATCAGGACAATACAGCCATGGCAGCCCCGATGAGGTTTGCATTTTCCATCTGGGAAATTGTAACTTTAACGGCCGGTAGCTTCAGGTTCTTCAATAATTTCGCAAGGTGGCTTTCCACCATTGCCACGTAAGACGGGCGGCCGGATGTGATCCTGCTCCAGAAGAGACTTCCTTCAGCCAGTACCTGAACATTCTTTATACTCGGATCAGCTTCATGAAGGTTTTTTACGAGACCGGCAATGGAAGCAGCCACCAGTTTAGCCGAACGTTCATAGATCCGGAAAGCAACTTCAACATATTCCGGTTTATACCCGGACGGATTATTGATCATGCGCGTCAGATCAACCGCACTAAAGTTTTCATCAAACCTGTCGCCCGGGAAAGCAGCCATAAAAACCCTGCCCAGATACATCCCGGATACAGCTTTTTCGAAGCGTTGATTCCCTTTGTTTTCCGACTTTGCATCCACTTCGTCATCAATGGGTGTAAGGTGCGGTGGATGAAAATTCCCCGATTCAAGATTGACAGGGGTTTCACCTGACCATCCTTTCATGTCCTTCATTTTTGGAATGTATTCTGAAGGGAAAAAAGTGGCCATATTTGTACCGGTACCCACGATAATCCCGATATAGGCATCGTATCCGGGGTTCAGCAGGCCTGCAAACAAGCTGGTAATCGTATCATTAACCACCCTGATGGCAGTAAAATGATGATCGGTGTGCTCATTCATGTACTTCAGCAAAGGCTTACCAATGGGCTGCCCTTCCATCTGCGGAATACCTACCCCTTTCGTCCATTCGATCAGTTCAGCGTCCCCGTCGGTCAATGATTTTGCCGGATAGGAAAAACAATATCCGATCGGTGTTTTATCCGTCACCTCTAATTGTTTCAGTACACCTGACTGTGACTTGAAAAGATCATCACGGGTAAACCCCTTTTTTTTCATTTCTGTAATCTCCTTTTCAGCCATTCCCGTTATGGATGACTTCTCCGTCACCGAAATGGATGCTACCCTGAAATTGGTTCCACCAAGATCAAATACAGTCGCTTTCCCCTTAATACCATCCTTTTTTGGATGAATATAAGTTGGAAGACATTTGATCTCCGTACCTTCCTTTTTAAGACCTGTAACAATTTTGCCGGACAAATCATTCGCAATATCTGTTAATTGAGCTTCACTCAGATCAAATTGGTTTTTCATACTAATGCGATTTTTTGTGGATTTGAATATTTTTAAAATCTAAAAATAATTAATATCCCCATTTACGCATAATTTCGAGGTCTATTTTCACACTTTCGAGGGGAGTTTTATTCTGATATGACTCCTGTTCTATAATGTACAATTTGGTACCCCCGAACTTTGCAGCGAGGTCTACCATTTCCTGCGCCTTTACGATTCCCTGTCCCAGAATTGTACTTTCATACTTTTCATTCCCGGTTTTTGCAGGGATCTCATCCTTAACATGAATTATCTCAAACCGGTTCGGATATTGCTTCAGAACCTCCGAAGCAACAGCACCGCCGTTATACAGATTTCCGATATCAAGCTGAAGGGCTACCAGTTTAGGATCAATGGTACGCATTATTATATCGAAAATCTTTTCATTGTTCAGTTTCTGGTTGAACTCAAAATCGTGGTTGTGGTAACCGAATTTCATACCGGCTTTGTTGCACAATTCCCCGCTGCGGTTAAAAATATCAAGGCAACGCATCAGGTCGTCATATGATTTTCTGTAACCTTCATCCATCCATGGACTAATAACATAGCTTTGGCCCATGGCGGCAGCATCATCCACGGTGAACTTCCAGCCATCCGTAAAATCCTTTTTTGAATTATCCCAATGATCAACACCCATTACCGTGTGTCCACTTGGCATTTTTAATCCGAGATCGCCCAGCACTTTCTTAAATTCCCCGGCAGGAAATCCGTAAAACTTCCTTTCGACGTAGTTGGCATGCTCCACATTTTTGTAACCCATACCGGCAATCAATTTTAGCGAACCAAGGGGATCCTTTTTCATATCATCCCGGATGGAGTACAATTGTAATCCCACCATATCGGCTTTCAGGCTGCCTGCAAACACAGACTTATTGAGGACTGCAGTAGCAGCCAAAGCCATTGCACCTGATCTTAAGAAATCTCTTCTCGATGTATTCATGAGTTCAGTTTTAAGTGTTAAGCTCTTTATTTGTTATTTTAAAATTACATATTTTAGTGAAACCCTGTTTATATTGCTCAAACAAACTTTTCCCGGTTTTGTAAACCGGCTAATCCCCATAACAGGGCTATTAAGGCACCTATCAGCATCATCATACGGTTTTGCCGAACTATATCATTCCAGATCGCAAGATTCATGTCGGTGGGAATGGCGTAAGGATTCAGGAAAAGATTCCATTTGCTTCTTGATAGAGGCTCGTTAAGAATAAAAAAGATCAGCCCTATTATCACCATTACCACGGCAGCACCATTTCCATTCCGTATAAGTGCGGTGAAAAGGAAAGTGAGACAGGCCAGAAAAACCAGGGGTGCCATCAGCTGGAAAACCATATTTAAAACGGGTATCCTTACCACCGAAAACCAGGCAAACGAACTCATCAGCATCACCAGGGTAAAAAGAAGAAACAATGTTAAAATGAACCTGAACAGGTAGACTTTGTACCTGTAATCGGGAACGCCGAAAATTATTTCCAGCATCCGGGTGTCCTTATCATTCTGAACATTATATACAATGGGATAGAACATAATGAGAATCCCCGGGAGGATCAGGGTATTGTATATATCGGTAACATCCGGCGTGCCTTCACCAAATAGCATCAGGCCGATTATAACGAGGAAAAACAACCAGGCAGCCAGGAGAAAATATACAAACCGGCCGGCGAATATTATCTTAAGGTTTATCCGGATTATTGTACCGGTTAACCTGATTTTCTCAATAAATGTCATAAACTCAGGTTTTAAGCAGCAAATAAAGATATGCATCTTCAAGATTTGCTTTTACAGACCTTGCACCCGCAGCAGGACAAGCATCGGCTATACATCTTACCCTGATCGAATTACCATCGCGCATATGGTGAATAATAACAAAGTTTTGTTTAAAATCCTCGAATAATGATATTTCCATGTCGGCCATCCATACCTTGCCTTCAGCAATGAGAGCCATTTGTATCGGCTCCCCGAGATACTTCACTTCGCCGTTCTTTATTACAGCCACCTGGTTGCATGAACTGGATACATCTTCAATAATATGTGTTGAGAAAATTACGATCCTTTCTTTACTGAGTTCAACCAGAAGATTCCTGAAACGGATCCTTTCACGGGGATCAAGTCCTGCAGTAGGTTCATCCACAACAAGTATTCTCGGCAAATGAAGCAATATCTGGGCTATACCGATCCGTTGCTTCATCCCCCCTGAATAGGATCCTATCTTTTCGTCCTTATGTTCAGTCATGTGGACCGCATTCAGAACATAGGCCACCCTTTCTTCCCTGTTCTTCCGGTCAAGCAGTTTTTTCATGATCCCCATAAAATGAAGAAATTCCCAGGCTGTAAGATTTTCATACATACCGAATTCCTGTGGCAGATAACCGATCAGGCCCTGCAGTTCCTCCCGCCTGGTTTTTATATCAATGTCATTGATGGTAATCTGGCCGTAACTGGGCTCCAGGATTCCGCAGATAATGCGCATCAGGGTCGATTTACCGGCTCCATTTGGCCCCAGCAATCCGAACATGCCATGTTCAATATCGAAGGATATCCCTTTCAGGGCCTTGAATGGAATCTTTTTTCTGCCAATGACCGGGATGACCAGCACAAACCTCAGGAATGCCTTCCGGATTCCTTTGAATCTGCCCTTCAGACGATTGATGTTTATCTTTTCACGGTATAGCTTGTCTGAAGAGTTCTTAATCATCAAAATCAAATACCATAAAATAAATGTCGGGATCAGCAGACCGATCAGTTTATATTTCCTGTAGAAAATAACCATAATTACAAGCGGCATAACCCAGAAGATAAATGAATACAGCCCTTTGGTGATCTTATGCAGCCTTTGTTTCCGGACAGATGATATGGTAATGTAATCCTGCTTACTCAGGGGCGCAACCAGGGATAAAACCATCATATACAGTCCTATGGGAAGGAAATAGAACCAGAATCCGCTCTCAAGATAGAAATAAATAAAGTAGACCATAAATGCAATCAGGGGCAGCAGCCAGATAATATATTCAAAATCGCGCCAGGTCCTGTACGACCTTCCCAGTCCAAGGCGTTCCCGGATCTTCAGACCGGATTTCCATTCCCGCATAAAACGGCTGTCACGTTCGTATATCTTTACCAGATTCCGGACCCGGATGTGCAAAGGTTCAGCCTCATCAATCAGTTTTTCATTGGCTCTACGCAGGCTATACCTGACAAAATAGAGGGAGGCAGGCAACAGGATTATCAGCAGAATTATATCGATGATTTTCCATACGAGGCTGTTCACTTCGATATATATCAGGAGCCCTCCCGCCAGGTATGCAACCAGGATAAACAGCCTGGTAAGCGGTTTTTGGCTTTTCAACCAAATCAATGCTGATTGCAGGCCGGAGTTCATTGTGGGGATGAATACCAGCGTTAGCAAAGTGCTCAAACCCAATCCTCCGATCACTGTTATGGCAAACGGGGCGCCTATCTGGGTAACATATTCAGCTTTACCCATTGCCAGAGGGAAAAGGGCAATTATGGTCGTGAGGGAGGTGATCAATATGGGCCGTACCCTCGCCAGTCCTGCCATTACCAGCGACCGGGTGAATTGATACCCCCTTTTTTGCAGTACATTCGAATAATCAAGAAGTATTATACCATTGTTTACCACAATACCGATGAGGATCACAAAGCCTGTAAGCGTATTAGCATTCAGTAATGAACTGCCAGTGAGAATCAGTGCGGTTAATGAACCGATAGACGCCAGGGGTATGGCAAACATCAGTACAACCGGTTTCGTGAACGATTCAAATACAGAGGCAAGGATCATATATATCAGAATAAAGGCTGCAAAAATCAGGAACCTGAAATCACTAAGGTCCTGCTGGTCGTGCACCAGTTCCATGGCCACTCCCGGAGGTACCCGCATTCCGGCCAGCAGCGATTCTATTTCCATTCGGCCTTCTTCCAGAAGATCTTTGTCCTTTTTCACTCCATCAACAAAGGAATACTCCACTTCCAGCTGCTTTTGTTGATTCACCCTTTTGATCGAGGTTGCACCGTTACTGAAATTAAAACTGCTGATGTGCTGTAATTCGAAAGGGATCGCATTCCTTCCCCTTACAGGAAGCACTTTTAGATCGTTGAGATCCTTGTCCCTGTTACCTTTAACCGTTTCCATCCTGATCCGGATGTCAAATTCCTCATTTTCCTGCCTGAACTTCATGCCGCTTGAGAATTGTTGCGGGAATGCATTCAACTCAGATAAGACAGAAGTTGCAGGAATGTCATATAATGACATGAGCTGTTTGTCAAAACCTAATACAATTTCAGGTTCCGCCGAAGGGACATTTATTTTTACCTCATTCAGGTTTTGCTGCTGTGACAAATAGTATTTTACCAGGTTTGCATGGCTGACAATCTGATCGTAATTCTCACCCTTAATGATCACTTTTTCAACCTGGTTTCCAATTCCAAGGAATCCTTCCATTCCCATATCCTCTCCTCCTCCCCTGCCAAACCGCCTTCCGGATAAAGGAGGGTCCCAGCTGAAACTGGCCGGTTCCAGTCCTCCCAGGCTGTTCAAAATTTCCCTTTTAATCTTCGGGATTGTGAAATTGCGGATTTTCCTGTAATCCTTCGGAAGAGAAACTGTAATTACAGCTTCCTCTTCATATATCCGGCTGATTATGTCCTTTTTCTCCTTCAGTTTTTCGAGGCGCTGTTCCACATCAGCTACCATCAGATCAGTATTGTCAAGCGTGGTTCCGCCAGGCATGGTGGCATATAATGAGAGTTCAATAATTGCAGGTTCTTCTTTCTTAATGAAACTCAGGCCAAGACTGATCAAAAGGGTTATAAAAAATAGTGCCAGGGCGCCCATAATGGTCTGAGCCGGTTTTCGCATACAGGTTTTTAACAAAACGACATATACCTGAATAAGACGGTTGTGGGTGGAAATCGTACTGAAAACGGCAGTCGCCCTAGCTTTTCGGTGCACCAGGAAAACATGGGTGATCATGGGCACCAGTATCATCGCCACCACCAAAGACACCAGCATTGTGGAGATAATAGAAACCCCGATGTGCTTTCCAAGCACACCCACTAAAAAATTCTCCGAAAAAGCAAAAGGAAGAAACACTGCGACAGTAGTTAATGTGGCAGCCAGGATGGATCGCCATACCTCTGTTGTTCCTTGGATGACTGCTTTATCCGGTTCCATGCCCTGCGATGATAACCGGTATATATTTTCCATGACAACCACGCTGTTGTCAACAAGCATTCCGATTGCAAGAGCCATACCCAAAAGAGTAAGGCTGTTAATTGAAATCCCGGCAGCATAGAAAAAGTTGAATGCAACAAAAACTGAAACGGGAATCGAAAGACCGATAGCCACCACCAGCCTGATGTTGTTCAGGAAGATCCAAAGGATAAAAATGGCAAGTAATCCTCCGACCATTGCGAGATTAATGATCAGATCAATGTTCTTCTCCATCCTGTCGGCTGAATTTTCCTGAATTACAAGTTCAATATCCTTTTGTTTCAAATCCCGGTTCAATTTCTCAATTTCCCTTTTAACGCGGTGGGATAAATCAATCAGGTTCGACTGGGTATCCCGGGTCAGGGTCATGGTAACGGATTCTTTGCCGTTTACCCTGCTGTATGAATCCTGGTTTTTATGTCCGAACCGTATCTCAGAAATATCTTTCAGCTTTACCGATCCCGGTTCTCTTACCACGAGTTCGCGAATGTCAGACAGATCTTCGTATTCCGACATCACATTAATAAATATCATGCGGTTATCCTGGGTCACCTTGCCCGCAAATGTCCTCGAAAGGCTGTTCCGGTTAAGTGCATTCCGGACATCTGAAGGAGTGATGCCGAAAGTCCGGCATACATCTTCCCTGAGGGAAATTTCGATTGATCTCTCCCGTCCTCCGAAAACAGCAACCTGCGCAATTCCATCAATGTTCCCGACCGGGTTCACAATCTCCCGGTTCACCAATTCCCTGATACGATCCACACCACCGCTGCCACGAACCTGTATTGTCATCAGGGCATTATTCAACTGTTCCATATCAAACCTTACAACCTGGATAAAAAAATCCGAGGGTATTTTTTTCCTGACCTCTTCCATTTTCTCCAAAAGTTTCAGATGTGCCAATTTCAGGTTTGCATTTTGACGGTATGATATCTGGATCATGCCAAACTGCTGGTCTGCCGTTGATTCAATCTTTTCAACGCCCTTCAGGGTACCTATGGCACCCTCTATGGGTATAACAGCCTGATTTTCAATATAGGCCGGGTCAGTTTGAAGATTTGACGAGATCTGTACAAACAGGTAAGGAATCTGGGTGTTGGGCAGGAGTTCGACCGGCAGCTGCCTGTAAGAGAAAATCCCCAACAGGGAAAATGCCGTGAAGAGCATTAAGATGAATATTTTACGCCTGATAATGAATTCCATAATCACAATAATAACCTACTGGTATGTCTTCGGATTCTTTCCTGTGGTGTCAAATACATAATAAACACATGGAATCACAATGAGTGACATTACTGTTGATGCCAATAGCCCGGAGATCAGCGCTATGGCCATGGGCGAACGCAATGACGCGCTTTCACCGATACCCAGGGTCAAAGGAAGTAAACCCAGAATGGAGGACAGGCTTGTCATAAGTATAGGACGGATCCGGTTTTGTCCCGCTTTGAGAATTGCATCCCTGAGAGGAAGTCCCTTCTCCCTGAACTGGTTAATGGCATCCACGAGCAAAATGGAATTGTTTACCGCAATGCCTCCCAGCATTATAATCCCGATGTAAGCCATGATATTCAATGACTGCCCCAGCATGAAAAAAGCCCATACCGAACCGGCCCCTGCGAGGGGAATGGTAAGCAGAACTGTAAACGGATGAACGAGCGATTCAAACTGGGATGCCATGACCATATATACCAGGATGACAGATAGCAATAACGCAAAACCGAGGCTTGACATGGCTTCCTTTCTTTTGGCCTCCTCACCGGTGACAAGTATTTGATATTCTCCAGGAATATTCAGGGCGTCTATTTTTTCCCTTACCCGGCCAATTACCTTATCAAACGCCAAAGTTCTGTCGATGTCACCGGTTACGGTTCCGATGCGCCTTTGGTTAACACGGAGCAGTTGTTTTGGAGATACTGACCTTTCAAACCGTGCCACTTCATACAAGGGAACATCCCGGTTACCGCTTTTCAGGATTATTGCATTGAATTCAGACATACTAAGCTCCGGAAGCTTTATGGTTATATCATTCAGTTCTCCGGCATTGTCAAATTTCCCTGCATTTCTTCCGGTCAGCAGATCTTTGAGTTGCGTGGTAATGCTTTCGGCAGTGAGCCCGTACATGGTGGCCATGTAGCGGTCAATAATCACATCCATTTCAGGGGCACCCTGTTCAATGCTGGTTTTGAGGTTGAAGATCCCTGGGAGCCCGGTCAATTGTTGCTTTATCCGCATCGTAATGGTATCCAGTACTTTAATATCCCGGCCTGTTACTTCCACTTCCAGGGGCGATTCGTCCGTGCCCAGGGTGGATTTTAGGGATGTTTCATTCCGTACCAGGGAGATTTCCGCATCCGGGATTGAATCTGATAAAGATCCTATCCTGGCAAGCAAAGATTCTGACTGGGGTATGGCAGAAGGATTCAGCCTTATTTTTATCGTGGCGGTATTCTCATTCAGAAAAACTGATTTTTCAGCACCCGAACTTTCGGAAGGTCCTATCTGGCTATATATGATGTCAGCCTTATCCCCCAGGATCTGGTTCAGCATTGATTCAAGATTTTTTACCAGTCCTTCTGTGCGCTCAAGCTGTGTACCTTCGCTCAGCTTGATATCCAGGCTGAAATCACCTGTTCCGCTCTGTGGGATAAATTCATTTCCAACCCGCGGTAAAATAAGTACAGTAATGCCAATGATTATGGCTGCAAAAAGAATTACAGCTTTCCGGTGGTTAAGTATCCCCGATAAAAAACCGGTATACCATTTGAATTGAAGGGCATCTGTGGAAGTAACCCGGGGCTTGTCCGCATACATCCAATGAAATAGCATCGGAATTACAAGAATGGCAATAAAAAGGGATGCTACCTGTGAGAATGCAACTGTCCATGCCTGATCCTTGAACAAGGTCCCTGAAGCCCCATGAAGGTAAACGACAGGCAAAAATACCACTACAGTTGTAATGGTGGATGAAATTATGGCACCCCCCACTTCATGTGTTCCTTTTATGGATGCTTCCCTGACAGAATGCCCGAGTTCCAGGTTCCTGAAAATATTTTCAACAATTACGATTGCATTGTCCACAAGCATACCGGCTCCAAGGGCTAGGCCTCCCAGGGTCATAATATTAAGCGTGAGACCATTGAAATACATCAGGGTAAAGGTGGCCACAATAGAAACCGGCAAAACAAAGCTGATAATAAGCGTGAGACCTGTCCTGCGAAGGAAAATATACAGGATGATGATTGAAAACAGGGCACCGATCAGGGCCGTGTTGCGCAATTCACGAACAGCATTGCTGATATAGCTGCCCTGGTTCTGAACAGTAATAAACTCATAACCCGGCAATGCCTTTTTAAGTGATTCGAACGATTTATTAAGCTGACCTACGGCTTTTACGGTATTATAACTGGTTTCCTTATAGATAGCCAGACCTACACACCTTTTACCATTCACACGAACAATATTACCAGGGTCTTTATTGGTAAAACTTACACGGGCCACATCGCGAAGAAAAACCGGCACCCTTTCCCCCGTTGCAGGAACAACCGAAGCAGGAGGGGAACCGGCTGAAGGTGCAACAGACTGCCCGGATTGCCTGTATGTAAGAATAAGATTGTTGACGTCATTTTCGTTTTCCAGAAGGGATGTACCTTTAATGGTATACCGTTTCCCCATTTCCACGATGTTTCCTCCGGAAACACTGCGGTTCATGCTCATGATCTGCTGGACCAGATTGTCCGTGGTGAGACCATATGCGCGCAAGCGGTACGGATCCGTGTCAATGAGAATTTCCTTTTCTTCCGTCCCGGTAAGTATTACATCAGCTATCCCCTCCAGCCGTATCAATTCGTTGCGGATATGGGTTTCGCCGGTTTTACGGAGCTCATTCATATCGGTAATTTCCGGATTGACCATGGCTATCAGCATCACCGGCATAGCATTCGGATCATGCTGTGTAATGACAAAATCCTGAATATCAGAATTCTGACCATACATCGAAAGGGCTTTCTGCAGATCAAGAAAAGCCTCATCCATGTCAGTTCCCCAGTTATATTCGACTTTTACCCTTGCCCTGCCTACCATGCATGTGGAATAAACCTGTGTAACACCGGTAAGGCGGATTACCTGGGATTCAATCCCCTCCACGAACTGTTTTTCCATTTCCTCAGGCGGACGTTCCCCGGCCCTTAATTCAACGAATATCCTGGGAGCGGTTATCCCGGGCAAAAGGTCAATGCTCAGTTTTCGGAAGGAAATAATGCCCAGCAGGAGTATGCCCAGAATAATCATGCAAATGCTAACCGGGTAATTGACTGCAAAATGGACTAATTTTTTCATACCATGTTATTTCATTTCCTTCACTTTTGACCGGTCACGAAGTGTCTCAAATCCTTTCACCACCAGATGTTCGTTCATACTGAGCCCGGATATAATCTGAACATCCCTGGGATTTTCAAGGCCGAATTCAACCACGCGTTCATACGCGATTCCCTTATCCACGACAAATACGCTGTTACCTCTTTGTTTGGAGATTACAACATCCTTGGGAATTACAATTATATTTTTTGCTGAAGCCACAACGATCTCTCCTTTAACGTACATACCCGGGCGCAACAGTAGCCGGGGATTGTTTACCAGAATAGTTCCCTTATAAGACCGCGTTTCATTGTCAATGGCAGGTGACAGCTGGGAAACCATTCCTGTAAGCGTATCGTCAGGCAGGGTGTAATTGTAAATCCTGACTTTCTGACCTGGTTTCGTCTGATCAATTGTTTTTTCGGGCAGGTTTATCTCCATAATGAGTTTGCTATAGTCCATGATCTTCACAAGATTCAGGTTGGCATCGATTTTCACTCCGGGTGTATAATAAGGGAGGTCGATGATCACCCCGGAAAAAGGTGCCCTGATTGTCATCTTCTGCAGGCGAAGCTGGGCTTCATCAAAAGTATACCTGGCATTGATAAAATTGATCTCTGCGGTCTTCAGTTCGCTGAGCGTAACACCACCCTTGTCGTAAAGCGACTTCTGCTTGTCAAATACCTGTCCGGTAATTTCAAGGTTCAATTTTGCGGATGCGATTTTAACATTATTCTCATATTCCTGATCCTGGAGTTGAATAAGTTCACCTCCATCATTCACCTTATCTCCAAGAATATATAAATTGCCGGTTGAAGGATTTGTCATTAACAGATATTTCCCGGCAATTTCCGATCTGAGTTGCACTTCTTTAACCGGTTTTACCGTTCCGGTGATATCAATATACTTTTCAATGTGAGCGGGTTGTATTTCGGAAATGGTCACCGGAACTGATATGTCCCTGCCAAGGTCTTCCTGTTTGCGGTTGCAGGAGGTAAGGAGCAGGATGATAATGATGGAGTTCAAAATGTTTTTCATATAGGATGGTGTTATTGTCATTGTTGTCGGGTTATAGGTTGTAAGTTGTATGTTGTAGCTTGCAGGTTGCAGGTTGTAGGTTTTAGGTTGTGAGTTGTAGGTCGTAGGTTTTTCCATTATTTATTTTTCATCCGGAATTTGCTGGAGTTCTTCAGGGACAAAGCTCGTATTCTTTTCAAAATCCCAGAGCGACTGAATCTTCATATTGATCAGTTCGAGTTTGTAACTGATCAGGCTGTTCACAAGATTCATCTTTTTTTCCGAAAGCTGGTTCTGATAACGGCCAAGATCCATGCTTGTCAGATCCCCGTTTTTATACCTTTCCAGGTTTATTTCATATGTAAGTTGTGCATTTGTAACATTTTGCTGCGCAAGGTCCATTTGTGTACCCAGGTTTTGGAGACTCCTGTATGTTTGCCTTATAGCCAGTTCAACGCCGGTTCTTTCATTGTCAAGATTGATCTCTTCAATGCGGATGGCAGCCTGTGCAGCCTTAATCTTCGATTTTCGTTCCCCCCAGTCCCAGATTGGAATATTGAATGACACTGCCACCATCGGTGACCGCGTGGGTTTATCATATACGTTTGTGAGGACAGGATCCTCTCCGACAAGTCCCATTGACAGGTTAACACTGCCGTCAAATTCATTGGTCGCCTTTGACACCGTCAGTTGATCCTCGCTGTTCCTGATGCTGATCTCACGCTGCCTGAGCTCCATCCTTGTGGTAAGTCCGTTTTGAATGGCTTTATCTATATCCACAGGGACTTCGGAATATTCAATATTGGTTTCGATCTCAAATTCCTCGTTCAGCGGCATCCCGATATATTGTCTGAAATTATCCTTTGCATTTGCCAGCTCTACCTGGGCATTCTGCAGGTTCGATTCGCTTGTGGACAGGTTCAGCTCAGCCTGCAACAATTCCTCCCTGGCGGACAGACCGCCTTCAACCTTGCTTTTAATGATATCATAACTGATCTGCTGGTTTTTCAGTTCATCATCTGTTACGGTCACGGCGAGTTTACGCTGGTATACCAGATAAAAATACTGGGTTACCTGCTTCTCAAGAAACAGTCTTAGAATTGAATAGCTGAGGATCGAGTTTTCAAGCGACAGACGAAGCTGGTTAATCTGCATTTTCAGTCTGTTGTATGTGAATATGGGCTGCGAATAGGTCATGAACAAATTATTGCTGTATCCCTTGAAACGGGTATCGAGATCAAGGTAATCACTTGTTGCATCCTGAAATGTCAGCTGGTTATGCAAATATATGCTGCCATCTGTCAGTTTGATAGGCTGTGAAATCTCCAGATCACCATAGACACTTGTCGTTTCGGAAGTGATCCAGGTCGATAACGGTGTATTAAAAGTCCGGTTCTGGTCATAGCTATAAGGGGTTACCTTGAATCTTATTCTTGATTTGGTGGCTGCTTCCAATGCATTCAGGTTTTCCCTGCTGATGGTCATACTCAGCTCCGATTTGATGATCTCAGGACTGTTTTTGATTGCGATGGCCATGGCATCTTCCAGTGTGAGTATCCTTTGGGCATAAGAAGAACCCGAGAGGTGCAAACAACTCAAAATGATCAGGATCAGCGTTCCTGGTTTTTTGGATATGTTAATCATATTCAACAATTTATAAATTTCAAATTTCTTTTTCTCCTCTCCCAAATCTTATGTCAGCGCTTCAAGGGTCTTTGGACCGCTTGAAGGCTTTCCTCCCCATCTCCCCATCTCCCCCTCTCCCCCACTCCCTACTTCCCCTTCACCCATTTCACCGCATCCGCAATGATCATGTCCCCTGCAGACTGGTTTGTCAGTTCAATCATTGCTGTATCCTGCGAGAATGAAAAAGTGCCCAGGTAATTCCAGCCATCTTCACCATCGGCGCTGTTCAGGATCACCTTTTCCACCCCCTGATCATGATGGATCCAGAGATTATAAACAGGCAATTTATTGCTTCTTCTCCACATACCGTTTAATTTGTCCAGATAAAAATACACGTCATAACTGGTTTTGTCAGGCAAACGGGCAATCCATGAAGCTGATCTTTCTCCGGATCCGGCACGTGTATAGCTGGCTGAATGAATGAACCTTCCATAAAACTCAGATCGAAGAACCGGCTTCCATTCCCTGGGAGGATCCCATGCCCGGATGGCTTCGTATTTGTAATGATTATCTTTCCCCTTCTTCAGGAGAGATTTCAGAAAAGCCTGGTTGTCTGACTGATGTGCCGAGAATCCCGGATCTTCATTGTCAATGATAATTTCCCCGGATTGCCGTTTCCCGCCAGGCGGAATAACGCTGATCCCGTCCACGGGCATTACATTTCTGATTTCCGAAAAACCGGGGAAATCCATTATGATGTTATAAGGAAGATTTCTGGAAATATGTGTTACGAGTGACATCCTGGCCGGCTCAGTATTGAATACATAGGCTATTTCACGGGATGAGCGTGCCGGCATAAATATTTTCTGTGAAAAATCAATATTAAATTCACCATTATTATCCCGATCCTGACGGTTTGGATTGTTCAGTTCTATATTCAGGGTCAGCAGACCATCTGCTTTTTCGGGGTTCGACAATGTGAACCTGATCTGGTATCTCGTGGCTTCACCTGCACGCACCCGGTAGGAAGATATTTCACCGACTTCGAAACCCGGTGATCCCTTCTGGTTATACCAAATCACTGCTTCTTCATGGAGTTTTGTGTTAAAACGGTTTTCAAATTCCGATGCCAGTTCGTCAAAAGCAATAAGCTTATGGCGGTGGGAATTGACCATTTCCGTCATCAGGCTGTCCACTTCATGTTCTCCCAAACGGGCTCTCAGTAAATTAAAGAAATGTACACCTTTGGCGACGGCTACATCCCGTATGCCGATCTCCTCTTCGCGCTGAACCTTCTGTCTTATACCCTTTTGCAGGATCTCAGACAGCGATGCGCTGTCAAGTTCCAGGTTCACTTTTTCCTGGAGGCTTAAATTCTCGTACCACAGGCGGACAGAAGCGGCCTTGTTATTTCTTTCACTGATATAGGCCTCAAATGCCGTGGTGAATACAGGCCATTCGTCTGAATGCAGTCCGGTTACAAAGCTAAAAAATTGCGGAAACAGCGAAAAAGTACTCCAATTCACGGCATGACGGAAGTTGAAATTCTGTCCTGCCCGAGACATAAAATTGATCCTGATAAATTGTTTAAACAGTTCCGATTGAATTTCTTCCGGAAGGAGTTCTTCATTGTTATTTTTCAGTTCCTTTTTTCTACGGTTCAGATCCCTGCTGAAATCTGATGCATCAAAAACCACTCCTTTTTCAGGGCACAATATCATTTCCGGCTGAACCGCCTCGCTTGAATAGTTGTAAACTGAGTTATCCAGGGCAAAATGAAGCGGTACCTCTGCCAATGTCAATCTTCTGAACGGGTATTTCAGGCCCAGGTTGATTTCATATTCCTGTTTTAAGCTGCGGATGAGTGATGGCAGCGTATCGCTAATTTCAGCGAACACAGGAGAAAAATAATCATGCCCCCTGATGGTATAGACACTGTATTCCACTGAATCGACCTGTATAGATTGCTTTGTATAATCACCGATTACAAGACTTATGCCCGTGAGGGGATATTCGGGTTTAAATTCAAAGATGCCTTTTTCAACGGAGATGACATTTCCCTGGGAAACTGCTGTAAGATCCGCTGATGTCTTCACATGGAGGGAAAAAAGGGTAAAGCCATTTTCAATCCGCAAAGGCTTTGTATTGGCATAACCTGTGCCTGAAACAGGATACCATTGCAACTCACGGGTCAGACATACAAAATCCCGCTGCAAAAAGGCAAACCGCTTCCTGAGCCGGAATACTTCGAGATTGAAATTATCCTCATAAATCGCAGGGTCTTTGTCCGGAAAACACCCGTTTTCATTAATCCTGCCGGAATATGTCATCTCCACAACTGCGGAGTCACCTGAAAGCAAGGGTTCAGAAGGAACTATTCTGATGATTTGCAAATGCCTGGTGAATGCAGTCATTTTTCCCCTGAATGTTATCGTTTTTACATTCAATCCTGAATTCAGACTGAAAATCAGTGTATCAGCCGGATGATCTTCCGGGTTGTTCACAACCAAAACGGCATCCGCCAGAATTTCCCTGTTCCTGTGTTCCAGGTTTAGCCGGCAAGTCCTTATTAAAATTCGGTCATGATCTGCATACAGGTTATTCAGGGCAAGGGTTTGGTGGCGAAAAGACCGGATGTCCCCTTTGATCTGAAGATACCGGTAAATACAGAATCCGCTGCACAGCATGAAAAAAATACCGGCATACAGGGACAGGGAAGCCAGGCGGGGTGACTGGGGCAGCCTGTGCAGTTTATAGGCTGTAAAGCATATCAGGCCAATTCCAAGAAAAAGGTAAACGCACCTGTGGATCAATATCTCAGCCGGATTACCAAATCCGCTGATGGAAGAGTACATCATTGGCACCTGGTACGCAATAAAATCAAAAATATGAAAGGCTTTTTTATTCAGGTAGAAAATGGTCAGGGCAATGTAACCCAACAACAAAATGAATGTAACGGCCTGGTTTTTTATAATGACCATAATAAAGAAGGACAACCCAAGAATATAGACCAGGGTTGGAAGACTCACCAGAAAAGGATACACGAGGTATGGGAATATCCGTTGCGAAGCAATATTACTTATAAATGAGAACCCAATTCCCAGTGTAAGGATGAGTATGTTGAGTACCAGGAATACAAGCAATATACCCAGTGTTTTTCCCAGAATGTATTCCCCGTTGCCCATCGAACGCACATATATGACCTCCACCGTATCATTCCTGAGGTCTTGTTTCAGGAATTCAGATGCGAGAAAAACGGCTACTATAGCCTGGCCAAGGTTCAATATAATAAGGTTGGCGTAAGGTATTGAGGCGGATATTGCCCTGTACATCCATGGTGCCCCGCTGGATTCAATATTCATTGCCGCATTGAAAATTCCCAGTCCGAAAAGGGACATCCCGACAAAAATCCGGAAGAACCAGCTCCGCATTAATGTTCGCATTTCATAGCGTGCAATGGTACCGATGATATGAAATTCCATATGCAGGACCTTAATTTAAATCAGAAAGTGAATCCATAAAATAAACATAGGCATGCTCCAGATTGGGCTCGATGGGCAAAGCAGTATTCATGCCGAGATTTTCCCCAACAAGTTGAATCTCCCATCCGTCTGATGAAGGGATTGTGGAGGTGACAGCGTACTTTTCCTTAAGCAGGTCATACTCGGTCCCGGTCGTAAATACCTGCCAAACATGTCCCCTGGCCTTTTCTACAAGTTTTTCCGGGGAACCGTTAAACCTGATCATTCCATTGTGCAGCAAGGCAAGGTCGTGGCATACACTGGATATATCTCCCACGATATGGGTTGACAATAATATTATAATATCCTTCTGGCTCAATTCTGACAAAATATTCCGAAACCGGATCCTTTCTTCAGGATCGAGACCTGTGGTCGGCTCATCCACAATAATAATCCTGGGTTCACCTATGAGTGCCTGTGCGATGCCAAGCCTTCTTTTCATCCCGCCTGAAAGATTATTTGCCTGACGATCGCGGGCATCGAACAGCCCTACCTTATCGAGCCATTCATCAACCCTGGCAATCCGGACTGTCTTGTTTTTTATTCCGGCCAGGCCTGCGGCATAATCCAGAAATTCCCAGGTTTTCAGTTTGCTGAAAAATCGAAAATCCTGAGGAAGATACCCCAGCATTTGCCGGATCATACCCCGGTCCTTCATCAGATCAAGCCTGTCAACAGTGACCCGGCCGGAAGAAGGAAGCAGCAGGGTGACAAGAATCCGGATCAGGCTTGATTTTCCGGCACCATTTGGCCCCAGAAGTCCGAACATCCCATTTTCAATGGTGAGGTTTATTTCAGAAAGTGCCTGTTTACCATTGGGGTAAATCTTGTTAAGGCCACGGATCTCGATTTTCACTTTGAAAAGCTTTGCTTGGTTTAGCCACATAAAAGTAACAATAACCTTTCAACTGCGCGTCTCATTATGCCTATTTTCGCATTTTAAACCGGTGTGTATTGGCAAATGCGTGATTATCTGCAGTTGGTATGAAATTCATTGATTGATTTTGCTGTCATTCTGTTCAAATACCAATGTATATTTGTAATATTATGATGCCAAAGCACCACTATTTTCCTCACCATGCAAAAACCTGAAAAAACCGGTATCCTGAATTGTAAATCAATTGCAATCAATAACATAATTACGATATTGCATTCACAGGAATCGCTTGACAGCAAAATGGAGCAGATCTGTGACCAGATTTCCCGCGCTTATGATTGTCCGGACCGGGTATCGGCCTGCATTTACTACGATTCGGTGCGGTATGTATGTAAGGATTTTACGGAATCCCAGCGGTTGGAGCGATATGCATTTTCAACCCCCGACAAGGTGAGTGGTGTGATTGAGGTTCATTTCAGTGATGATTTCAAACCTGTATCAGGAGAGGAATTTCTTCTCCGGAAAAATGATTTCATCCCGCAGATCGCAAAACTGATTGTCGGATCTGTCTCTGTTGACAAGCTGGCCAAACTGATCTATGATAATTCGGAACGGATAAAGGAACTTAAAGGTATCCGAAGAACTGCCGAGATCCTTAAAAGAGAATTGCAGATTGAGCAATCTTTACAGGATATTTGTTCCGTGATCCCTGAAGCCTGGCAATATCCCGATTACACTGTAGTAAGAATAGTGTTTGGCAAGAATGTTTTTACCGGGGAAAAATTCAAGGAAACCCCCTGGCTACAGAAACAGGTTTTTGAAACACCTGATCATCAGAAAGGAAGCATAGAGGTATTTTACCTTAAAGAATTTCCGTTGGAGTATGAGGGTCCGTTCCTGAAGGAAGAGCGGGACCTGATTAACAATCTGGCTGCCCTCATCGCCGGTTCCGCCACGCGGGAAGTATTACAGGATCTCCAATACGAAAACAGGGAACGTCTCAAGGAACTGAACCTGATAAACCAAACCTCTGCCATCATTTCACTCGGAAAACCGGTTGATGAAACACTTCAGAAAATCTGCTCGATTCTCCCCAGGTCATACCAGTATCCCCGTTCGACCGCCGTGCGGATATTCTATGAAGGCAAGACCTATACAAGCCGCGAATTTAAGGATACAGCCTGGGTTCAGCGTGAAAGCTTCATTACAATCGATAACCGGAAAGGAACCATTGAGGTGTTTTATCTGAAGGAATTTCCGAAATCGTATGAAGGACCTTTCATGAAAGAGGAAAGGAATATGATCATTAACCTGGGAAAGCTGATCAGCGGCTACCTTAATAATTATAAAGGAAGGGAGATTTACAACAAACGAAGGTTTGAAGACATACGTCCCTTCAACGCCAATGATTACAGGCAGTCTCTGGTTAAAAACAAAAGACCCCTGCAGCTTTTCTTTAACCGGCAGTCACTGGACAAGTACATCTACCTCGACATGATGAAGTACAAGGTTAAGGAAATACTTTTCGTTGCGACTTTATATGATGCATTCGTGCTGGAAAATGAAGACAGTTTCTTTGAACAGTTCATGGGTATTATTTATCAGTACAGCCTTTTTTCACTTCCTCGGATCACCGGGGTCACCAACCAGGAAGAAGCCCTCGAACTTCTTGACAGCGCCCATTTCGATCTGGTCATTCTTATGGTGGGAATGGACCGGCAGACACCCATTGAACTTAGTGACAGCATCAGGCAGAAAAGAGCGGATCTTCCTGTTTACCTGCTGCTTAACCAGAAGAGCAACATCCGGTACTTTGAAGAGCTTGTTCCCAAATTGAAATCCATAAACCGCCTTTTTGTATGGAGCGGAAACTCGCAGATATTTTTTGCCATTGTCAAATCCATTGAGGACGAGGTTAATGTTGAAAACGATACACGCATCGGACTTGTGAGGATCATTTTGCTGGTGGAGGATTCGGCCCAGTATTATTCGAAATACCTCCAGATCCTTTATTCAATTGTTTTCGGACAGGTTCAGCAGGTTTTGCCCGAAGTGGAAAAAAATGAGCTCAACAAAATTTGTAAAATGCGATCACGGCCCAAGATCCTGCTTGTCCGCAATTATGAAGACGCAATGTACATTTTTAACAAGTACAAGGATTTTATGCTTTGTGTTATTTCAGATGTCGAGTTTGAAAGAGAAGGAAAACCGGATAAAACAGCCGGGATCAGGTTCATCAGATACATTAAATCACACATTCTCAACCTGCCCATCATTCTGCAATCCTCTGAAAAAAGCAATGAAACCGTCGCCCGAAATCTCAATGTGAGTTTTATCAACAAGAACTCGGAGACGCTGATGAATGATCTCAAAAACTTTCTGACCTTTTATCTCGGCTTTGGTGATTTTGTATTCAGGAACAAGGAGGGAGAACCCATTGCCATAGCAAAATCCCTTCGTGAATTCGAAGCGCTTCTCCAGGAAATTCCCGATGAGACCTTTTACCTTCATGCACTTGAAAATCAATTTTCACTGTGGCTGATGGCTCGCGGGGAAATTGAACTGGCGCGCACATTAAATCCGCTCAGAATAGGAGATTTTAAGGATGTAAAAGAATCCAGGAAGTTTTTTACCGAAACCATAAGAAAGTACAGGGAGGAAAAGAAACGGGGAAAGGTGCTAAGCTTTGACGAATCAGCATCGCTTGATGAAAAAAACATTGTGGCTTTTACCACTGGCTCCTTTGGAGGAAAAGGCAGGGGTCTGGCATTTATCAATGCCCTTGTTTATAATTTTGATTTTGGTGATCTTACCCGGCAGATCAATATCCGCACACCCATTACTGCCATCATCGGAACGGATGAATTCGATAATTTTATTGAAAATAACAGGTTCGGCGATTTAATCCTAAAACCGGGCACAGATTACAGGGTGGTAAGATATCATTTTGCACAGGGTTCGCTATCATCTGCCCTTATCAAAAAGCTAGAGGTTTTTGTCAACCAGGTTGAAAAGCCAATTGCCGTGAGATCCTCAAGCCTGTCGGAGGACAGCCTGACCCAACCATTTGCAGGCGTTTTTGACACCTATATTATTCCCAACAACAGGGAAAACAAGAAGAAAGTACTGGAAAACCTGATGAAAGCCATTAAGCTCGTTTTTGCCTCTGTTTATTCGGATAATTCCAGGACCTATTTCAGGGCCATCCATCATAAAGTCGAAGATGAAAAAATGGCTGTGATCCTGCAGGAATTGGTTGGCAATTATTATCATAACTACTATTATCCTCATATCAGCGGTATTGCGCAATCGTATAATTTCTACCCGGTTGCCCATATGAAGCCCGAAGAAGGCTTTGCAATTGCAGCCCTGGGACTGGGGTCCTATGTTGTTGATGGCTGGAAATCATACCGGTTCTCCCCCAGGTATCCAAAAATTGAAATGTATACCACCAAAGACCTGATTAACAGCTCACAGGTAAAGTTTTATGCCCTGGATACTTCCAGGACCGAAGCGGACTATGTGGAAGACGGTGAACTGGCCTCGCTCTCCCTGCTTGATATCAGCGAGGCAGAAAAACATGGCACACTGGTGCATTGTACTTCGGTATACAATATTAATAATGACCGGATTGAGGCAGGCCTTTCGTCTCCCGGTCCAAGGATTATTAATTTTGCCGATATTCTCAGGTATAATTACTTACCCCTTGCAGAAACCATCGATATCATGCTTGGCACCATTGAAGACGCCCTTGGATCACCCGTGGAGATTGAATATGCGGTGGACCTCAACAGAACCCAGAACAACCTTCCTTCCTTTTACCTGCTTCAGATTAAGCCCCTTCTGGGCAATCAGCTAAATTATAATTTCAATGCAGGTGAGCTCGATCCTTCAAAAATCGTTTTGCTCACCCGATCGAGCCTTGGAAACGGGGAAATAGACCATCTCAAGGATATAATTCTCGTGGACACCCATAAATTCGATAAACTGAAGACCTATGAAATAGCCATGGAAATCGAGCAGATCAATAATAAGATGATCAGCCAGAACAGGCAATATATTCTTATCGGACCCGGGCGATGGGGAAGCCGGGATCCGTTCCTCGGAATTCCGGTATTATGGTCACAGATATCCAATGCCCGGGTAATCGTGGAGATCAGCCTTGCCAATTATCCGCTTGATTCGTCGCTTGGTTCCCATTTTTTTCACAATGTTACATCCATGAACATCGGTTACTTTTCCGTAATGGATTCTTCCCGGACTGATTATATCCGATGGGAGATGCTTGAAAACCGCAATGTAAATACGCCATTCAGGTATCTGAAACATGTGCGTTTCGAGCAGCCGCTGTTGGTGCTGATGAACGGCAAGCAGCGCACATCCGTCGTTCTATACAACCATTGAATCAAATGAGCCGGATATTACTGGGTATATTTGATGATCACAGGATCGTTCAGGAGGGGATCTCAACCCTGCTGAACGATGTAACTGATTTTGAAGTGGTGCTCAGGGTGCACCAGATCGAATTGCTTGCCGAAAGTTTAAAATTGAGCCGTGTTCATATACTGATAATGAATCTGCATGAGAATTCTCCTACCATGTTTAGCCTGATTGAAGTTCTGGTACAAGAAAATCCGGCAACGAAAATTCTTATCCTTTCAGCCCTCCGAGAAGACGAGGTTATTCTCAGGTCCATCAAGGCAGGTGCAAAAGGATTTCTTGCCGGGGACAGCGGCCGGGAGGAATTCATTGAGGCTATTTACACCCTGCGGAACGGACACGACTATTTCAGCAAATCAATTACCCGTCTGCTCATTAACCAATACATGCAAAACCTTAAGAGAGATGAGAAAAAATCGGAGTCCCAGGAATTAAGTGCCCGGGAATTGCAAATCCTGAAACTTTGGGGGAACAGCTTAACGAACAAGGAAATTGCAGATTCCCTTTACCTCAGTGTCCGGACTGTGGAAACACATAAAAACCATATCATGCAGAAATTAAACCTGAAAACCTCGGTGGATATGGTGAAGTATGCCATCAGAAATAATATCATAGTAGTTTAGGGAATACGTGAAATACTTAATTTCATACGCAAACTACTGAAAATATCTCCCACATTCATTCCTGACAGATTAATCTTCATATTTTTAGGGTGGTCTCGAAACCCTTAAACCCATTTACAATGTCAGATATACTGGATATAAAAGTTAATGAATTCATGGCCAGGCTTATTGCCAGGAATCCCGGAGAAGCAGAATTTCACCAGGCTGTTAAGGAAGTTGTGGAATCCCTGATGCCCTTCATCGAAGAAAATCCCAAATTCAAGCACGGAAAGATCCTGGAACGGATTTCGGAACCTGAAAGAGTGATCCTTTTCAGGGTCCCCTGGGTGGATGATAATGGAGAAATCCATATTAACAAAGGATACAGGATTGAAATGAACAGTGCCATAGGTCCCTATAAGGGAGGCCTCCGTTTTCATCCCACTGTTAACCTTGGGATACTGAAATTCCTCGCATTTGAACAGGTGTTCAAAAACAGCCTTACAACCCTTCCCATGGGAGGCGGAAAAGGTGGTTCGGACTTTGATCCCAAAGGTAAATCGGACAATGAAGTAATGCGCTTCTGCCAAAGCTTTATGACAGAATTACAAAGACATATCGGGCATGATACCGATGTTCCGGCGGGTGATATTGGTGTTGGCGGAAGGGAAATAGGTTATATGTTCGGCCAGTACAAGCGGATCCGCAATGAATTCACCGGGGTGCTGACAGGTAAAGGAATCGAATGGGGCGGCAGCCTGATCAGGCCTGAAGCCACCGGATACGGTGCGGTTTATTTCGCTGAGGAAATGCTTAAAACCCGTAAGGAAAGCATAAAAGGCAAGAGCGCAGTTGTTTCAGGTTCCGGCAATGTGGCACAATATGCAGCTGAAAGGCTTATTTCGATGGGCTGTAAGGTGGTAACACTCACGGATTCATCAGGATACATATATGACCCGGACGGCATCGACAGCGAAAAGCTGGCCTATGTCATGGAACTTAAGAATATCCGGCGGGGAAGGATTCAGGAATATGCACAAAAATACGGCGTAAAATATTACAGTGGGGAAAAACCCTGGTCTGTAAAATGTGATATTGCGTTTCCATGCGCCACCCAGAATGAGATCAATGTGGAAGATGCAAAATTTTTATGCAAAAACGGTTGCATCGCCGTTTCTGAAGGAGCCAACATGCCATCAACGCCCGAGGCTGTAGAGGTATTCCTGAAATCAAAAATCCTTTATGGTCCCGGCAAGGCAGCCAATGCCGGTGGTGTGGCAGTATCCGGACTTGAAATGACTCAGAATTCCATGAGGCTTCCCTGGTCACGTGAAGAGGTAGATCAGAAATTGCACCAGATCATGATTAACATTCATGAAACATGCGTAAAATACGGAAAGGAGCCATCGGGATTCATCAATTATGTTAACGGCGCCAACATAGGTGGCTTTATCAAGGTTGCCAATGCCATGATGGCACATGGGATCGTATAATTTCAATACAGATCTATATCTCAACAATAAATGTGGTAAGTTCCGGGCCGGATACCACAATGAGCGATCCTTTGTGCAGTCTTATTATTTCCTGGGAAATGCTCAGTCCGATCCCTGAGCCTTCTTTTTTGGTTGTAAAAAAGGGCACAAAGATTTTCTCCTGCACGTCAGGTGGAATAACAGGACCATTGTTAGACAGGCTGATCCGTGACCGTTGTTGTAGTGACCTTTCAATCTTAAGGGCGATCATCCTGTCCTGTTCTTTTTCCATTACAGCATCCATGGCATTGTTGATCAGATTCACCAATACCTGGTTAAGCAACTTTTTGTCTGCTTCAATCTTTTCAACAGTTCTGTCGGCTGCCACGGAAAAAAATATTCCCTTATCCTTCATCCTGGCTGAATAAACAATGCGGATCTGGTCTATCCAGTCATCCGCTGCAAATGGATTTATCTCAGGAGCGGGTATCCTGGAAATCCTGCGGTAATTATTCATGAAATTAATCATCCCGTTGCTTTGTTCCTCTATCACTTCAATACTGCCGAGGGTTGTTTTCAGGATATCTTCGTTTAACCCTGACAAGGTAATGGGCCTGCCCTCCGGGTGGTATGCAGAATTTAAGGCGCCGGACACCGAGGTAAGCGGAGACAGCAGGTTCATGATCTCGTGGGTCAGCACGCTGATCAGTTTCCGGTAAGACTCTGTTTCCCTCGATTCGAGTTCCTGCCTGATATCCTGGATCGAGACCAGCTTAACGGAAAGTTCATTTTTTCTAAACAGGATCGCCTTGAATACCAGCACTTGAATTGTATTTCCTGTGACCTGCCGGAATATCTGGTTTTCACCGGGCCGGAGACGGCAAACCGCCTCAAAAAACTGGGGATTCTTAACCTGAAGTATCCTGGGATGTGTTGATTCGGGAGAAATCCCGGCATAGCGGCAGGCTGCCTCGTTTATCAGATCAACCTGATTATTGCCGTCCATGACAAGCAAACCGGCAGCAGCGTGCTGGATCAGGGTCCTGTAATATTTTTCATTGTACTCATTTTGAAGCCTGATTTCCTGAAAATACCGGTTAAGGCTGTTCATCCCCTTGTAAAGACGTGACAGCGACTCATTTTTTACCGAAGATGGAAATTGAAGGGTTGTATCTTCATTTCGAAGGGCATCGAAAAAATAAGTGATCGTATTATTCGTGAACTGGTACAGGCGCATGATCAGCCAGGAACAGACCAGTCCGGCTGCGAAAAAAACTACTGCAAGGGCTTCATTTGACCTGGCAAAAAGAAATCCGGCCGCGGAAAAGCATAATACGATGAAAAACAGGATAATGTACCTCATCCTGGTATGTAAAAGCCGTTCAGAGATCATATTTCTTCATTTTATTGTAAAGGGTCTGCCGGGTTATGCCCAATTGCTCTGCAGCGGCACTTTGATTCCG
>Ga0105104_10000508_pt1 | contig 30193 bp, 18 predicted proteins | sample PPLLaktember2015_3_FD_87034 | JGI IMG/M metagenome (GOLD analysis project Ga0105104, IMG submission 87034) | Freshwater sediment microbial communities from Prairie Pothole Lake near Jamestown, North Dakota, USA - PPLs Lake P7 Core (6) Depth... | ecosystem: Environmental > Aquatic > Freshwater >...
ACTGATAATATCCTTATAGATGTACCGGTTTCTATGGTTTTTGGATTACCCGCTCCAACCGTAAACGCAGGTGCTATGAGAAACAAGGGAGTTGAACTTCTGATGGAACACAATTACAAATTGGGTGAATTGTTCTATGGAATTACTTTAAACTTTGCTTATAATGATAACAAAGTTGAAAAATTTGCCAATCCTTCCAAGGGTAATACTATACGTGCAGAAGGCGTATCCTGGGATTCCTATTATGGTTACCAGGTAACTGGAATTTATCAGACTGATGCAGACGCCCAGGCTTCGGCACATGTCATCGGAGCGCCCGTAGGGGCCGGCGATCTGATTTTTAAGGATCAGAACAATGATGAAGTTATAAACGGAGATGACCGTATCGTACTGGGAAATACAATTCCTAAAATCACTTTTGGATCAAATATTAACTTTAAATACAGGAATTTTGATTTGTCAGCTTTTTTCCAGGGCGCTGCCAAGGTGAACCGTGTACTTGGGGGTGAATCATTCTGGCCGTTCGATCCTGAAAACGCATTAAGTATGCATCTGGACCGTACAATAGTTGAGAACGGTACAGTTGTTAAGGAGGGATATTATCCAAGAATCCTGACCACCCAAAAACATAACCAGGAAATGAGTTCCTTTAGTGTTTTGAATTCTGCCTATGTGAGAATGAAGAATGTCCAGCTGGGTTATAGCATACCGGAATCCCTGCTGAATAAAATAAAGATCGCAAAGGCAAGAATATATATCAGCGGACAAAACCTTCTGACGATTACAAATTTCCCTTCAAATTTTGATCCGGAACTATCCTCCTCCGGGGCTGCATGGGCTTATCCACAAGTTAAGTTTTACACCTTTGGAGCAGAAATAACATTTAAATAAAGACATAAATGAAAAAGATAATATTTATTTTATTCGTTCTTAACATAGGAATTTTTTTCTCATGCGGAGATGAATTTCTTGATGTTACGCCTCTGAATGAACTCTCAGATATGACCTTCTGGAAATCAGAAGATGATGCTGAATTGGCTCTTAACGGTTGTTACCGTTTGTGGGAATCTTTTACAAATATTGCTTTGTTTGATGGCGCAAGCGATAACGCGTATGAGAAATCAAATTTTGGCTATATGGTACTTGGAAATGGGACTCTCACTGCAGCCAACTATGGACCAGGATCCTGGCTTGATTGGGTTCTCTATTCTGATGCCGGCGGTGAGTGGGCATCATCAGTTAACTGGTTCTCTTATGCTCGCATTCGGAAGTATAATAATTTCCTTCTAAATATAGATATGGTTCCAATGGATGAGGCTAAGAAGCAGCAATACAAAGCTGAAATCAGGTTTCTCAGGGCCTATGATTATTTCTGGAAGGTAATGCTCCACGGTGATATGCCATTGGTAAAAGAATTAATAACTGTCGAAGAGAAATTACCAAGAGATCCGGCAGCGACCATAAAACAATTCATACTCGATGAATTAACTGAAATAAGTGCTGCTCTTCCTATTCAAAACAATATAGATTCCAAAGGACATGTTACAAGGGGGGCAGCATTGGCCCTGAAAGCCAGATTGGAACTTTATATGGGGAATTTTACCGCAGCACAGGCTGATGCAAAAGCGGTAATTGATATGCCGTGTTATGAATTATTTCCGAACTACAGAACACTGTTTCTTGAAGAAAGTGAGGGGACAAATAAGGAGGCTATACTTACAGTTCAGTATATAGTAGATCTTTACAGGCAAGCACTTACTCAAATATGTCTTCCTGCCGGCGATGGAGGCTGGTCAGCGCTTAATGCAACAAAAAGTATTGTTGATGCCTATGAATGCAGTAATGGAAGAACAATTGATGACCCGCTTTCAGGATATGATTTGGATAATCCTTTTGTCAACCGTGATCCCCGGTTAGAAATGTCACTTCTTCATCCCGGACAATTATGGAACGAACGGTTTTATAATACCCTGGATCAGTTTTTACCGGATGGGACCCTGAATCCGGATTATAACAGAAATGAACCTGCAGCACGTTCAGGAATGAACATAATAAAACATATCAGGAGTCTGAGTGATGGTCCCGGTGGCTGGCCTCCCAATTTTGGCGGAGATATGATGGTAATTCGTCTTGCTGAAATGTACCTGACATTTGCAGAATCTGCCGTTGAAACAGGCGAAAACACGGATCTGGCACTTCAGTATATTAACGATATCAGAACCAGAAGCGGACATATTGCAGCTGAAACCCTTACAAGGGACCTGGTGCGTCGCGAACGCAGGGTGGAATTAGCATTTGAAGGATTAAGATATTTTGATATTGTACGATGGGATCTGGGATCTCAGGTAATGGATGGGCCGTTATACGGTAGTCGCAGAGGGACAATGGATATCAACGGAAATGTAACCTGGACCGGCGATGGGACAAAAATAAATGAGGACAATTATATACTGTTGGAAAATCGTACCTTTAATCCTTCGAGGAATTACCTGTTTCCTATTCCGCAATCTGAGCTGGATGCTAATCCAAATATGACTCAAAATCCGGGATACTAACCCGGATCAATTGTAATGGTTATGAAGTATTTTACATAATTAATAATCCAGGCAATAATGAGCGCAGTTGAGATCTTTGTTTCAAAAATATCATCAACTGCGCTCTTTCTTATTTCTTATGGGTAATTTGGTTGAGATAGCGAGAATGATTGTTGGGCTTCATGCAGCAAATTGCAGGTTTAATCCGGGGATTTTAAGAAAAAACTTTGCAGAAATATTAGAAATAATGTTAATTAAAAGGCTATTGAACAGGCAATTAATATTAACTCACCCTTTGTTTATATTCATTCTTTTAATAGGATGCCAGGCCAGGCATACCAATCAATCAGTTCAGGAAAAAATGCGCGAAACCATATCCCTGAATGGAATATGGCAAATTGAGGATTGCATTTCAGACAGTTTAATGCCTACCTCTTTCACGCATACAGTACAAGTACCCGGACTTGTCAATTTAGCTTCACCCTCCTTTAAGGATGCAGGAAAGTTTATAAGCCGTGATGTGGCCAATCACCCGTTATACAAAAATCCCAACTTGCCCGAGGAAGCACGAACAGCGCCTGTGGGAATATCATTACAGGAAAGAAATTATTTTTGGTACCAAAAATCTTTTAAAGCCCCGGAAAAAAGACAAGTTGCAATTCTAAAAATCAACAAAGCGCAGTTCGGAACTGAAGTTTGGCTTAACGGAATGAAAATCGGAAAGCACGATGGATGTTTTACTGCAGGATTTTTTAACCTGACTGACGTTATAAAGTGGGATACGGAAAACCTATTGCAGGTTCGCGTAGGAGCACATCCGGCTGTGTTACCCCTGACAGTACCTACCGGTACTGATCTTGAAAAATTCGAATGGATGCCCGGCATCTACGATGAAGTCTCAATTTCATTTGCTTACAATCCGGTAATTGAAAGAATTCAGGTGGCACCCCGTATAAATTCCTCGGAAATTGTGGTACAAACTGTGGTGAAGAATTATGGCAATACGCCCTGTATTTTTCAGCTTACCCACCATGTGAAGCCATGGAAGGAGGAAGAAATAGCAGGCCATGCATTATCAGATAATTTGAAATTGGATCCCGGTGAGCGAAGAACCCTGATCCAGGTGATCCCGATTAATAATCCGAAACTGTGGACTCCTGAAGACCCATATCTTTATATAGTTGAATCAGCTACAGGCTCTGACAATGTTACTACAAGATTTGGAATGCGGGAATTTCATTTCGACAGGGCAACTGGCTGGGCCTATTTGAATAATAAGCCGTACTTTTTACGTGGAGCAAATATCACTCTTCATCGCTTTTTTGAGGATGAAAAGTGCGGAAGGCTCCCATGGCAGGAGGAGTGGGTACGAAAGCTCTTAATCGATGTTCCAAAACAAATGCACTGGAATAGTTTTCGATTCTGTATCGGGCCGGTTCCCGACCGATGGATGGATATAGCTGATGAAGCCGGGTTATTGATACAAAACCAATTTTTTATTTGGGTTCCAAATCAGGATTGGGGGCATCAGGAATGGGACTTAATACCACATTTTGCAGAATGGATAGTGGATAATTGCAATCACCCTTCTTTGGCAGTTTGGGATGCTTGTAACGAGAGCAATTATCCGGCTCTGACAGAAAAAGTCATTCCGGCTGTGAGACCGATTGACCTATCAAATCGCCCATGGCATAGTACTCCACCCCTGGATTCTGATGATCCCATAGAACGACATCTTTATGTTCTTCCTGAAAACGATTCTTTACACACTTTTTTCGATTGGACTCATTTTGAAAAACCTCCTGTTTACAATCGAAATAATGAAAATAAACATCCGGGCGTTGTTAATGAATATGGTGAATTTTGGCTGAATAGGGATGGGTCCCCCACTACGCTGACAAATTACCGTTTTAAAAATTTTCTTGCAGGTCCGAATGCAACATCTGAAGAACGATTTGAAGCAGCAGCATATTATTTGGCCGGAGAAACGGAATATCACCGTGCATATCGTATATGGGCAGCGGTGCAACATTTCACTTATCTAACCTGCAGCTTTCCTGGAGCATATACTTCCGATAATTTCCGGGATGTGGAAAAACTGGAACTCGACCCATATTTTAAAGATTATATGGGAGAAGCATTCAAACCGTTGGGAGTGAATCTAAGTTTTTGGAAACCGGAACTTAGGGCGGATTCCGTTCAGTGCTTCAAAGTAATGTTGGTAAATGACTATTATGAAAGCATGAAAGGCAATCTGAGTCTATCCATTGAAGATGGATCAGGCAGGGAATTAACTGCTGCCGAAATGAGTTTTTCCATTCCTGCGCTGGGACAAAAGACCTATCCAATAAATCTTCGTATTCCGGATATTCCAGGTAAATGCCTGATTAAAGCCCGGGCAATACCGGGCAATGGAATTGGCCCAACCATAAGTAGAAGAAAATCAACTATTAGGAAATAATAGCATGGAAAGCTATGCGATCTGGCGAATTCAAGAATTAAGAATCAATGTTAGTTAAGCTCATTCCGGCATTCACATCCGTCACAGGCCTATCGTTTTGGCTGGCCCACGCGCGGAGGTGCTGTCATGCAGTGGTGCTGTTGTGCGGTTGTGGCGCGAGGGCGGTTCACCGCCAACACTATGTCAATGAACTAATTTATCAGCAGTTATCAATATTTGTAGTACTTTTAAGCTTAACTAAACGACATTGAATTAAGAATATTAATGGCCAAAGGTTTTTAAAATATTCAAATAGAAAATTTTCCTTTTAAACTGCCAATCATGCACAAATTAAGATTATTTGGTTTGATATTTATAACGATCTCATCGTTAGCACAGGCCCAAATTGAGTATAGCCTGAGAACGAGGATCTGGTCAAACAAAGGAGAAGATGATGGAACTATTGTTCCGATAGGAAATGGAAACTTACTTGTATATGAACATGGACCTAATCTTGACCATGTATTTGGCCCTCCCTACAGTGCACCTTCATACCTGCAAATGAATATTGAGGAAAATCCGGACTTGATCCGGGTGGAATCAAAAAGGGAAAAGAATGCAGCCATATGGCATCATCAGGTTTTCAGGGAAGGAAAGCTCATTGGTCAATTACATGATTATATGCTGGCGGAAAAGGATGTTTTCTTCAGAGATATAGATATCAGTGAAAATTTGAATTTCATAGTATCCGTATCTTCCGGAATAAACGCATATCCCATGAATAATTATTTCAATTATTTAACCGGAATCCCGGTATTCTCAGTGCTGCTGAGTATTCCCATGGGCAGTACATTTTTTGTCAGAAATCCCACTACCGAAGAATTATGCATGTTCATTACCACAACCGGTAATGCGGTTATATCTGATCCTGTCAAGGGTAAATTCCGGATAAACCTCAAACCTGGCAGAAGCAGGATGATACTGAGTTCTGCCAAATCATATCCAAAATCGGTCCAAACTACAGAATATGTATTGAAAAATACGGAAACTGACTGGTTGGAACAGAGCAGGCGATATTGGCATGTATTTTCTTCCCGCAGGCATAATTTTGCGTTCAGAATTCCTGAAAATTATCCTTTAAAGGATACCTTACTTGATGTAATTGATTGTGTGTCTGTTTCTATAAAATGTCAGCAATCCATATCCGGTGGTGTAATGGCCGGCCACAAATATAATATGGCTTATGTGAGGGACCAGTCAGGCGTAGTACGAGGACTGCTCGCGCTGGGGTATGAAGCCGAGGCAAGGGAAATTCTGGATTTTTGGATTGATAAATTCAGATTATATGGAAATATCCTTACGGCCGATGGTATGGACAATAATGCAGCCAGGCTGCCTCTTACCAATGATGAAGTTGAAGGACCGGCACACCTGATACAGAATTGTTTCACATATTATCAATACACACAGGATGAGGTATTTATGAAAACTGCCTGGCCAATGATGCAATGGGCGTTCGAAATCCAGTTAAGCCATTTGGCTGAAGGAATGACTGAATTCAGTGGTGATGAAACCTATATGGCCGGTGGAACCCTTAGCTGCAGCGTTTATCATGGATCTGCAGAATCAACGCTTCTGTTTTTGACGGGAGGTGAAAAGCTTTTGAACTGGGTTTCAAGGTTTGGCTTGTGGTCCGATAATAAGGTAGAGAAATACCGGAATGTTCTTAATGAGGTTAAATCTAAATATAAAATTAATTTCTTTGAGAACGGAATTTTTTATGCCAACAATCCGCTTAGGGAAAAAGTGGCAGAATTACCCAGGTTTCGGATTGGATTCTGTGCATTGCATGATGAAAATCAGACAACACCTTTGATAACATGGACGGAAAGGGATGATAAGGGACGGTACGTATGTCCTGATTGCAGAAATAAGATTACAAGGCCGGACATTGATGAATCCGGCAAAAGATTTGTACTGAATTCAGTTAGTTTGGTCCCCGGTTATATAGAGAGCGATTTGTTTTCAAAATCGGAAATACAGGAAATCATCAATCCTGGTTTAAAGCTGTTCGCATCAAAAGGTTGTGTGCCATCCAATCTTGATGGAATCCGGTCTTTGGGTTACGACTATGGATTGTTGCTTTATAACCTGGTAAAATTAAATAGTCCCCTTAAGGAGGCAGCCTTAAATAAAATGCTTGGCGTACTGAATTCGGCAGGAGCATGGGATGAATATTACGATAATGACAAACCCTATAACTGTCGGACAAGGCCATGGGAGAGCGCTGTTAACATTACCGCACTTGTTGAATATATAAATTCACTGTGAATTCCGGAATTTCACAAATGTTTTATAATCATTCCCTCCTGACGTCAGGAAGATTCCTGAATAGATTTTCATAAATTATTATTAGTATTGGAACTTCATTGATACCATTATTTAGGTATAAAAATATGTGAAGTGGTCATCCGGATTCATAAGTGGCTTAATAAATCATACCCCAGGAATTTTATTCTTAAAAATCCGTACATCGGAACTTTGATCTTTGTTGCTTATTGTTTCTGCTTTCTTACAATATATGAACCCCTTAAAGTGCACGAGGCCCGTTCTTTCAGTCTGGCAGTCACAATGGCCCTTTATTGCTGTGTAATGGCAATTCCGGTAATCGGGATCATTAAAATTTTGAACCGGTTCAGGTATTTTTCCACTGATAGTGAATGGACCCTGTTGAAGGAATTATTATCCATTGTAATTATACTTTTAGGAATTGGTATAACCATTTATTTTGCCGGGTTTTTTATTGAGACTCCTTCTCCCAGGTGGAACCTGTCCACTTTTCTGAATTCGTGCTTAATGGCTTCACTCATCGGTATAGTACCCTTTATGTTTTTCACCCTGATTAACTACCGTTTTTTGTTTACAACCGATATTGTCCAGGATTTTAAACAGGATGCTAATGTCATACCGGAGCAAATTGAGGAGCTGGTCAGGATTGCTTCCCGGCTTAAAAAAGAGGAGTTGAGCATCTACCCCAGTCAGCTGATTTATGCAGAGTCAGACGGAAATTATGTTGTATTTCATTTGAATGTTAACAACCAGATCCGGAAAGAAATCATCCGTAATTCAATAAGCAATATAGAGCAGGAGCTATCAGCAATTCCTTTTCTCATGAGGACACACAGGGCTTTTATCGTAAACGTCAGGCAGGTGATTTCCCTAAAAGGTAATACTTTGGGATACCGCTTGAAACTTAATGGTACCGATACCCTGATTCCGGTTTCGAGGCAAAAAACCCGGGATTTTGATCAGCTGCTTAAAGGGTACCAGTAATCCGTTCGTCACAAAAAATTGCACCTCGTACCAGATTCCGACTGATCATTTCTCATGTGCTTTCATATGGTAACAAATTCTTGCCATATATCCCAATTAATTGTATATCAATTTGATTATACTTCCATTTGCAGTGTAACTTAAATTCTGTGAAATGAAAAGTATCAAATTGTTGCCTCCGTGCATCGCAAAATTAAAAATGGTGCTTCTGGCAATCAGCCTTTTTTACAATACCGGTATTTACGCCCAGTTTGATCAATCGGTAACCGGAAAAGTGATCGATGAGAAAACCAACCAGGCTGTTCCTTTTGCAAGCGTGGCTTTATTTAAGGATTCCGGCTCTAAACCTGTGCGTGGCACGACAGGCGACAGTGAGGGGGCATTTACAATAGGTCAGGTCCCCGTTGGGAAATACACGCTTTTAGTAACATTTATAGGTTATAAACAAGCATCCCGAATGATTGATATTGCAGACAAGGAAAAGACCGACGCCGGAACCATATTTTTACGGGATACGGCTGTCATGATTAAAGAAGCAATGATAATGGGGGAAAAGGTAAGGGCAAAATCGCAAAGTGATAAAACCATATTCTTCATGACGAAAAAGTTACTGGACGCCTCGAGTACCGGGATGGATGTCCTGAAAGTCATTCCCGGTATTCAGGTCGATCTCATGCAGAATATTTCGCTGGAAGGCAGTCGGAACATTCAGATTTTTGTGGATGGCAAAGAACGCGACAAAGGTTTTATCAGCCAACTAAACCCAGGACAAATTGAGAAAGTGGAAATCATGAATAAGCCCTCTTCAAATTATGATGGCAATTCTACAGGGGCAATAAATATAATTTTAAAAAAGGAAAGGGATTCGGGTATCAATGGGCATATCTATGGTGAGATCCCCGCTTCGGTTTCAGAAATATATCTCCGCCCGACATTCACAATGAACTACGGATTTAAGAAACTCAACCTGTACTCTTCGTATAAAGGAGAGTTGACTTATTTTGATATTCATGAAAGTACGATCCGAAAAGTTCGGAAAAGCACAGGTACAGATATAATCAGTTCAAATCAGTATGTAAGGCAGAAGGATTGGTCCCACAGGTTCAATTATGGATTCGATTATTTCCTGAATGCCCACAACCAGCTCAATTTTTATGCTTTTTATAACCCCTATTCACGGGAACTTGATGGATATGCTGATTCACAAATATCCGGAAGTATTGACAAAAACTGGAAGGCGAAAAAGGAAGATACGGATATAAATACAGGCCAATTGTACTCGGTTTATTACAAGCATGATTTCAATAAAGAAGGACGTGCCCTGATAATTGAAATAAGCAATTATAACCTGAAAGCAAAAAATTCCACAGCCTATATTTCTGAAGAAACCGAAATTGTAAGTACCCTGCAAGTCAATACGATAAAACCTGTTCAGAATGAGACAAGCATTAAATTGGACTATACAACGGTGATCGCCAACAAACTTAACTTCAGCACAGGATTAAAAACCAGATACCAGGCTTTGCAGGACAGGCATTTACCCGACTTTCACTATCATGAAAAATTAATGGCGGCATACGGAACCTTAGCTTATAAAAAGGGGAAATACGATCTTAACCTGGGTTTGCGTGCAGAAAACTCCGTTTCAATCCTGAAAAACAACTTCAGAAATCCGTATTTCTCGCTTTTCCCAAAAGCAACCTTGCATTACAAACCTTCATCCCGGCAAAGTATTCAACTGTCGTACCTGCGATCAATCAGGCGGCCCAGAATATACGAATTAAATCCTTTCATTTCAATTCATGATCCTTATTCACTTAGCAGCGGCAATCCGTTTCTCAAGCCTGAGTTACACAGCAGCATATTTTTAGATCATTCCATTCAGTTCAACAGTAATTATTTTAGTTCACGGCTGTTTTACAGCAAGATGAACAATGTGATTAACAGCCTGACTTCTATTAATGATACCGGTTCTATTGAAACGAGGGTGCATAACCTGGGGAGCATTCATCAATTTGGCGTACAATTTTCAGGAACATTAAAGCTTGGCATTGCAACCATTAATCCTTATCTGAGATTATTCGACCTTTACAGCTCCGGAAACGATCTGGCAAAACAAAACGATGTTGAAAACAGGCACAGCTTGTCTTTCAATTCAGGCCTTTCTGCAATTTTATCCTTTAAGCACGAACTGACTTTATCATTTGTTTTCCAATATGGAACACCGGAAAATGATATCCAGGGCAATTCTTTTTGTGATGCCCTGTATTTCATCTCGCTCGAGAAATCCTTTAAACAAAAAATCAAAATCGGCCTGGTAAGCGCGATCCCTTTCGCCCGATCATTTACCTACCAGGGATCGGAAATTGACGGATCCGGTTTTTACAGTCGCTATGACGGGAATATAAAGTTATCGAATCCCATGTGCTGGTTTAAATTGAGCTATCAGTTCACTTCCGGAAAAAACAGGGATAAGATAAATCATGAAATTGAAGAGATTGACAATAAGCCGAATAAAGGATTTTGATAATGGCCTTCGCAGCGCCCCGTCTTGAAAATTTCCGGATTAAATAGTCTTAAATCACTATCGGAATCCTCGGATGGTATTCAAAACGATCTCCCGGGTAGTATACCCGTTGGAGATATAAACCAGATGGCGGCGCTGCAAGCTGGGATGGCCTTTCGGAGTATTGATCCATGAAACCCTTTATTTCCTGCAACGTAAGTTTGCCTTTGCCTGCATGTACCAAAACTCCGGTTATCCTGCGAACCATCATCCAAAGAAAATGAGAGCCCAGGATGTGCAGGATGATCAGGTTTCCGGATTCGCTTACCTCCAAATGGCTAATGTCCGCGTGCGTTGATTTTTCCTCGTTGGTTGTAGCTCCGAAGGATGAAAAATCATGAAATCCCCTGAATATGGCAGAAGCTTCCTGCATTCTGTCAACTGACAGGTTTTCTTTTACCCACCAGGTATACCGTTTTCCAAAGGCTGAACGCCTCCGGGAAATGATATATATGTAACTTCTGGCCACTGCATTATGTCTGGCGTGGAACCTGGCTTCACACTTTTCCAATTTTAAAACATGAATATCAGGGGGCAGAATTTCATTTAAGTGCCGTACCATTGTTTCCGCATGCATTTGTGTGTGAACTTCAAGGTGGGCCACCTGTCCCAATGCATGTACACCGGCATCGGTGCGTCCGGCTCCCTGCAATTCAATTTTCATTGTATTGAACATTTGCTGGCAGGCTTTGTACATTTCACCCTGGACGGTTTTCACCCCGGTATTTTGTTGCCAGCCATGGTAACCTGAACCTTCGTATTCGATAAGAAGTCGAAATCGGGACATCATAACCCCTCTCATTTCATCCTGGTGCCAAGCGGCAGGGTAATATATTGCGGCAATGCCTTTAATGATAAGATCAGCCTGCCCTGTTCGGTCTTCAGTTCTGACTCATTGCCCATGCCGTCTGTTGCCATTGCACCATCGACCTTTGGAATTTCCTTAGCCAGCATTACAGAATGTTCCGGATCCATTGTCCATGCAGAGATTTTATAATTGCCTTTATCATTCCTGAAAAGAAGAACAAAATCATTGCCATTACCGGTTTCAATCCTGTGTAAGAGGGTAAAGTCCTTCAATTGCATGTTCATTGTCCGGATGGCAATGTATGCTGGTTTGGGTTTCAGATCCGGGGTTACCGTACCACAATTGTGTTCAAAGTCTGAAGGATTACTTCCGTCATTCTTCCAATCGTACCATACTGAAAAGGGTATTCCGCTAAGCAGGTTGAACAATTGCATCCTGACAACAAATGCAGCCTGCTTTTCCAATGAAACACCTTTTGTAGCTGATGAATATCCCCATTCACTGCTTATTACAGGAATGTTCTTCCTATTGGCCGGTGCACTATTTTCAATCATATCCCGAAGCTTCCCGTAATCTGAGCCGGCAGTTTCCGGTGACATGGAATAATCCCGGTACGGATGAACGCTCACACCATCCAGATATTCAAGTATGCCGGAATCCACGAATGTTTTTATAAACGGGAAAGGTATTTGAGAAGTGGCCGGGCCAATAATGACAGCATCAGGAACTGCTTCCTTTACAGCCTTGCATGTCGCAAAAGCCAGCGTCAGGTACTGATCAATATCTGCCTTTGGTCTCCAGAAACTTATGTTCGGTTCATTCCAAATTTCCCAGACTATATTCCTGTCTTTGAAATGTTTTGCTGCTGCTGCGGCCCACAGTGCAAAAGCCGAAACGCTTTCTGGGTGACTTGGAGCAGCAATTCCCCGCTGTTTCTCACCCGTTAACGGATCCTTGGAGTCAACGGTATCCTCATAAAGCGAATTGGAATAATCCAAAATATAAACCGCCCCTATTCCGCGCTTTTCCAAATTGGCCGTCAGTTCATCATAAGCTTTCCAGTTGTAATTCCCTTTTGTTAGTTCAATTTCATGCCATATGAAATCCATGCGGACAAATTTTAATCCCGCGGCCGCGATCATGTCCAGGTCCTTTTCATGACCTGTAATAAAGTGAATATTTACACCGGCACAAACCTGTTTATATGGTCCGAATTTCCTGTTAATATCCTGATTTTCTGATCGATGAATCCTGATTGGTTCAGAAAAAGGAGTATTTATTGTGTGGCTTTTTATCCCTGATGGAATAATTCCGTAATCTCCCCCGGGTAAAAAAAACGAGGTCGTAAAGACAAATAAGCCAAGATAAAACGATCCCTTCACGTCATTACATTTTCCAGTTCCCTTTGTTCCTGCAGGTCCAATGGCTTCAATTCCCTGGCTGCAGCCACATTGATTTCAAGTTCTTTCAGGGATTTCATCCCTATATTAGCGCATGATACCGGTAAGCTGAGAACATAACGGATGAGCATTGAGGCCTCAGTCTGATTTTGGGTTTCATCCCAATACCATCTTCCGTTTTCGGGTTTTTTGGAAGGATTTCCCGCAGCCAGTGCTCCTTGTCCGCCACCCATGACTTTCATGGCAATTATACCCATGCTCTTTCCAAGTGCTTTCGGAAGGACTGTTTCCCGGAAAGGTCTGCGCCTGGAAACCGGGTTGAATGTTGTCAATATGGTATCAAACTCATACATATCAATTGCATGACTCATGGCATCTGCCGATTCATGACCTGTTACCCCGATAAACCGGGTAACTTTTTCATCCTTCAGTTTATTTAGCGCTTTCATTACACCGTCGGGCCCTCCCCACAAAGTAATATCCTCATCGGCACCTACGCTATGAACCTGGTAAAGATCAAGGTGATCCGTCTGCAATCGCTTAAGGCTTTCCTCAACTTCGCGCATTGCCCCGTCATAAGTCCGTTCGCCGGTTTTGGTCGCCAGGAAAACTTCATTTCTCCTTTTTGCCAGTACAATGCCGTAATTGAGTTCGGACTGCCCGGCACCATAGGATGGCGCTGTGTCAAAATAATTTATTCCAGCCTCCAGCGCAGCATTTGCCAATTCGGCCGGATGAAATTCCGATGTCGGTTTTTGCACCATTCCGGACACTCCCCCCAGGACGATGATACTTACCTTAACACCAGTTTTTCCAAGAATCCTTTTTGGGATACCGGATTTTGAAAGTTCCTCCGCAAAACTCAAATTCATGGCTGCTCCCGCTGCGGTAAGCGTTGCCAGATTTCCGATAAATTTGCGTCTGTCCATCCTGATGATAATTTACATTTGTCAATTCAAATTTATGAAGTAGTTGGATGCAAAACAAATCATTAATTGTATCTTTAAAACCCGCATGTCATTTCAATTAAATAATTTCATCCATGACCAAAAGAAGAGACTTCATCAAAAAGAGTGCATTGGGCACTGCCAGCATTGCTATAGGCGGACTTGGCATGAGCGCCAAATCCTATGCATCGATTGTCGGTGCGAATGACCGCATAATCATGGCGGTAATTGGCATCCGAAACCAGGGGAGTGTTCATATTAACAGGTGGTGTGACCTTAAGGAAAGTCATAACGTCATGATCAAAACATTGTGCGATACCGATGAGCAGCTTTTTGACTCACGGTCAAAGATCGTAAGTGATAAAACAGGGGCAAAACCCAAAACAGAATGGGATATACACAAAGTTCTGGAAGATAAGGATATTAATGCCGTATCCATTGTTACACCTAATCACTGGCATGCCCTTGCCACCATATTATCGTGCCAGGCAGGAAAGCATGTGTATGTGGAAAAACCAACCTCGCATAACATATGGGAAGGAAGGAAAATGGTGGAAGCCGCCGCCAAATACAATGTCCTGGTGCAGGTTGGACTGAACAGCCGGTCATCACAGGGTGTGAGAGAGGCGGTTCAGTTCCTTCATGATGGTGGCATCGGAGAAATTTATATGGCAAGGGGATTGTGTTACAGGTACCGTGACTCCTATGGAATCGCCAAAGACAGTGAACCGCCTGCAGGTTTTCATTATGAAAGGTGGCTTGGACCTGCATCCTGGCGGCCATATAATACAAAGCGCAGCCATTATTGCTGGCATTGGTACTGGGATACCGGAAACGGTGATACCGGTAACCAGGGACCCCACCAGTTTGATATTGCCAGATGGGGCCTTAACAAGAACGAACATCCCGTTTCAGTGTTTTCAGCGGGTGGAATTTTTGGTTTCCGCAAGGACGTGAGTTCACCTGAGAACATGACCCCGGGTAAGATGGTTTACGGGGATGTGGAAACCTATGGGAGAGACATAACATCCCAGCAAACCCCAAATATCCAGTCTTCCACTTTCCAGTACGGTGATGGGAAAATCCTTGAATTTGAGACACGGGGACGTTTCACAAACCAGGAAGGAAGCAAGGCACAGGAATCGGGAAACCTGTTCTACGGCTCAGAAGGATACCTCGAAATATCCGGTGATAAATGGAATGCCTTTCATAACCAGGAATTGGAACCCTTCGCAGGTTCCGCGGAAAGCCAGGAAGCCCAGGACGCAAAGCATTTTGCAAATTTCCTGGATGCGGTCAGGGGAGGGAAAAATGAACTCCTGAATTGCAATATTCATGAAGGATATTATTCCGGGGCGCTTCCCCTTTTGGCAAACATTTCCTACCGTGTCGGAAGGCAACTGAAATTCAGGGGTGAAAATGAAAAATTTGTGAACGATCCCGAAGCGGATATGATGCTTACACGCGAATACAGGTATCCCTATATTGTCCCTGAAATTGTCTGATGCCTGTCAATCCAGAAATAAATATTGTTTTCCAAAAATTTTAACTTGTTTCCCATGCGGGATCTCAGGATAAGAAAAAGCTTCCTATGATCTGTGTTTGATTCCGGAACTTCAAATCGAAGCTTTTTGATTGTATTGAAACCTGGCTCTATTGATATTTCCCTTATTTTACCTGAAGCAGCCGGTACCCCGCCCGCGGAATCCCACCTTGCTTCCCATTCCAGAGTAAATGAACTTCTGGATAGTCCATCATTAAATATTGCCAGGTTTCTTTCCATAACCTCACCCGGGTGATATGTCTGGGTCTCAAATGACCGTCCCGGTTTATTCATTCTGTGCAGGCCCGTATCAAGTACAAGGTATGGATGAAAATACTTTTCGGCCATGTGAACAACGGGAGAATTCCATCCATCCAATTTGTCAATTCTGTTCTTTGGATAACCTGATTGTTTCCATGCATGCGCTTCCTGATCCATTCCTTCCAGAAAATTCGGCCAGTAGTTGATAAAATCCCAGCCTGCCATATAACTGATATCCCAGAGACGCATATCCGCACCGTAATAAATAAATTCCTCCAACCCCCCTCCTGCATGAGCAATACCGGGTGCGTGACCAGTCCAGTCCCATGCATATTCTCCCATGCCGGTGATGATTTTTGCCGGCCGCGGATATTCCACATAATGCAGCATGGCAAATGCATGTCCCGTTTTCCCATCGATCCTGCATGAATGTCCGATCTGGTTATCCTCAAAAACCAGGGGACGTGTAGGATCCACAGTATTTATCGAATCTATCAGTACAGGGACCCATTCAGGCTCTGCCTCATTCTGAAGACTATACCGGCACACGCTGGGATGATTTCTGGCCGTTTTTGCCAGTTCCATTGCGGATTGGGGTAGGTAAACCTTGTGCCAGTTCTGTTTCTGGCACCCGCGTATGGGTGTCTCCGGAATGAGCATAAATCCCAGCTCATCAGCCATATCCATCATATAGGGTGTTGGGGTGGACTGATGAATCCGGTTGGCACTGATGCCCAATCTCATAAACCGTTTCCACGTCTCAGCACAACCTGAAGTTGTGTCCGTTGGCGGAAGAAATGCCGGAGAAAGGCTGTAACAATCATACATACTCATAGCTGATTCAGGTGTTCCGTCGCTTATCTGGTTAACCCGAATGCCATTGACCCTATAGTAATAAGGTCCCTCGGTCCATTCCACAAATCCAAACCTTTGGATTTTCCTGTCAACGATGACCTTTTTCTCCGCAAGTGACACTTCAATATTGTGAAGCCGTGCCCGGTAATCTTCGTGAAAAGGCTTATTCGGCCACCAGTAACTTTCAGGTCCGGCTTTCCAGGAAACGGGACCAGCGGTTATTTTCCGTATTTCCCCCGGTCTTAAAGAGATCTTAAGGATCTTGAATTTCGGATAATTCCAATTATCCTGATTCCAGGATGATAATTCCGGACGGATAATCAGAGACTTGCTTTCATCGGTTGAGTTTCTGATCCACAGGTCAATGGACAGGTCACGTTTCACAACGGAGGGTCTGACAAAAATATCCTGGATGTATATACCGGGACATATCGAAATATGGACGAATTTGGTAATGCCATAACTGAATTTGCTTGCCCATCCGGATTCCGTGTCAAAATCAACTTTTGTATCAGGATGCATCCTGGCTTCAGCATAAACAAATCCATGAGGCACTTCATAGCTGTAATGCCATTGCGGATAGGCAACAACGCGCAATTCGTGATCAGTGCCGGGCTTTATCAGGTCCGTGAGATCAAATTCAAAGGGCATCATGGGACCGACATGTGATCCGATTAATTGTCCGTCAAGGTATACGTCGCAACCGTGGTTCACTCCTCCGAACTCAATCCTTGCCACTTTCCCCGGAGAAAGCTCCCTTATGTTTATGATGCGTTTATAGGTCACATGATCTTTGACAGCGGCCTGGTTGATCAAAGGTTCTTCCTGGATATCTGAATTATATCCTCCTCCGGGCACTTTGACAGCACGCCAGGGGCCATCATCAATGCTTATTTGCCACGCAGCATCCGAGGCCAGGTCGATGATCTGGGTTACGGGAGGGAGAGATTTTTTATGAAATACAGACAATGGACTGCGATTCCTGCAGGCAATACAGGAAACAACCATTAAGAATAAAAATAAGCCGGTGCATGTCCTGGTCATGATTTATATGATTGAATATCCAAAACAACATTTCATTCACCTTGTCTTTTTTTACCGAACAGTTTTCTGAAGAAGGACTTCTTCTTTCTTTCAGATCTGCTTTTTTCATTATCAAAGATGGTTATTTCTTTTCTGAATATGTCCAGAAAATTATCCAGTGCCCTTTTTTCTTTATAATCAGGACAATCAAGTTCCGACAGGAATTCCGGAGTCAATCCGGGGAACGGAATATTGATTTTTTCCATCAATCCGGGATCCGTCTGAATCTTTTTCAATGTCAGGGCGATCAGCGGCAATGCAAGCCTGCTTCCCGAACCATTTGAACCATTTGTAAAATGAACTGCAGGCAGTGATGCGCCTACCCTGCTGACCAGGACCAGCGCGGGATTGTAAGCCACAAACCATGCATCGGCATATTCCTGTGTCGTTCCTGTTTTCCCTGCCAAAGGCAGCTTAACACCGTATTCGGACCATAGCGGACTTCCGGTACCCTCCCTTACGGCTTTTTGCAGAATGGCATTTATGAGCCGGCACGTACCTGGTGACAAGACCCTGGCTTTGGCATCCCCCAATTTATTTTGCCAGATGATTTCTCCACCCGGGCTTTTTATGGATAATATTTTCTGTGGTGTGATTCTGAAACCTCCGTTTGCAAAGGCTGAATAGCAAACGGCAAGCTCGCTTAAATTGGCTTCGGCAGTACCCATGGGAAGTGAAGGTGTGTTATTCAGGCTGAAAGAAAATCCCATTTCTTTCCATAGATAGTCGAGTTTATCGAAGCCGACTTTTAAAAAAAGATTAAATGTCGGAATATTCATCGAGTGGACTAAAGCACCTGAAAGAGAATATTTTCCGCCATAAGTCATATCGAAATTTTTGGGACTCCATTCCTCGTATCCCGACAAAACAATCGAATCATTATCCAGATAATAACAAGGCGTAAAACCCTCCTCCAAAGCTTCGGCATACAGGATAGGCTTAAATGTGGATCCCATCTGCCTTCTCGCCAGGACCTGGTCATAAGGCTGCATCTTAAAATCAATCCCCCCGACCCAGGCTCTGACGGCTCCTGAAAAAGGATCCACAGCCAGCAAACCGGCATGCAACAGCTTAATGGCATGTCTCAGGCTATCCTCAATAGAAATTGAATCGGCAAGGGAACCGTCCCAGTCAAATATCTGTCTGAGACCTACTTCATTGGCCTTTTCCGTAAGATTTTGCTTTTGAAGCTCATTTTTTACCAGTTGCCCGATGAATTTTCTTCCTGAATTTCCCCGGTATTGCGCATTCAGTTTTTTCTGCATTCCGGAAAGGTGATCACGGAAAGACGCGCTGGCATAATTCTGAAGTGTGAGATTTAAAGTTGTTGTAATGATCAGTCCATCCTCTTCCATGTTCCACGTTTTACCGGTTGCTGCCTGAATATTTTGCAGAATCTGTTGCACTTCGCTTTTCACCTGGTAGAGGAAATAATCGGCCGGACCTTCCGATTCAAGATTTGAATAATTCAGGGTCAGGGGAAGCCTTTTAAGAGAGTCCGCTTCAGATTTTTCCAGATAATTATACCTCTGCATCTGTCCCAGCACAATATTTCTCCTGTTTTTGGCATTTTCAGGATAAAGCCGGGGATTGTACAGATTGTTGGCCTTTAGGATCCCCACTAAAACGGCAGATTCTTCGATATCCAGCTGTTCGGTCTTTTTCTTGAAATACCGCTGTGATGCAGCCTCAATACCGTACACATTTTCCCCGAAGGGGACCGTGTTAAAATACAGTGTCAGAATTTCCTGCTTTGTAAATACTCTTTCAAGACGCCGTGCCAGCAAAGCCTCCTTGGTCTTGTTGACCATGATTGCAAAATGACCGGTATTTCTCCTGCCAAACATGTTCTTCACGAGTTGCTGGGTGATGGTGCTTCCTCCTCCGGACCTGCTGTTATTAAATAATATGGTCTTAAAGAAAACCCTTAAGAGGCTTCTTGAATCAATACCCTTATGTTCAAAGAATCGGGCATCTTCCGTGGCAATCAATGCATTAATGAGGTGGGAAGGGATCTGGCCGAATATAATATTGGTCCTGTTTTCAGTAAAGATCTTGCCAATCAGTTCACCTTCCATGGAATATACCACGGACGCCGTGGCATTTTTATAATTCAGCAATTCCTTTTCACCCTGCAGGATGCTGTATGCCTTGACAAATATGATCAGGATAAACAAAAGCGGAAAAACCGACGTTATGAGTGCGATCTTCAATATTTTTATCCAGGGTATCTTCATTATTTATCCAATAACTGTAATACTTAATTACATCCATCAGAAAAACAGCAAAGGATTGGAAATTGTTGTTCTCATCATTTATTTCAGGCCTGCCTGCCGTGCTCAGCCCTGGCTTGGCAGGCTTGTCTGCACCAATTCCTTGAAAAAATAATATCCGAGGATCAGTGAGACAACGAGTTTCATAACTGTTCCGGCCAGAAATCCAATAAACGACCCGAAAGCTGCCCTCAATGCCTGTCCGGAATCCTTCCCGGCAGACAATTCCCCGATCCATGCTCCGAGAAATGGCCCGCCCAGTATTCCGAACAAGCCTAACGGACCCAAAGTTATACCAAGTATTGGCAGCAGGATGACACCGACTATGAGTCCAATTGTGCTTCCAATCACTCCTGCGCGGGTTCCGCCATATTTTTTTGTTCCCCATATGGGGACAATATAATCAAGCACCGCCACGATCAGTACAACGATCGCCCAGAATACGAGCATTTTAACTGAATACTGGGCAAATCTTGTCCAGTGGATCAGGAGAAGCCCGAGATAACCCAGGGGAGGACCGGGAATACCCGGAAGAATGCTTCCGGCTAAACCTGCGATAATACACACAACGCCCAATGCGACTAATACATATTCCATTCTGTAATTGATTTTATCATTCCGATACGTTAAACAAGTGGAATCCATAACGAAAAACAACTGCCTGTCCCGGGCACAGATTGTACCCTGATGAATCCATGATGTGCCTGAAGGATCTGGCGCGATAGGCCAAGTCCGATCCCGGATCCCCCCTCCCGAGTTGTGTAAAAGGGAATAAAAATATCGTCCAGGCGGTCGGCTGGTATCCCTTCTCCTGTATCAGAGACCTCAATAACAACATGTTGTTCCTTTATCAGCCCGCGAATATCCAGGGCTTTTTTTTCCGATTTTTCCATCGCCTGAATGCTATTGGTGAACAGGTTTATCAGCACCTGTTCAATTTGGGCTGTATCAGCCCGCATCATAAGGGAATGCAAGCCGGGATCTATCCACACCTCAACATCCGACCTTTCAAGCTGAGGCTTCATGTAGCGAAAAACTGAATAAACAAGGTCATAGGAACAAACTTCGGATTTAATTGGTTCAGGCATATGGGATAGTTTACGGTAATTTTCAAGAAAGGAAAACAGATGATCCTTCCGCGTTTTTATGTTTTCCAGGCAAAGGACGACATCCTGAACATCCTGGTCTGAAATCTCCTTTAAGTTTTTTGTCTTTCCGCTGCTATCCCTGAAAATATCTGAAATTGTTTCAGTGAGTGACGTCAGTGGTGTTACTGAATTCATCATTTCATGCATCAGTATCCGCATCAGTCTCAGCCAGGCAGCTGCCTCCCTCCGTTCAACCTGGTTTTGGATGTCCTCCAGTGTAATCATCCTGATTTTCTCCTCCATGAGCAGGACGGTGCTGAGATGCAATGATATTTTTCTTTTTTCATTTCCAACCTGGATCTCTGTGAATTTATTACCGTCCGCACCCATTGCGTCAACCTCTTTCACAAAGGACGGACAGACTGACCGGAGCTGGCGCCAGGATCCAACGGCGGGAATTCCAAGCAGCCTTTGCGCCTCAGGGTTCATCAACACTATTTTTCCGTTTGGATTGATCGACAGAAGACCCGTATTTATCCCGGCGGTTATCAGTTTCAACAGGTGGATTTGAGTTTCCTTTTCAATACGAAGTTCATGCAGGGATTCCAGTGTTTTATTCATGATCCCGCTCAATTCCCTGAATGCATTGCCGCTAATTTTGCCTGTGAACCTTACTGAATAATCGGAATTTCTCAGGGCCAGGAGGAACGTTGTCAATTGACGGTTGGTGCGCATTAGGAAATAAGTCAGGTGAGCAGCCTGAATTAAGGTAAGCGACACCAGCAACAGAATGAGAAAAAAAATATTACGGTGATGGTATGCTACTATGAGAAAGCTAAGGCAAAATACGGATACCACAAGAATGATCACACGGATCAGGATAGCCAGGCCAAATCGGTTAAAAACCATATTTCTTAATGCGTCGGTGTAATGCTGTTCTTTCGAGTCCCAGTTCGGATGCCGCTTTGGTGATATTCCCCCGGTGTTTTTCAAGTGCCGTAAGGATTAGCTGCTTCTCATTTTCAGCCAGATTCAATGTGCCCGATCCCGTTTCGGAAAGGGTGCGGTATTGAAGGCTGAAGTCCTTTTCCGTCAAAATATTCTTTTCAGCAAGGATTACCGCCTTCTCAACGGCGTGATGAAACTCACGTACATTTCCTGGCCAGGTATAGGCCTGAAGCGCCTTTAAAACACCGGGTGCGGTTGAAAGTTCCGGTTTATTGTATTTCCGGGAATATATTTCCAGGTAATATTCAAGCAATAAAGGAATATCTTCCTTTCTTTCTTGCAGGGGAGGGACCCGTATCTCAAAAGTGTTGATCCGGAACAGGAGATCCTGCCGGAAAAGAGATCTTCTGGCCATATCAATCAGGGATTGATTGGTTGCACAGATAAGCCTTATATCGACTGATATTTCACGGTTTGAACCCACCCTGCTAAGTTTTCTGTTCTGCAATACCGACAAAAGTTTGGGCTGAAGTCCTAACGGAAGGTTACCAACCTCATCCAGGAAAAGTGTACCCCCGGTGGCAAGTTCAAAGCGACCGGGGCGATCCTCCAGGGCATCGGTGAAAGATCCCTTTGTATGGCCGAACAATTCGGATTCAAAAAGTGCTTCATGAAGTGACCCCAGGTCCACCGAAATAAAAGCTTCCCCGTTCCGGCCGGATTTACGATGCAACTCCCGCGCTACAAGCTCTTTACCGGTTCCATTGTCCCCCAGTACCAAAACATTGGCGTCTGTATCGGCTACTTTTCCGATCAGCTCCTTTACTTTTCTCATGGCTGCAGAATCTCCGATCATACGGGAAAAGGGTTGATCCAGATCCTCAATCAGCATTTGACGTGTATTTCTGAGCTTGAATACCTCCTGGCGTGAATTTTTTAAAGCAAGTGCGGCATTCAGCGTGGCCAGAACCTTGTGGTTCGACCAGGGTTTCACCACAAAATCAACCGCACCGGCTTGCATAGCCTTCACAGCCAGATCGGAATCACCATATGCCGTAACTGGTACGACCATAGCAAACGGATCGGTTTCGCGGATTTTTTTGATCCAGGAGAGACCCTCTGTGCCATCATTCCGGCCCGGGGTGTAGTTCATATCCAGCAAAATAAGATCTATGTTCGCTTTTAGATGGTACGGTATTTTTTCGGGATCCCGTTCAGTTATAACATGGGTGAATTCACGGCGCAGGAAAATTCCCGCCGCATCAAGAACAGCGATGTCATCATCGACGATAAGTATTCTTCCTTGTTTTGTCATGGATTGAAGGCTAAGCTAATGTATTAAATTATCCAAAACGGAATGTGTGATTTCGCACAGAAATTGTGTGAAATCACACATTCCGGTTTATCCAAAAATACCCGATTTCATAATAACTATTTATTATTCAATATTTTATAATTTACGGCATCTTATTTGACTTACAACTTCTATTAAATTGAAAAATCAGATATCCTATGTTCCGGCAATTCCTAAAAACCTCGTTCCGGATATTTTTCCGTGAAGGATTTTATTCCATATTAAACATCCTTGGATTGTCAACGGGGATCACGGTAGCCCTGATCATACTGTTATATCTGCAACAGGACCTTACCTATGATCGTTGCCATAAAAATGCAAAGAACATTTATCGAGTCAATTCAATATATGTATCCTCGGGAAAGGAAAACAAGTTCGCGCTTTCACCTGTAGCCTTCGGTCCCAGAATAAAGGAGGAGTATCCGGAGGTCAGATCCTCTGTCAGAATTGCCGGCATGGGCAGGGTAATGTTAAGTTACGGAGAGGAAAAGTTTTCGGAACAGGGCATTTGCGTGGCTGACTCCACAATATTTGAAATATTCACCTTACCCTTTACCCAGGGAGATCCGGCATCCTGCTTTCGTTCCCCCAACAGCATTGTCCTTACAGAAAGCCTGGCCCGAAAAATATTCAAAGGCAAAAACCCGGTTGGAGAGACAGTTGTCATGGATAAAACAGATATATACCAAATCACAGGCATTATGCAGGACCTTCCGGATAATGTGCATCATAAGTTTACGGCGCTTGTGCCGATAAAGAGGTTTGACCCGAACAATGAATTCAGAAATTTTTCTTTTTATAATATAGAGGGTTATACTTATATATTGCTCCCGGACAATTATGACACCCGTCATTTTTATGAAAAGTTCCCGGCATTTTATGAAAAATATGCTGCAAAGGACGGCCTGGCGTACAACCAGCAATACAAAGCCATCATTCAGCCTTTATTGGATATTCATTTTACGCGCGGATGGCAATATGACCAACCTAACGGGAACCGGACCTACATTATCGCATTTCTTATTATCGGGTTGCTTGTCCTGTCCCTGGCCTGTATCAATTATCTGAACATGACCACCGCCCGGGCTGAAAGAAGGAAAAGAGAGATCGCTGCCAAAAAGATACTCGGATCGGACTATTCCCTGCTGCTGATCCAGTTTCTCGGAGAATCCATGATCATGGCCATCCTTGCCATGTTGGTAGCCCTGGGACTAACACAATTCTTCCTTGAATTCACAAATTTTAACCACGTAATTGATAAAAACCTTCACGCAGAGATCTTTCACAATCCGTATTTGCTGCTCGGGGTGCCCGTTCTTACCCTGGTTGTCGGATTGATTTCAGGATTGTATCCGGCATTGTACCTTTCGCGTGTGCATCCCCTGGCCATGATCCATGGCAATACGGTTACAGGCAATGCAAGCGTATTCTTCCGCAAGGCCCTTGTAGTTATCCAGATGATCATTTCCATGGGTGTAATAATCTGTACATTGTTAATTGACAGGCAGATAGAGTATGTAAGGAACCGGGATCTCGGAATTAACAAAGAAAACCTGTTGATATTACCTTTACGCGATACCGTTGTTTCAAATCATATAAACACGCTTAAAGAGCAACTTCTTCAGAATACCAGTATTCAATCTGTTACCACGGCATTCAACATGCCGCCTGACGGTCTGGGTAACAACCTGTACCGGGCTGAAGGTGAAAACGGAATGGAGGAACACAACTTTTTTACCTTATTTGCCAGCTACGATTTTATTAAAACACTGGGCATAAAAATTTTGCAGGGCAGAGAGTTCAGCCGGGAAATCGGAACAGATTTCAGAACCGCATTCATAATCAATGAAACCCTGGCCAGGAATATGGGATGGGATGAACCCCTTGGTAAACGATTACAGCAGAATTTCGGATCGGATGGCCTCCCATACTATGATGGGACTGTCATAGGTGTCATAAAGGATTTCAACTTCAGTTCACTGCACAATTCAATAGAACCCATGGTATTAAGGCTCCAGGGGCAGGAAGGAGGCCAGCTTATTGTGAAAATTAACGGATTAGAAACAGCCGAGGCGATGAAACGCATTGAATCAACCTGGAACAGGATGGGTGCAGAATTCCCATCGGATTACCGGTTCCTTGATGAGAATTTCGATAATCTGTATAAGAAAGACCGTCAGCAGAACAGCCTCATCAGAATATTTTCACTGATCTGCATCCTGATATCATGCCTCGGATTGTTGAGTCTTTCATCCTATATCACGGCAAGCAGAACGAAAGAAATGGTGGTCCGAAAGGTATTGGGCGCTTCCGTATTCAGGCTGACCGTATTAATCTACAGAGAGACCCTTATTTTGGTTGTGATCTCAATGGCACTGGCTTCGCCTCTTGCCTATTGGCTGACAGACAAGCTGCTCCGTGATTTCGCATACAGATCACCTGTCGGAATCGGGGTTTTCCTTATTACAATGGCCGGAGCCATAATGATCGCGCTCGGAACCGTCAGTTATCATTCCATAAAGACTGCACGCTCAGATCCGGCGAGATCACTGAAATTTGAGTAACCCGGAAATCCGGCAGGATATTGAAATCCTGACAGGTTTATTGTAATTTCGGATAAACAATTTCCGCCAATTAAATGTCCGGACAGGAGAACAACGGAGCAGGACAGGTTTTTGAAACCTGGCGGAAAAGACTTGGCCTTATCCTGACGCCAGCCGCATTTGCGTTGACGTACATTCTGTGTCCCGGACTTGAACCGGAGGGAAGGAAACTGGCTGCGATCCTTTCAGCTGTGGCCATCCTGTGGATGACCGAGATTATTCCCTTACCCGTATCGGCATTGCTTGGGGCAGTGTTGTGCATCCTTTTGGGAGTCGCAGATGCCAGAACGGTGCTTTCCTACTTTGCTGATCCGATCGTGTTTGTCTTTATCGGTGGATTTATGATCGCGAAAGCGATGACCCTGCACAGTCTCGACCGAAGAATAGCGCTCGGTTTCCTGTCGGTTCCCTGGATCGGATCATCTCCGGGAAGAACATTGGCCGCATTCGGATTGGTCACCGCCATTCTGTCGATGTGGATAAGCAATACCGCTGTAGCAGCAATGATGCTTCCGATTGCCACGGGAATTATCGGTGCCCTGCAGAAGGCACGACCCGGCAAAAAGCATACGGAAGGTAATTTGCCGGATAAAGATTGGCCCTTTGCCACCGGAATGATGCTTATGGTGGCTTATGGAGCCTCTGTCGGGGGCATCGGAACACCGGTAGGCACACCGCCAAATCTCATTGGCATCGGTATCATCCGTTCGGCAACCGGTACCGGTATTAGCTTTTTCCGGTGGATGGCCCTGGCAATACCGATGTTTCTTGTAATGGCCACAGTGCTTTTCATACTTCTTTACCTGCTGTTTCCAATGGACCGCGAGTCAGGAAAACAGGTAAGACAAAGTCATTTGCCGGATTATCTTCGCAACGAACGCAATAAACTGGGACCATGGACATGGGGTCAAATCAATTCACTGATTGGTTTTGGCCTGGCAGTGATTTTATGGATGCTACCGGGAATTATGCAATTACCCGGATTAGAAATGCCACATCAGGTCAGTTGGATGAATAATCGCCTTCCGGAATCCGTTGTGGCCATGCTGGCTGCAATTATCCTTTTCATTTTACCCGTTAGTCGTGAAAAACGAACATTCACCCTCAACTGGCAGGAGGCCGTAAAAATTGACTGGGGTACGATCCTGCTCTTCGGCGGCGGATTAGCCCTGGGCTCAATGATGTTCAAAACCGGGGTAGCCGGTGAAATGGGAGATGCAATCGTGAGAATTCTGGGTATTAAGACATTATGGGGTCTCACGGGACTTTCTATTGCCATGGCTATTTTGCTTTCGGAAGCGGCAAGCAATACCGCATCAGCAAATATGATCATTCCGGTGGTAATCGCTATTGCCCTTGCAGCCAATGTAAGTCCCCTGCCGCCTGCACTGGGAGCATGTCTTGGCTCAAGCTTCGGCTTCATGCTCCCTGTTTCCACACCGCCCAATGCCATCGTTTACGGATCCGGAATGGTACCCCTTCCGAAAATGATGACAGCGGGAATCCTTTTCGATGTTGCTGGCTTTTTTATTATCTGGGCAGGACTGTATATCATGTGCCCTGTCCTTGGGCTTATTTAATTTCCGGACAATCAGTATTTCCTCCCTTTCACTCCTGAATCAAATAATCTCCTAATTATGATCGGGTTCCATCCGTGCGAACCGGTCATTATATTGTACGAATACGAACAATTTTGATTCAAAAATGATCAGTTTTAATATTATTAGGAAGTGGTAAATGTCAATAAATATCTGTATATATGATACTTACAAAGTTTGGCACATAACGTGTGTTATTTGCTGTAATCTTATGCCAAAACCATGAAAACTCCCATTTCATTCCCCTTGTTGGAAATTCAGTTCTGCCCGCCCCTGGCAAGTCCTGAATTCTATGAAATGCTCCTTCAGTTTACCCTGAATATAGCAACATTGCTGGTTATTTCCAGGGCTTTATATTACAGATGGAACCATAAGCCTGAATATATGTTCACCCAGATCATCACGGGTGTTATCGTGTTTCTGATATGCGCCATGCTTCGCTGGGTGCAGCTGGGAATGGGTCTTGTGCTGGGCCTCTTCGCCATTTTTGCCATCATCCGTTTCCGTACACTCAATGTACCGGTTAAGGAAATGGCATATTTGTTCATGGTGGTAGGCATCTCCTCTGTAAATGCATTACTCCGGGCAAGTGAGTGCCTGCAATGGATCGTATTCGCCAATTTATTCCTGGTTATCCTCACCTATATTATGGAAAAAACGCTATTCAGCAAATCACTTAATCGCAGGACCATCATTTATAATCATACGGATTTGCTGAAACCAAGCCAGCACGAATTATTGCTGAAGGAATTAAGGGAGCTGACGGAACTCAATATTGTACGGGTTGAAATCGGAAAGGTTGATTATGTGAAAAGCCATGCACAGCTCAGGTTGTACTATTTGGGTGATAATGGGGAAGATTTCCAGGAAAATGAAAACGGAAATGATGACGATTAACAGATCCTGAATCAATTGAAATCAAAATCGACAAAGAAATGAAAACCAGAATGATCCATATATTGCTCCTGGCCGTTCTCATGCCGGTAAGGGGAACCCTGGCCCAGGAAACGGTTTTATTAACTGATTCCGCGGCTTCAGCTCCCGGCAATTCCAAATCAGAAGAAAGTTCCGGTTTTGATTTTTTTGCCACGGATGAACTCCTGGAAATGACGCTGGGATTTAATTTCAGGGAATTTCTAAAAACCAGGAATAATCCGGAAAATATTGATGCAATCCTCACTGTGAAAATGAAGAACGGCAAATCAGTCACGCAGCCAATAAAAATCAAGGCCAGGGGTGAGATGCGGCGCACCATTTGTTACTATCCGCCAATCATGCTGAAATTCAGCAGCAGCAAAAATGATACTGTTACCATTCGGGAAAAGGGATCTCTTAAGCTTGTTACACCCTGCAACCAGACAAGGCTATATGAAAACTATGTACTGAAGGAATACCTTGCTTATAAGTTGTATAACCAGGTTACCCCCTATAGTTTCAAGACCAGGCTTGTAAAAGTTAATTACCTTGACACTGAAAAACCAAAAAATACTTATACGGCATATGGCTTTGTGATTGAAAACGAAAAAGATATGGCGGCCCGGAATGATGCTGCACTGGTGGATGTCAAGATTATTTCCGATAACCAAATGAATGCACAGGATATGGCCCGTGTTGCAGTATTTAATTATATGATCGGCAATACGGACTGGTGGCTACCCAACCAGCACAATGTTAAAATCCTCAGTTCCCGGAAGGAATTGACCGGTAAAGGAATACCCGTCACATACGATTTCGATTATTCCGGGTTCGTTAATGCGGAATATTCAGCTCCGACAGTCAACATACCCATAAAGGATGTTACAGAGCGGTACTATATGGGTATGTGTTACAATGATGAAGAAATAAACCCGGTCATTGGTGAATTCCTGGAATTAAAAGACCAGTTCATCAATACGATCGAAGACTTTGATCTGCTTCCCAATGGGGACAAAAAGCGGGTTGAATCCTATATCAGCAGTTTTTACAGGGCGAATAAGACGAATTATGTTCTGATAAGTGATCTGAACCGGACTTGCAGACGCTTTGAATGATCAGATGCACAGGATTTTTCTACCCGGTCATGATCTTTGCCTGTTCCTGAAGTAATAAAAAACCGGTATTCCCGAAATAATTGTCAGCATTGCAATGGATGATTCCATGGGTCGCTCGGCATAAGCAAGGATCAGAATAGTGGTGCTGACAATAAGATAAACAGGCAAATAGACAGGAAATCCACGCGGCTTGCCTGTTCCCTTTTGCATTTTCCTGAGTTTAACAACTCCTGCCACTGCCAGGATCGGAAAAAAGCCCAGTGAAAATCCCATATAGGTCAGGATCTGATCAAAAGTACCGGAAATTACCATCAGAATGGCAAGGAAAGCTTGCAGCACAATTGCGGCGGACGGAACACCAAAGCGGGGATGTATCCTAGCAACAAACCGGAAGAAATAACCATCAGCAGCCATGGCATAATATACCCTCGGTCCCAGTATAATAAATGCACTGAGCGATGAGAACAGGGCAAAAGCGATCAGCAATGAAAAAGCCACTTCCATTGAACTTCCGAATAAATTACGCACC
>Ga0105104_10000509_pt1 | contig 30180 bp, 24 predicted proteins | sample PPLLaktember2015_3_FD_87034 | JGI IMG/M metagenome (GOLD analysis project Ga0105104, IMG submission 87034) | Freshwater sediment microbial communities from Prairie Pothole Lake near Jamestown, North Dakota, USA - PPLs Lake P7 Core (6) Depth... | ecosystem: Environmental > Aquatic > Freshwater >...
AAATAATTTTGTGATATAAATAAATTGTTATACATTTGCGAACCGATTTTGGAGGGTATTGCCGATGTAGCTCAGTTGGCCAGAGCAGCTGATTTGTAATCAGCTGGTCGGGGGTTCGAATCCCTCCATCGGCTCAGCAGGAAGTTTCTGTTCTTTGTTTGAGGCTAACCGGTTTTTTTCCGGTTAATTTATAACGGGGAGATACCAAAGTGGCCAACTGGGGCAGACTGTAAATCTGCTGGCTGATGCCTTCGTAGGTTCGAATCCTGCTCTCCCCACGTTCTTTATTTAGTTCGCGGGAGTAGCTCAGTTGGTAGAGCATAACCCTTCCAAGGTTAGGGTCGCGCGTTCGAATCGCGTCTCCCGCTCGCTGGCCGATGTAGCTCAGTTGGTAGAGCGTTTCCTTGGTAAGGAAGAGGTCACGGGTTCAACTCCCGTCATTGGCTCAATAAGATAATGGTTTAAAAATCGAACATAACTATCAAATATTCAAATTATGGCTAAGGAAAAATTTGACAGGTCTAAACCCCACGTTAACATTGGAACAATTGGTCACGTAGACCATGGCAAAACCACTTTAACTGCAGCGATCACCAAAGTTCTTGAGAAACAGGGATTTGCCAGTTTCCGGTCTTTTGATTCCATTGATAATGCACCCGAAGAAAAAGAAAGGGGAATTACCATTAACACGGCACACATCGAATACCAGACTGCCAGCAGGCATTACGCGCATGTGGATTGTCCGGGCCATGCCGACTATATTAAGAATATGGTCACTGGTGCCGCACAGATGGATGGTGCGATCCTTGTTGTAGCCGCAACAGATGGTCCTATGCCCCAGACCCGCGAGCACGTTTTACTTGCCCGTCAGGTCAATGTTCCGAAGGTACTTGTTTTTCTGAACAAGGTTGACATGGTGGAAGATCCTGAAATCATTGAGCTGGTGGATATGGAAATCAGGGAACTGCTCAATTTCTATAAATTCGATGGCGACAATGCCCCCATTATCCATGGTTCTGCCCTGGGTGCGCTGAATGGCGAGGCAAAATGGGAAGAGAAGGTACTGGAACTGATGTCCGCCGTGGATTCCTATATACCCATTCCTCCGCGCGAAAGAGAAAAAGCTTTCCTGATGCCGGTGGAAGATGTATTTTCGATTACGGGACGTGGAACTGTCGCTACAGGCAGGATTGAGACCGGGGTTGTTCATACCGGTGATGAAGTTGAGCTGATCGGATTGGGAGCACAAGGCAGAAAAACTGTTGTTACAGGTGTCGAAATGTTCCGCAAAATTCTGGATGACGGTGAAGCTGGTGATAACGTTGGTCTTCTGCTTCGCGGCGTTGACAAAAAGGAAATACGCAGGGGTCAGGTTCTGGCAAAACCGGGATCCATTACTCCGCATACCAAATTCAAAGCTGAGGTTTATATTCTGAAAAAAGAGGAAGGTGGCCGTCATACCCCGTTCCACAATCATTACAGGCCCCAGTTCTATCTCAGGACCCTTGATATTACGGGTGAAATAGTGCTTCCCGAAGGAACCGAGATGATCATGCCGGGTGACAATGTTTCCATAATTGTTGAACTTATTTATCCTGTGGCCATTAATCAGGGCTTGCGTTTTGCCATCCGTGAAGGCGGCCGTACCGTTGGTGCCGGTCAGGTAACTGAAATTATTGAATAATCACGGAATTGAAAACAATGTTAAGTTCGTTATCGCACGGATAACGAACTTATCCTTTTGCGGCTTACGGGTGTAGCTCAGCTGGTAGAGCACTGGTCTCCAAAACCAGGTGTCGGGCGTTCGAGTCGCTCCTCCCGTGCTTATTTAAAAAGTATATGAAGAAAATAGCGTCTTATTTTCAGGAGTCCTACAAGGAACTCATTTTTAAGGTTACCTGGCCCTCCTGGAAAGAGCTTCAGGGAAGTGCAATACTGGTGATGATTTCATCCCTCATTATTGCCATTGTAGTAGCCTTGATGGACCTGGGGTTCAAGAATGTGATGAGTGCGATCTATAGTATTTTTTCATAACAACCTTCAGGGAGGGCTATTTACATGGAAGACCAGGAAAAAAAATGGTATGTTCTCCGTGCTATTGGTGGTAAGGAAAAGAAAGTAAAGGAATATATTGAGAGCGAGATCACCCGGCTCAACCTGCAGGAATATATTTCGCAGGTACTTATTCCCACGGAAAAGGTATACCAGATCCGGAATGGTAAGAAAATAAGCAAAGAGAGGAGTTATTTCCCGGGGTATGTTCTGATCGAAGCTGCGCTGGTTGGTGAAATACCCCACATTCTCAAAAATATTACCCACGTAATCGGCTTCCTGGGATCAAAGGGTGATGAATTGCCTACCCCCCTGCGTACGTCCGAAGTGAACAGGATACTGGGTAAAGTTGATGAACTGGCCGAAGGGGACGAAGAACTTAATGTACCCTTCTATGTCGGTGAGTCGGTGAAGGTAATTGATGGACCGTTTAACAGTTTCACCGGTGTGATTGAAGAGGTAAATGACGAAAAGAAAAAACTGAAGGTGATGGTGAAAATTTTCGGTCGTAAAACTCCGCTGGAATTAAGCTTTATGCAGGTAGAAAAGGAATAAATTGAATAACAATATACGTGAACTGATGATTGTAATAACCATGTTGCTTCCTGAATAATCATCCGCAAGCGTGTGATCAACTATATAAATCAGAAACAAGTAAATTATGGCAAAAGAGGTTGCTGGACTAATTAAATTGCAGATCAAGGGGGGTGCCGCTAATCCGTCACCACCGGTGGGACCTGCTTTGGGATCGAAAGGTGTGAATATTATGGAATTCTGTAAGCAGTTCAATGCCAGAACCCAGGATAAAGCAGGCAAAGTTCTTCCGGTTGTGATCACGGTGTATAGTGATAAATCCTTTGAATTTATTGTTAAAACACCTCCGGTAGCTGTTCAACTTTTGGAAGCCTCCAAGACCAAATCCGGTTCAGCTGAGCCAAACCGGAATAAGGTGGCCTCCATTTCCTGGGAACAGATACGAACCATTGCTGAAGACAAGATGAGTGACCTGAATTGTTTTACCGTTGATTCAGCAATGAAAATGGTTGCCGGCACTGCCCGGAGTATGGGTATTACTGTCAAAGGTGATGCCCCAGTAAATACCTAAACTTTATTTCCGGATTAACATGGCAAATTTGACCAAAAATAGAAAGTCGGCTTTAGACAAGATCGAAACCGCCAAACAATATAAGCTGTCAGAAGCGGCAAACCTGGTGAAAGAAGTAACTACCACAAAGTTTGACGCATCGGTGGATATAGATGTAAGGCTTGGTATTGATCCGAGAAAAGCCAATCAAATGGTGAGGGGCATTGTTACGCTACCCCATGGTACCGGTAAGCAAATCAGGGTGCTTGTGCTTTGTACTCCCGACAAGGAGGAAGAAGCCAGGACTTCTGGTGCTGATTACGTTGGCCTTGATGATTTTATTGACAAGATCTCCAATGGATGGACTGATGTTGATGTGATAATCACCATGCCTTCCGTTATGGGAAAGGTCGGCAAACTGGGTAAAATCCTGGGTCCACGTGGACTTATGCCGAATCCCAAAAGCGGTACCGTAACAATGGATGTGGCAAAAGCTGTCAGAGAGGTAAAAATGGGTAAAATCGACTTCAAGGTCGATAAAGCCGGAATTGTACATTCCTCTGTCGGAAAAGTTTCCTTTAATGCCGATAAGATAGCAGAAAATGCCAGGGAGTTTTTACATACCCTGGTAAAACTTAAACCTGCTGCTGCCAAAGGAACCTATATACGCAGCATTTTCCTTTCCAGTACGATGAGCCCCGGAATTAAGGTCGATGCTAAAGCGTTCGACGAATAATTTTAAAGACCATAAACCATTATGAATAGGGACGAGAAAAACAGGATAATCGATAACCTGACTGATAGCATCAGTCAAGCCCGGCATTTTTACCTGACTGATATTTCGGATCTGAATGCCGAAACTACCAGCAAATTGAGAAGGGCTTGCTTTGAGAAAGATATCACGCTGGTTGTCGTGAAAAATACCCTGCTGCAAAAAGCTTTGGAGAAATTTGAAGGCAAATACGAGGAATTGTATGGTGCATTGAAGGATTCCACATCAATTATGTTTTCGGACGTGAATAACGTTCCTGCAAAACTGATCCGGGAATTCCGTAAAACCAGCCTGAAACCGGTTCTCAAAGCGGCTTATGTTGAAGAATCCATTTATATTGGCGACGATCAGCTCGATGCGTTGTCAGGTATTAAGTCTAAGGAAGAACTGATCGGTGATCTCGTGCTGCTGTTGCAGTCACCTGCACGCAATGTTCTTTCTGCTTTACAGTCAGGCGGTAGTAAGCTTGCTGGTATTGTTAAAACACTAAGTGAAAAAGAGTAATTATTTTGATAACTAATTAATATTCAATTAAAATGGCAGATTTGAAGGCTTTCGCAGAACAATTGGTTAACTTAACTGTTAAAGAGGTAAACGAATTAGCCAAGATATTAAAGGAGGAGTATGGAATTGAACCTGCAGCTGCCGCTGTTGCTGTTGCTGGTCCTGCCGCCGCCGCCGAAGGATCAAAAGCTGAAGAAAAAACAACTTTTTCGGTATTTATGAACCATCCGGGCGGTGCTAAACTCCAAATTGTAAAACTGGTTAAGGATATTACAAACCTGGGTCTGAAAGAATCCAAGGAGCTCGTTGACAAAGCTCCGGTTGCAATAAAGGAAAATGTTTCCAAAGAAGAAGCTGAATCTATTAAAACTCAACTAGCAGAAGCAGGAGCAGACGTTGAACTTAAATAAAGTTAACGTGCATAGTGATATCATTTAGGTTTAATCCCGATGCGTCGGGATTAAACCTTTTTGTCATTTCTCATAACTTTAGTTCAACACTTTATTCTTAAAGATAATGACCAATCGAAATTTCCAAAGAATCAGTTTTGCCCGGACCAAAAACCAAATGCCTTACCCTGATTTTCTTGAGATCCAGTTAAAGTCATTCCGTGACTTTTTTCAGCTGGAAACAACTCCTGAAAACAGGAAAAGTGAAGGCCTCTTTAAGGTATTCCAGGAAAACTTCCCCATTACGGATACCCGGAATAACTTTGTTCTTGAATTTATGGATTATTTTGTTGATCCGCCACGTTATTCCATTGAAGAATGTATAGAAAGAGGTTTGACCTACAGCGTACCCCTGAAGGCTAAATTAAAATTATACTGTACTGATCCTGAACACGAAGATTTTGATACGGTTATCCAGGATGTTTATCTTGGAACCATACCCTATATGACCGATAGAGGCCTCTTTGTAATCAACGGGGCCGAACGTGTTGTTGTATCCCAGCTTCACAGATCACCTGGCGTATTTTTCGGCCAGAGCATCCATGCCAACGGAACCAAGCTCTATTCCGCAAGGATAATTCCGTTCAAAGGTTCATGGATCGAATTTGCGACCGATATAAACAATGTCATGTATGCTTATATCGACCGTAAGAAAAAATTACCGGTAACCACGCTGCTCAGGGCTATCGGATTTGAAAGTGACAAGGACATTCTTGAGATTTTTGACCTGGCTGACGAGATCAAGGTTTCCAAGACCGCGTTAAAGAAACTCGTGGGACGCAAGCTGGCAGCCCGTGTCCTGAAATCATGGGTGGAGGATTTTGTGGATGAGGATACAGGTGAAGTGGTTTCCATTGAAAGAAATGAAATCATCATTGACCGGGAGACTGTGCTTCTGGACGACCATATCGACCCGATCATCGATTCGGGTGCAAAGACCATCCTGTTACACAAGGAAGGCCAGAACCTGACGGATTTTGAAATAATATACAATACACTCCAGAAGGATCCCTGTAACTCTGAAAAAGAGGCAGTGCTCCATATTTACAGGCAATTGCGAAACAGTGAGCCGCCCGATGAAGCTACGGCACGGGATGTGATCGATAAACTCTTCTTTTCCGATAAGCGTTACGACCTGGGAGAAGTGGGCCGGTACAGGATCAATAAGAAATTGGGACTGGATACAGCCATGGATGTGAAAGTCCTTACCAAGGAAGATATCATCCGCATCATCAAGTACCTGATAGAACTGATCAATTCCAAGGCTGATGTGGATGATATTGACCATTTAAGCAACCGCAGGGTTCGGACCGTCGGCGAACAGCTTGCCACTCAGTTTGGCGTCGGTCTGGCACGTATGGCCAGGACCATTCGCGAAAGAATGAACGTCAGGGACAATGAGGTATTCACTCCTATCGACCTGATCAATTCTAAAACCCTCTCATCGGTTATCAATTCCTTTTTTGGAACGAATCAATTGTCGCAGTTCATGGACCAGACAAATCCCCTTGCGGAGATCACGCACAAGCGCAGGATGTCCGCACTGGGACCCGGAGGCCTGTCACGGGAACGTGCCGGATTTGAGGTACGCGACGTGCACTACACCCATTATGGCCGGCTGTGCCCCATTGAAACACCTGAAGGTCCGAATATCGGTCTTATCTCTTCCCTTTGCGTGTACGCCAAGATAAATGTGCTGGGTTTCATCGAAACTCCTTATCGCAAGGTGGACAAAGGAAACGTTGACCTCAGTCCCGAGGGAATTATCTGGCTCAGTGCCGAGGAGGAAGAATCAAAAGTTATTGCTCAGGCCAATGCACCCATTAAAGAAGGGGGTGATTTTGAAAACACCAAGGTAAAAGCCCGCTATAATGGTGACTTTCCGCTTTCCGACGCCCATGATGTTGACCTGATGGATGTGGCACCCAATCAGATAGCCTCCATTGCGGCTTCCCTTATCCCGTTCCTGGAGCATGATGATGCCAACCGTGCGCTGATGGGATCGAACATGATGCGCCAGGCCGTTCCCCTTATCAACCCGGAAGCACCGGTTGTAGGAACCGGGATCGAACATGAGGTTGTCCGTGATTCACGCTTCCTTGTGATCGCTGAGAATGACGGCGTAGTTGAATATGTGGATTCGAATGAAATAGTTATCCGCTATGCCCTCACCGAAGAAGAAAAGTTTGTGAGCTTCGACGTGGACGTCAGCCGGTATAAACTTCTGAAATACAGGAAAACAAACCAGAATACCTGCATAAACCTAAAGCCCATCGTAAATAAAGGCGATAAAGTCACAAAGGGCCAGATACTTACCGAGGGCTATTCCACCAGCCAGGGAGAACTTGCCCTTGGCAGAAACCTGATGGTTGCCTTTATGCCCTGGAAGGGATACAATTTTGAGGATGCCATTGTTATTTCGGAAAAAGTTGTTCGCGAAGATCTATTCACATCCATTCACATTGATGAATACCAGCTTGAAGTCCGTGACACAAAACGCGGTTTGGAGGAACTCACAGCGGATATTCCCAATGTAAGCGAAGAAGCAACCCGGAATCTCGATGAGAACGGGCTGATAAGGATAGGTGCTGAGGTCAACCCCGGTGATATCCTCATTGGAAAGATCACGCCAAAAGGCGAATCCGATCCGTCCCCGGAAGAAAAGCTTCTGAGGGCTATCTTCGGTGACAAAGCCGGTGATGTGAAGGATGCCTCCCTTAAGGCACCCCCTTCACTCCAGGGTGTGGTGATCGACAAAAAGCTCTTCTCCCGCTCAATCAAGGATAAGAAGCTCAAATCGTCCACCAAGCCCATCCTGGATAAGATTGAAGAAGAATTCGAACGCAACTCCAATGAACTGAAGGCCAAGCTTATTGACAAACTTTTCATTGTTGTGAATGGCAAAACCTCCCAGGGAGTCAAGGACTATTACAATGTTGACATAATTCCGCGGGGTGCGAAGTTTACCCTGAAATTGCTCCAGGAGATTGATTTTCAGAATATCAATCCGAATAAATGGACTACGGACAAGGATAAGAATGAAACAATAAAAACCTTGATCCACAACTATATTATCAAGCACAAGGAAGTAGATGCCATTTATAAACGGAAGAAATACAGCATAACGATCGGTGATGAACTGCCTGCAGGGATTGTCCAGCTTGCCAAAGTCTACGTGGCACAAAAACGTAAGGTAAAAGTCGGTGATAAAATGGCCGGGCGGCATGGAAACAAGGGTATCATTTCGCGTATTGTACGTGCGGAAGACATGCCTTTCCTGGAGGACGGAACTCCGGTTGACATCGTGCTGAACCCGCTTGGCGTGCCCTCGCGTATGAACCTTGGACAGATCTATGAGACGGTCCTGGGCTGGGCTGCCAGGAAAATGAATGTAAAGTTTGCCTCGCCGATATTCGACGGTGCTTCCATTGAACAGATCGCCGGCTATACTGAAAAAGCAGGTCTTCCACGGTTTGGCAAGACTTACCTGTATGACGGCGGTACCGGGGACCGTTTTGACCAGCCTGCCACTGTAGGAATTATCTATATGATTAAACTGGGCCATATGGTTGACGACAAGATGCATGCCCGGTCGATCGGACCTTATTCTCTGATTACCCAACAGCCATTGGGGGGGAAGGCACAATTCGGTGGACAGCGTTTCGGTGAAATGGAGGTTTGGGCACTCGAAGCATTTGGTGCTGCCCATATCCTGCAGGAAATACTGACAATTAAGTCCGATGATGTCGTGGGAAGAGCCAAAGCCTATGAATCAATAGTAAAGGGCGAGCCACTGCCTTTGCCCGGAATACCTGAATCGCTGAACGTATTATTGCATGAGCTGAGAGGACTGGGGTTAAGCATTAACCTGGTTTAATTGCCTTCGTGTAAGTTATTCAAATTTTGGAAACAGATACTAAACAAGGGAAATCAACTATGTCATTCAGAAGGGACACTAAAGTAAAGTCGAGCTTCTCCAAAATATCCATCAGTCTGGCTTCGCCCGAGGAAATCCTCGAGCGTTCAAGTGGTGAAGTACTGAAACCTGAAACCATCAATTACCGGACCTACAAACCTGAACGGGACGGCCTTTTCTGCGAACGTATTTTTGGTCCTGTAAAGGACTATGAATGCCATTGCGGAAAATACAAGCGTATTCGTTATAAGGGTATTGTCTGTGACCGTTGCGGTGTTGAGGTCACGGAAAAAAAGGTACGTCGGGAACGAATGGGACATATTTCACTGGTAGTGCCCGTAGCCCATATATGGTATTTCCGCACATTGCCAAACAAGATCGGTTATCTGCTTGGACTGCCGTCCAAGAAACTCGACAGTATCATATATTATGAACGTTATGTGGTCATTAATCCTGGAATAAAATCTGCTGACGGTGTTCAATATCTCGATTTTCTCACCGAAGAGGAATATCTCGATATTGTTGAGTCACTTCCAAAGGAAAATCAACTGCTCGATGACAGCCACCCTGATAAATTCATTGCCAACATGGGTGCTGAGTCGCTTTACCAGCTGCTGCAGCGAATCGATCTTGACACTCTTTCCTATGAACTGAGGCACAAAGCCAATACTGAAACCTCACAGCAACGAAAGAATGAAGCATTGAAACGGCTGCAGGTGGTTGAAGCATTCCGGGCCTCCAAAGGTGTTAATCATCCGGAATGGATGATCCTGAAGGTGATTCCTGTTATACCCCCGGAACTCAGACCGCTTGTACCGCTCGACGGAGGAAGGTTTGCCACATCGGACCTGAACGACTTGTACCGGAGGGTGATCATCCGGAACAACCGGTTGAAAAGACTCATTGAAATAAAAGCTCCCGAAGTTATTCTCCGGAATGAAAAGCGCATGCTTCAGGAAGCTGTGGACAGCCTGTTTGACAATTCACGCAAATCAAACGCTGTCAAGACCGACGCAAACCGGCCGCTTAAATCACTCAGTGACAGTTTGAAAGGTAAACAGGGCCGATTCCGTCAAAATCTGCTCGGAAAACGCGTGGACTATTCAGCACGTTCTGTGATTGTGGTCGGGCCTGAGCTTCAGCTGCATGAAACCGGCCTCCCGAAAGAGATGGCCGCAGAATTGTATAAACCGTTTATTATCCGCAAGCTGATTGAAAGAGGGATCGTAAAGACCGTAAAATCAGCCAAGAAAATAGTGGACCGCAAGGATCCGGTGGTTTGGGATATCCTCGAAAACGTACTGAAAGGTCATCCCGTTCTGCTGAACCGTGCTCCCACACTTCACCGGCTTGGTATCCAGGCATTCCAGCCAAAACTGATCGAAGGGAAAGCCATACAGCTGCATCCGCTCGTTTGTACGGCCTTTAACGCTGACTTTGACGGTGACCAGATGGCTGTGCATTTGCCCCTGGGAAATGGTGCCGTGCTTGAAGCACAGATCCTGATGCTGGCATCGCACAATATTCTGAATCCTGCAAACGGTGCTCCGATCAACGTACCTTCACAGGACATGGTACTGGGCTTGTACTACATGACGAAAGCCTGCAAAAGCACACCTGAACAGCCTATCGTTGGGGAAGGATTTACCTTCTATTCCCCGGAAGAAGTGATAATTGCCTATAATGAAAAGCGCGTAGACCTGCATGCAATCATCAAAGTGAGGATCTTTGACCATTCTGACGGAACGCCTGTAAAGAAAATAATCGAAACCACGGTTGGCAGGGTTCTGTTTAATGAAGTAGTCCCCAGGGAAGTGGGATTCCTGAATGAGATCCTTACCAAGAAATCACTCCGCGAGATCATCAGCAATGTGCTGAAGAAAACTGGCACAGCGCAGACAGCCAGGTTCCTTGATTCGATAAAGGATCTGGGATTCCAGATGGCCTTCAGAGGCGGACTTTCCTTTAACCTCGACGATGTGATCGTTCCGAAGGAAAAGGAAGATCTTACAAACGAGGGTTATGAGCAGGTGGATGAAGTGATGAATAATTACAATATGGGGTTCATCACGAACAATGAACGCTACAACCAGATTATCGACATCTGGACACATACCAATGCCAAGCTGACACAAACGCTGATGAAGCGATTATCATCGGACAAACAGGGATTCAACCCGGTTTACATGATGCTGGATTCAGGAGCCAGGGGTTCCAAGGAACAGATCCGTCAGTTGTCGGGCATGAGAGGACTGATGGCTAAACCCCAGAAATCAGGTTCCACAGGTTCAGAAATTATTGAAAACCCAATACTTTCCAACTTCAAGGAGGGATTGTCGGTACTCGAATATTTCATATCCACGCACGGTGCAAGAAAGGGGCTCGCCGATACAGCCCTGAAAACTGCAGATGCAGGATATCTCACCCGCCGGCTCGTGGATGTGTCGCAGGATGTGATCATCTCCGAGGAGGACTGCGGGACTTTACGCGGGTTAATCGCCACCGCCATAAAGAATAATGAGGAAGTGGTCGAATCCCTTTACGAGCGAATACTTGGACGTACTGCGGTTCATGATGTTTACCATCCCCTTACGGGTGAACTTATTGTCAATTCGGGGGATGAAATCAATGAAGACATCGCCCGCATTATCGATGATTCCCCGATAGAACATATGGAGATCCGTTCAGTTCTGACGTGCGAATCACGCAAGGGTGTTTGCGCCAAATGTTATGGCCGTAACCTAGCAACAAGCCGCATGGTGCAGAATGGTGAGGCTGTGGGAGTAATTGCTGCCCAGTCAATCGGAGAACCCGGTACCCAGCTTACACTTCGTACGTTCCACGTGGGTGGTACCGCTATGAGTATTACCACCGAATCCAGGATCATTGCAAAATACAACGGGATCGCTGAGATTGATGAACTGCGCGTGGTAGAGCGTGTTGAAGAGGACGGTTCAAAATATGACATCGTCATTGGCCGGCTTGCAGAATTGCGGGTTGTTGACAAAAAAACAGGCATTGCCCTTACTACCAATAACATTCCTTACGGTGCCAAACTGCATATTAAAAACGGTGCAGAAGTGAACAAGGGAGATCTGATCTGTGAATGGGATCCGTATAATGCGGTCATTATTTCCGAGGTTCCCGGAAAGGTATCCTTCGAGAGTGTGATCGAAGGCATAACTTACAAGGAGGAATCCGACGAAGTAACCGGTTACAGGGAAAAGGTGATCATGGAAACCAGGGATCGCACAAAGAACCCGGGTATCGAAATTGTGGACAAGAACGATCAGGTATTAAAGACCTATAACCTGCCCGTGGGTTCCCACCTTAGCATTGAAGAAGGTGCTTCGGTAAAGGCAGGCGAGATCCTGGTTAAAATACCCCGCGCGATTGGAAAAACGGGAGACATAACAGGTGGATTGCCCAGGGTGACAGAACTTTTCGAAGCACGAAACCCGTCAAATCCCGCAGTGGTTTCTGAAATTGACGGTGAAGTATCGTTCGGCAAGGTGAAAAGGGGCAACCGTGAAATCACCATAAGCTCAAAAGCCGGGCAACACAAAAAATACCTGGTTCCGCTTTCCAAACAGATCCTCGTTCAGGAGAATGATTATGTCAAGGCCGGCATACCGCTTTCCGACGGGGCAACCACTCCCTCGGATATACTGGCCATCAAAGGACCCACAAAGGTTCAGGAATACATCGTGAACGAAGTTCAGGAAGTTTATAGGCTGCAGGGAGTAAAAATCAATGACAAGCATTTTGAGGTCATTGTCAGACAAATGATGCGTAAAGTTGAGATCATTGACCCGGGGGATACCAAATTCCTTGAAAAACAACTGGTCGACAAATGGGAATTCTTTGAGGAGAACGACTGGATCTATGGCAAGAAGGTCATTGAGGAATCCGGGGATTCACAGATCGTGAAACCGGGACAGATCTTATCAGCCCGCAAACTGCGTGATGAAAATTCGATGCTGAAGCGGAAAGATATGAAACCCATCAAATCCCGGGATGCCATACCCGCAACCTCGCAGCAGATCCTACAGGGAATAACCAGGGCTGCCCTTCAGACCCAGAGCTTTATGTCAGCAGCTTCATTCCAGGAAACGACCAAGGTTCTCAATGAAGCAGCTATCTTTGGTAAGATTGATTATCTTGAAGGCCTGAAAGAAAACGTGATCGTCGGCCATTTAATTCCTGCCGGAACCGGCAACCGCCGTTTTTCAAATCTGATTGTCGGGTCCAAGGAAGAATTTGACAGGCTGACAATTGAGAAGAAATATACGCACGAAGCTATCAAGGAAGAGCAGAATTAATATTTGCATATGGAAGATAAAAAAAATCCAAATCAAATCAGTATTGATCTGAAGGAAGATATCGCCCAGGGAATCTATTCAAACCTGGCAATTATTACCCATTCTCCTTCTGAATTCATAATTGATTTTGTACGGATCATGCCCGGGGTGCCCAAAGCCGAAGTAAAATCGAGGATCATACTGACACCGGAACATGCCAAAAGGCTTTTGATGGCCCTGAAGGATAATATTGCCAAATATGAAGCTTCACACGGGCCAATCAGGAATGCTGAAGGTCAGGATTCAATGCTGATACCGATGAATTTCGGCGGACCTTCAGCACAGGCGTAAAATATAAGTTATTAGAAAAAGAGATAGATATTATTTAATAATGAACAAGGAACATCGAATATTGAATATTGAAGTAAATCTTCGAAATTCTTAATTCAGTGTTCCTTGTTCGATATTTAAATTTACTGGCATCAGGCTGGATGAGTATGTAGCTGGGTTGATTGCATCTACGCCGGTTTCATATTATGATTAAAACTTATACCTGTTATCTTCAATCAGTTTATCTGCGATCCGGCGGCGTGCCTCTTTCACATTAACACCCGCAACCCTGGTCAGAGTATTCACCGCTTCGGCCAATTCACCGGCTTCACTCTCCCCTGCTAAGGAATATATAGCATCAGAGGCCGATTTCCTGATCCTGAATGATGCATCGTACACAAAAACATCGAGGATGTCCCTGTAAATACCCATGGATGACCCGCCCGTAATGCCTTCAAGCTTCTGCACTCTCAGGACAAGCGATTCGCCTACATATGTTTCTGAGATCATGTCAGAGAGGTTGTTCAGCACTTCCTGTTCCTGGATAAGCTGTTTCCCGAATTTCCGGGATGCTCCGTGCATCACGATCAAAATAGCCTGTTTGAAATTCCGTATATAATTAAGCCTTTCCCCGTAATAACCTTCTCCGTTTTTATTGGCGGGTAAATCCTTAATTGAATTGTATGCCTTTTCTGCTTTGCCAAAAAGATCAAAATCTCCCTTCATGGCCCTTTTCATGGCCGTATCCACAACCAGCAACCGGTTAATTTCGTTCGTGCCCTCGAATATCCGGTTGATCCTTGAATCACGATATCCCTTTTCCACAGCCATTTCGGCTGAGTAGCCCATGCCGCCATGGATCTGTACAGCTTCGTCCACAATATAACTTAACACTTCAGAACCATATACTTTAAGAATGGCCGCCTCTACGGCGTAATGGCTGATGGCATCAATGGTTGCCCTCCCCTTGTCACACCCTTCGGTCTTATATTTCTCCACCAGATCGTCGATGTCCCTGCTTACCCTGTAATTGGCTGACTCTGCAGCAAATGTGCGGATCACCTGTTCGGCCATTTTATGCTTTATCGCTCCAAAGCTTGAGATCAGGGTACCAAATTGTTTGCGTTCATTGGCGTACCTGACTGAATCATTAATAGCCTTTTTTGCGGCACCCAGGACGTTGGCCCCCAGCTTAAGCCGTCCCATGTGGAGGATACTCAATGCAATCCTGAAACCTTCTCCTCTTTTGCCGAGGAGGTTCTCCACCGGGACTTTTACATCATTATAGAATATCTGTGCAGTTGAGGAGCCTTTTATTCCCATCTTATGCTCATCCGGGCTGACAACAACGCCAGGGTAATTACGCTCCACAATAAAGGCGCTCAGGACCCTGTCATTATCAATTTTTGCAAATACTGTCTGCACATCTGCAAAGCCTGCATTTGTAATCCACATTTTCTGTCCGTTCAGCACGTAGTGCTTACCATCATCTGTAAGTTTGGCATTTGTTTTGCCCGCATTGGCGTCACTCCCTGCTCCGGGCTCCGTGAGGCAATATGCACCGATTAATTCCCCCGTGGCCAGTTTTTTCACATAATTCTGGCGTTGTTCCTCACTTCCATAATACATAATGGGCAGGGTGCCGATCCCGCAATGGGCCATAAAAGCCACCGAAAAGGAATAGCCGGCACCAATTTTTTCTGCTGCCAGCATCTGCGTAACAAATGACTGACCAAAGCCATTGTATTCTTCCGGAAGGGAAATTCCCATAAGGCCAAGGTCTCCGGACTTAACAAGCATGGCCTTCATTAACTCCCTGTCCTGGTGGTCAACCTTATCCATATTCGGATAAACCTCACTTTCAAGAAAATCCTGACAGGTTTGTGCGATCATGCGTTGTTCCTCGTTGAACTCCTCCGGTATAAATATATCTTTTGACTCAATATCACTTACGAGAAACTCTCCGCTTTTTAAAATTTTTCTGGCTTCCATTGTAATTATATTATTTTTATAGATCCAAGTCCATGACGATTAATTCCGCTATATCGTAGTTCCTGATCTCTTCCTCCCTGTTCTTATACTTCAGACCATCCGTCATCATGGTCATGCAGAACGGACATGCCGTTGCAATGATCTCTGCACCGGTTTCCAGCGCATCTTCCGTTCGCTCAATGAATACCTCTTTTATTCCCTTTTCCGCTTCCTTGAACATTTGAGCGCCACCCGCGCCACAGCAGAGGGCAAAACTCCGGTTCCTTTTCATTTCAACAACCTGACCGGAAAGCGCTTTGAGAATAGTCCTGGGTTCCGAATAAATATTGTTGGCCCTCCCCAGGTAGCAGGGATCGTGGTAGGTTATATGATGGTTTTCAGGTAGGGATTTATTCAGTTTAAGCTTGTTATTCCTGATAAGACTTTCCAGGAGCTGTGTATAATGGACTACTTCATATTGTCCACCCAGATCTGGATATTCATTCCTGAATATGTTAAAACAATGCGGGCAGATGGTGAGAATCTTTTCAACACCATATCTCTTAAAAGTTTCAATATTCTGCAAAGCCTGCATCTGGTAAAGCATCTCATTTCCTGCCCTCCTTGCCGGATCTCCGGTACAGGATTCTTCCGTACCCAGCACAGCGTAGCTTACGTTCAGGTGGGTCAGAATTTTGGTAAATGCACGGGCCACCTTTTTGTAACGGTCGTCAAAGGCACCTGCACATCCCACCCAAAAAAGGAATTCAGGTTTTTCACCCCGGGCAGTTAAATCTGCCATAACAGGAACATCTATCTTGCGTATCTCCATAGCCTGTTTTTACATTTCAGTTTCATGAATTCGAATTTCGAGATCCCTGGCCCAGATCAGCCTGTCATGTGGCGAAAATTGCCACGGTGCACCATTGTTTTCAATATTGCTGAAAACGGATTTAAGTTCGCCGGGGACCGAAGCCTCTTCCATAGCAAGGTATCGCCTCATATCCACGATTATGGCCGGATGGTTTATATTAACAGGACATTCCATTGCACAAGCGTTACAGGTGGTACATGCCCACAATTCCTCCGTAGTAATATAATCATGAAGAAGTGATTTATTGTCGTTGAAAGTCCTGCCGTTCTTTACCATTCCCGGGCCTTTTTTGTTCATCCTGGCCCTGACATCCATTACGATCTTCCTGGGAGACAGTTTTTTGCCTGTAATATTAGCCGGGCAAACGGCTGTGCATCTTCCGCACTGGGTGCAGGAAAGTGAATCCATGTAATTCTTCCAGGTAACATCCTCCACATCCTTTATTCCGAACCGTTCTAAAGGGGCATCAGCCGGTGGTACCGCAGCAGCGGCATCCGGGTTGAGCATAAGTTTTACTTCACGGGTAATGCTTTCCATATTGTCCAGTTTTCCCAATGGGCCCAGTCGTGATAAAAAAACATTGGGGACCGACATAAATACGTGGAAATGCTTGGAATAAGGAAGCATGTTGGCAAATATGAAGACCAGCAATATATGGGTCCACCAGCATATTTCGTACATGACTTTCACCGGTTGAACCGGTAAGGGTGAAAGCCAGGTGGCAAACATTTGACTCACCGGATACATGCCGCGGATCATTTCACCCGAGATTTGCATATGTGCCACGTATGCCGTATTCATGCCCAACAGTGAAACCATGAGCAGCAGGATCATGGAAAGGGCAATATTTGCATCTGTATGGGTGATTTGCGTCATTTCGATCCCTTCAAATCGTTTGATCCGGAAAAACAACCTGCGGCTCAGGAAAATCAATATGGAGAAAGCCACCAGCAACCCGAAAACATCGCCTGAGGCAACTATTGCGTTGTAAACGACGCCCAGGAACTTCAGAATCCTGTCGGTACCGGTAAGTCCATCCAGGATCATCTCAACGCTTCCGATAAGAATAACGCAGAAGCCCCAGAATACCAGGGCATGAAAAAAACCAATCACAGGCCGGCGGAATATTTTGGTCTGACCGAATGCCACATCCGTCATTACCCGGAATCTTTTGCCGAGATCTTTGACAGGGAACGCAGGACGGGTGAATTTAAAGAACTGAACGAGGCGGTTGATTGTAAAGGCAAAAATGCCAAGGGTGAGGAAAAGGGTAAATGCAAATATGATTTGTTTGCTCATAATCAAACTGCAAATTGTTATTACTTGGTTTATATTATGACAGGTATGGAATTATTTTGCCCTGATTTCCTTAACCGCTTGAACAAGCTTAGGCAAAACCTTCATTGCATCACCAACAATGCCGTATTGTGCAGCTTCAAAAACCGGGGCGTCTTTGTCAGAATTGATCGCCACGATATATTTTGAAGAACTCACACCTGCCAGATGTTGGGTTGCTCCGGAAATGCCGATGGCAATATACAGGTTGGGTGCGATGATTTTTCCCGTTTGTCCGGTATGTTCTTCATGCCCCCTCCATCCTTCATCTGAAACCGGACGTGAGCAGGCGGTGGCTGCTCCGAGAAGACCGGCCAGCTCTACCAGGGGTCCCCAGTTGTCGGGCGATTTCATACCCCTGCCACCTGAAACCACCACATCTGCATCGGTGAGCAAAATTTTTCCGGTCTGCTTCTGAACGTCCTTTACCTGGGTTTTGACCAAAGAACTGTCAAGGGGTATTGAAATTTCTTCGATCGTTCCGCCATTGTTCTTTTCGATCAGCTCAAAGGAATTCTGTGCCAGGGTAATTATGCGGACATCCGTTTTGATGGTCAGATGCGAAAAGGCATTTCCGGAATACGCCCGTTTATATACGGTGAATGGGTTGATACTCAGTGGTAATCTGCTTACCCCGGAACCAAGGCCTGCCTTTAGTCTTACCGACAGCCGGGGGGCCAGTGTCTTGCCGGAATTGTTATTGGATAATATGACCACTGTAGCACCTTCCTTAATGGCAGCGTCAGCAATAATGCGCGTATAAACCTGGCTGTCGAACACATCAAGATTACCACCGGTTCCGTGGATTATCCTGCCTGCACCGTACCTTCCCAGTTTTTCCAGTTCGTTTCTTTCAATGGATCCGACACAGAATACGATGCAGGCAGATTTCATCATTTCCGCAACCCCTGAAGCAAAAGAAACAAGCTCAAAAGTTGATTTCTTGAACTTTCCGTCCCAGTTTTCCGCGTATACTAAAACTGACATAGTTTTCTATTTTTTTTTGACTGTCAATAAATAAAATCAGATGACCTTAGCTTCATTCTGAAGCAAATCAATAAGCTGTTTCGGATTTTCCGGATCAACAAACCTGCATGCACCCCTCGGTGTCGGGAGCTCAAAACCTGCAACGCCGGTATAACTGTCAGAAGGCACCGGATTAATGACCCGGATCGGTTTTGACCTGGCCATCATTATCCCCCGCATGGCCGCAATCCGGGGTTCTTTGGCAATGCCTTTCTGAACTATAGCCACAAAAGGAGAGCCGACGGTGACCGTCTCGCGGCCTCCGTCAATTTCCCGGCTCATTAAAATTTGTCCCCCGTTGATATGGATTCCGGAAACAGCAGATACCGAAGGCAAATCCAGTATTTCGGCAATCATGCCTCCGACGGCAGATCCATTGTGATCACTTGATTCAATGCCGCAAAGTACCAGGTCATAGTTTTCCTTCCTGATCACTTCTGCGAGTTGGGTGGCAACATAAAAAGCATCCTGCGGTTCGGCGTTTATTCTTACCGCCTCATCAGCGCCAATTGCCAGAGCTTTGCGAATGGTGGGTTCAGAGCCTGCCAGTCCGACATGGGCTACAGTCACCGATTTTATGCCTGTGGAAGCATCATCCTTCAATTCAAGCGCACGGGTAAGAGATAATTCATCCCATGGATTTATGACCCACTGAATGCCATTGGTATCAAGGATCTTGCTGTTATCAATAAATTTAACTTTGGTTGTGGTATCCGGAACCTGGCTAAGACATACGAGGACTTTCATTTCCTTGATGTTTATATTATTTTCATTATTAATATGTTACACAAACAAATATGGCCGTTTTCCATTTTTTTGGCCTACAAATATATAACAAAATCGAAGAAGGCCAACCCGGAAGGCTTCTTTCTTCTAATCTACAGAAGGATCACTTTAATCAAAAAATATTGAAACAAAATCAAATTATAGTTAATTTTGAATATGACAAGTTGAAGGAATGAAGGAGCTTATTCACCGAACAATAGAGCTGTTAAAGAAAAAGGTTAAAGAGAACCTGGATACCATTAATCATAACCAGGCTGAAATCAGGCAATTGCTCAGCCAGCCCCTTTCGGCTGAAAGGACATATCATATCGGAAAGCATTATGATGTCAACAAGGTATTAATAAATGAGAATAATGATTTTATTAACCTTCGGGTTTCGCTGTTGAATTTTATAGAAAAGTACAAAGATTCACCCATAATGGAGGATGAAGAATTACCTGAACTCACTCCTGAGGCATACATGGATGACCACGAGTTGTTTGAACTTACCATCCAGGGTAAAATGGCATTTGATTTGCGTCATCCAAAATTCGGGGACCCGGAATTTTTTGACAAATTGTTGAGTTATTTCTCGGCTGCTGAAGCCTATGAAAAATGCTTTGACCTGTTAAAGATGAAGAATGACAACCAGTTGAGCTGACCTGGTAACTAAATATAGCTGACATTAACCTTTTTCAATAACTTTTCTTCAAGCTTCTGGGCGATCCGGTTTACAACCGTCCGTCTGATTTCCAGTTCGACGGGTAAATGAGGATCCTGGTGGGCTATGTTTATGCGTGTGCCAATGATGATCTTTATGGCATCGCTTTCCAGGATCAGTTTCACGATTTCATCCGCCGGTCCCTTACCCAGTTTGTAATTGGTATTGTATGCCTTCAGTATTTTCTCAACCTTGTTGAGGGTGAGTATCCCTTCCGTGAAGAGATCAATCCCATCCATTTTATTTAAAGGAGGAAGCTCAGGGTCTTCAAACATAAACACATCTTCGATTGTAAGATTCAGTTCACGCGAAACAATATCCCCGGTGGTAGCACCCATCACGATCTTCTTTCCCTTAAATTCCTGCACAGCTGAAGCGAGAAGAACGTCATCCTCCTTGTTAAACGGCGGACCTGTGCAGATCAGGAGTTCACGCGGTTCACGAAAATAGACGATCCCACAGCTTGTATCATCCTTGGATTGAAATCCATCATTCCTGTAAGCCATATTCAGGATTTTGCCGGCAAGGTTGCGTGCGGAAATCTGCGGATATTGCCTGATCATGTCAATAGCAAACCGGGCCACATTATCATTCCCCCAGCCAAACGGAAATCTGGGAGTACCCAGTCCGGATTGTGTAATCCCATCCGTGCAGAATATGATACGGTCACCTTTCAGCGGCGTAAAACTACAAACCCTTATCTTTTTTCCGCAATTGGCTTCGCTGCTGAGCACAATGTACCTTGATTCCGGATTCAATATTTTCCGATCACGAATGATCACACATTCCGGGTTTTCATATTCAAGAAGGGTTACTTTATTGCTCTGTTCCGCATCAATTATGGTGAATGTGGAATAGTTCATTTTTCTTTCACTGCACTCGGGCAGTGTTTTCATAATGATTTCGGCTGTTTTTTCAGGTTCTTTGTGTTCCTTGGTAAAATTTAGTGCCATGGTGGCTGTGAGCGTTGCCAGAACGCTTGCCTTTACACCATGGCCCATTCCATCCGAAAGGACCAGTATGATCCGGTTTTCTTCCTTTACCTTGCTGGAAAGGAAAATATCACCGCAAATGCGCTGTCCTTCGTAACTTTTCTGCTGACAATCCACTTCTATAAAGAAATCTTCACCCATGGATCAGGAAATCATTTTCTTGTTCTCACCCTTATAAAATTCAATAATGGAATTTAGCATATGTTCTATATCGGTAGCACCCTCACCTAGCAGAAATCCTATTTTCTGAACCATTTCCAGGTTTCTGTCGATCACCTCGGTGATCCGGTTTACAACCTCGGCGCGTTGCACCTCCGGAGCACGCATATCCCTTATAATCCCGCCCGCAATCTTCCCTTTCACAATGGGGAAAATTGAAACATTCAGCATATTTTCACCGATCTTGACATCACGGTTCTCAATGCTTTCATTATCCGTGAGCACATAGCTGAAAAGATTTATGAAACTACCGGGGATCAGACGGTTCAGGTCAGCTCCCTCCAGTCCGGGTATTACTTCATTAATTTGTTCGGCTTCCTCACCCAGGATTGTTGTAAATGTGGTATTGGCCTTGACCACCTTGAGCATGTTATCCACGATTACCACACCCGCGCGTAACTTCTCCAGCATGGCATTGGTGAGGTCAGAGGCCTGGTTGGCGCTTTCCATCTGCTGCCTGGTTCTTTCCTCCGATTCACGCAACGCTTTTCGGGCGTGGGCAAGTTTCTCATTCATCTCATGCAGCGATGCCTCATAATTCTGTGAATTCTTCATGGCATAGGAAACGCACATTTCGCGGGTTGTCAAACCCGTAGCCACATCAATTGCAAATTCACGGCACGAATTGTATCCGCATTCGAGGCATCCGGAGGTATCGGTTTCAGATTTTCCGAGTTCATGAAGGATCTCCCTGATGCGTTCCGGCGTAGGTTCCGGAAGACGCTGATCGTCTGGGGTAAAGGATCGTGACAGATCGAGCTGGAGAAAATGCTGCAGGTTATCATACCATTCCACCCTGAAAAAATTCCTGATCCTTTTATTGGCATAGCGTGTTACAAGGAATTCCTTATAAAGGCGGTTTCCGCGCTTGGTTATTCCGGGCCCTTCGAGCGAATTTCCATAACTGACGGAAATATGCCGCTGTATGGTAGAGATATTGGTCTCGAATTCAGCAATGGAATCCATCATTTCCCTTTTACCCTCCAATGATATCAGGTTGGTAGTCAGAAGGTTTTCGTCCATGTCCGCGGCCTGGGCAAATCCGTTCCGCAATGGATAGAGTGATCCCTTGTAACTGAGGGGTGCATCAATTTCTGAAAATTCCTGATTTGATTCCTCAATTTTATGGATTGCAAAAAGTTCCCTCAACTCCTCAAAAGTAATGACCACATCCACCCGGCTCTCTCCGTCAAACCTGAGGGCTTCCTCCTTGGTGGCAATTTCAGGTCCGACATACATCACCTTGATTTCACGGCCATATATATTCCGGACGATCCTCGTCATGGCAATCATCGGCGAAACAAGCGGAGACAGGTTACTGATCAGGTTAGGGTGGAACTTTTCTATACAGGAAACGACAATCGGATCGTTGGCTGTGATGTAGTAGCGGCCTTTAAAATCATTAAGCAGGTTCAGATACCGGTAAGCCATAAGGTCAACTGCAAAGGCTACCTCATTTACCCAGCTGACTCCCATTGCCCTGATCATCGTTACGAACTTGCGGTGGTCTGAAATGTCATCAAATTCAGCTGATATACTGGGGGAAAGGAGAACGGCAATTTTTTCGCCAGATGCCAGTAATTCCCTCGCTTCCTCCAGGGAACTCCGGTAACTTATTGCACGGGTATTGCACACCGTAATACAGCTTCCGCATCCAATGCACCTGCTATGGTTCAGTTCCGGCAGATTATCTGCCGAACGGATATGGATGGCCTTTACAGGACAGGTCCTCACACATGCATGGCAGTTTGTACATTTCTCACTGTTAATATTTACCAGTGGTTTCAATCTTTTACCTCCTTTAGTGTATCAGATCATGTAACGTTTCCGCAAGAATATGGTGAATGTTCTCTTCCGTAATCTCGTTGAATATCTTTCCTCCAATCTTTAAATTAGGTCCTGTGCTGCAATCCCCAAAACAATGATCACCTTTGAAGAGTACCTTGTCTGTTAGCCCGTGCTGATTGATATATCGTTGAATGATCTTAAGAAGGCTTTTATTCCCCCTCGCAAAACAAGAACTACCCAGACAAATTACAATTTCCCGCTTATGACTCATTCCTGGTGATGAAATAGATTTGTAAAGATAAAAAAGATTGAATCCGATCCAAATTTTCATAACGGACCTGTAAATAGTTATTTTTTTGTATTTTAGCTACCATATCAACCTTCTAAATATGAAGAGTCTTCCTGAAAAAACAATTGAACGTCTGAGTGAGTACAGAAGAACTCTGTTTCGTTGTCTTGATGAAGGCAAAACCCATATTTTTTCTCATGAGCTGGCGGAAATGCACAATATCACCGCGGTGCAGGTGAGACGTGACATAATGTTCATAGGATATTCCAGCCGGGGAAGGAAGGGTTATAATATTCATGAGCTGATCAAGGTGATCGCCGTCATTGTGGATCCGTCAGAAGTGCTTAACCTGGCGGTGGTAGGCTATGGAAACCTGGGAAAAGCCATATCCGCGTACCTGTTAAATAAAAGGCCTATGTTAAAACTGGTGGCAGCCTTTGATATTGATCCCAAAAAAATTGGTTCCGGAAATGCTGTAGTTCAGTGTTATTCCCTGGAGCGGCTGCGTGAAGTTATTCACAGCCACAACATCTCCATAGCACTTCTTACCGTACCCGCTGAAGCAGCCCAGCAAATGGCCAAAGCACTTGTCGGATCCGGAATCAGGGGAATTTTGAATTTTACTACTTATAACATCAGTGTTCCCCAGGATATTTTTCTTGAAGAATATGATATGATCACGGCACTGGAAAAGGTGGCCTATTTTGTCAAGCAGAGAAAATAACCTGTAACCCGAATCATGGCACGTTAACCCATCGCAATGGCTGCATGTTTTTTATTGCTTTCATAGGCAGCCTGTATGATCCGTATCCCGTTCAGCGACTCCTCAGGCTTTACAGCCAGTTCCTTGCCTTTGACAAGGGTATCATATAAATTATTGTAGAATTCATGGTAGCACCCTGCCAGGGTTTCAATCTTGCCCCTAAAATGCAGTCCGCCCGTTGTAGTGTTAAGCAAACCCCATCTTTCTTCCGGTTCTGTACCCCATCCATGCTCATTGGGAAAACGGCCTGCGGTCAGTGCTTCTTCCTGGGGATCAGTACCATACTTGACAAAGGATCCCTCGGTGCCATGTAGAATATAATGGGGACCCGGTTCCCGCACCAGGTAGCTCCCTTTCAGGGTGACCTTTACATCAGGATACAGTAAACTCAGATCAAACAGATCATCAACCAGGGCGTTTGTCCTTTGCTTCCTGATGTCTGCATATACGGCGACCGGCATTCCGAACAGGAGAACAGCCTGGTCCACAAGGTGCGAACCGAGATTGAACAGGGTGCTTGTCTTGTTTTCCGGTTTCTCTTTCCAGGAATCCCGAATGAAATTCCGGTAACGGTCAAAATGCGCCTCAAATTCAACCAGCCTGCCTAACATATTCTGACTGATTATTTTACGGATTGTAAGAAAATCTCCTTCCCACCTTCGGTTTTGAAATACGGTGAGTATCCGGCCTTTCTTTCTGGCTAGCTCTATCAGGGATTCACCTTCCTTCGGGTCCAGGACAAAAGGCTTTTCAACCACAACGTGTTTTCCGGCCATGAGGGCTTCCCTGGAAAAACCGTAATGAGTATGATCCGGGGTATTGACAAGGACCAGGTCGATTCCCGGGTCGTGGATGATCTCATCGGAGTCCCTTACAATCTCTGTGTAAGGAAATCGCTCAAGGGCGCTGCTATCGGAACGTTGCATGATCTTCTTAATTGAAAATCCTGGATTCACGTGAAGCAGCGGGGAATGAAATACCTTTCCCGACATTCCATATGAAAGGATACCTACTTGTATTACCGGGTTCATATCGATCAGAGGTTACAGGTTAAAACCAGTTCTTTTTGCGGAATAAGAATACCCCGAAGGCTGAAGCTGACAATGATATTAAAAGGATCAGAACAAAACCATACGGGTTATCGCTGAAATTATTGGGAACATTCATGCCATATAAACTGGCAATAAATGTGGGTATCATTAAGATAATTGTTATCACTGCAAGCTGCTTCATTACCACGTTCAGGTTGTTGGAGATCACGCTCGCAAATGCATCCATCATACCACTTTGGATATCACTGTAGATATTTGCCATTTCAATGGCCTGCCGGTTTTCAATGATCACATCTTCCAGCAGGTCCTCATCGATATCGATGGATTTGATAAATTTTGAATTTCTGAGTTTTGCCAGCAGGATGTCATTTGACCTCAGGGAAGTAATGAAATACACGAGACATTTCTCCATGCGCAGCATTTTATGAAGTTCTTCATTGCGCGTGGATTTTTCCAGATCCTTTTCGATGTCACCGACCTGAATATTGATCAGTTTCAAATAACGCATATACAGGTTAGCCACCTGAAGGAAAATATGCATTACAAAATTTGCCTGATTGTTGAAATCAACCTTCCTGCTCCTGATTATGGAAGGAATCAATTCATTCTTTGTAACACAAATTGTGATGATCAGGTTATTGGAAATGAGAATTCCGAGCGGCACTGTGGAAAACGGCATTCCGTTGGAACTTCCTGCGACCGGGATGCGAATGATGATCGTATACCAGGATTCATCGGTTTCTGTACGGGCCCGTTCATCCAGGTCAAGTATGTCAGTAAGTTCTTCGGAAGGTACCTTTAGCTTTCCCGTGAGGAATTCAATTTCTTCTCCGGAAGGGTTTGTAACTGAAATCCAGCTGTTTTTCTGAAATGCCTCAAGGGCTTTGAAGCCATTGTCATAAGTCCAATAGGTTATCATAGCAACCTCCCTGTTTTTAAAACCGGCAGCAGGTCACCATGATGACCTTGCACCGCCTAAATTAGTATATAACGATAGGCGCCCGCAAAATAGTCGTCCATAAACATCTTGAAATATGGTGCAAAATAATTAATTTTCGGTTCGCACCCAAAAACATTATTCATCTTTTGTTGTATTAACAGGATTTTTTCAACAAGATCAGCGGTCCGTCATGGCGTTATACAGTACCTGCTGTACACGGGTCCGGACGTTCATTTCTGCCAGCTTTACATTTTCGGCATCGGGGTACACCCGGTTGGAAAGGAAAACATAAATCAGGTCATGCGCCGGGTCGGCCCAGATCATGTTACCGGTAAAGCCTGTATGCCCGTAACTTTCCGGGGATGCCCCCTCGCATGCCGGGCTTGTCTTTGACTTATCCGTTTCGGGTTTGTCAAAACCCAGGCCACGCCGGTTGTAATAAAAACCCTGGGGTTTCAGGGTGAACAAGTCAACGGTCTCGGATCGTATAAAACGTTCTCCGCCATATTCTCCCCGGTTCAACATCATCTGGAGCATTTTGGCCAGATCAAGAGCATTACCGAACAGTCCGGCATGCCCGCTTATTCCCCCGAGCATGGCAGCCCTTGGGTCATGCACATAACCATGAACAAGTTGTTTCCGGAATATTTGGTCATCTTCGGTGGGCACAATTTCATCCCTTGGAAACCAGTTGAGGGGATTAAAGCACAAGCTGCCGGCACCCATTTTCCGGTAAAATACTGAATCAAGAAAATGATCAAACGGGACATAAGTTATGCTGTCAACGAGTTGCCGGAAAAGTATGAATCCAAGATCACTGTATATATATTCCTTCTTTTCATTTAATGCTGAATTTGCAATCCCGTTGTAAATGGTATCCGCCCATGACCTTGTCATGAACATCCCGTTAGCCACCTGCAACGGAAATTGTTCCGAATAGCTTTCTGAAATGATATTGCCTTTGAACCGGGTATACCGGTTAAGAAACTGTCCCGATCCTACCCTGATGGGATTTGCTTCGGTTATTTTAGGACTGATCAGCGACTGGTTCCGGAAAACAGGTTCCATCGAGGAAAAATAAAACTGGATAAAGGGAATCAGGCCTGACTGATGAAGCAATATATCCTTAATGACCAGGTCCTTTTTATTTGATTTTTCAAGATATGGAAGGTAAGCTGACAATTTCTGGTTTATGTCCAGGCATTCTTCATCTGTCAGCCTCATAAGTGCCTGGGTGGAGGCCATTACCTTTGTCACCGATGCCAGATCGTACAGATCTGTTGTACGGGCTTTCCTTTTTCCTCCGTATACCGGGTTACCAAAGGCTTTATTATACACGACTATGCCCTTTCTGGCAACCAGGACCTGGCACCCCGGCATAGCCTGATTCGCAATGGCATCCATAACAATGCTGTCGATCTGCATAAGCGTGTCTTCACTCATACCGGCAGCCAGGGGAATATTAAACTGAAACCGTTTGTTCCCCGGTACGGCAAGACCGGAAGACATGGATTTCCAGTTTCCTGCACTTACCGGCATAATCCCCAGTGCATCAATGGCACCGAAAATTAATTGCGCCGATAATTCCTGTACAAAGGGAACATTCTCATACGAGACGATCAATGACAGGAGCTTGTCAAGATTGCGAAACCTGCTGATGTTATACGGGTTGCCAAACAGGTCCAATACTACATTCTGAACAGCTGAAAGGGAGTCAACAAGGTCAATGATGCAATCGCTGATCCCGTATAACTGGGAAGCCCGGATATCATTTGAATGCACACTTGCAACAATTAGATTGTATCCCTTCAGGATATTAAAAATACTGTCCTGGTTATCGAAACCGTCGCCTTTCATTCTGAAATATTTCACCGGCATATACAATCCAAGCGCCCTGTGAAAAACAGTATCTTCATCCGGACCAAATACAACGGATGCCACCCTGAGTGTATCCAAATGGCTAAGCGGCAATATACCGTTCCGGTTACGAAGCACTGTGATGGCCGAGCCGGCCAGGCGCTTCTGCAACAACCTGTATTCAGGCTTATTCAGGTCCCGGGTCAGATCCTTCAATTCAACCGGATGATAATGATGAAGTCCGGCATAATATTTGGCTGACAGTATTCTCCGGCAATGCGAGTCAATTTCTTCCTGGCTTATTTTACCCCGTTCTATGAGTTTTGCGATATGCTGAATCACACCCGGAACATCACCGGGCATCACCAAAATATCATTTCCTGCCATCAGGGCCAATTCCGCCGCTTCATCCGGCTTATAATAATTTGTGATTCCTTTCATATTAAGGGCATCGGTAAAGATCAGCCCCTTGAACCCCATTTCATGGCGAAGCAATGAATCGGTGATCAGGTCAGAAAGTGATGAAGGCGTTTTTCTGCGGGGATCCATTGACGGGATCTGGAGGTGAGCCGTCATGATCCCTGATAAACCATTGTATATTAATTCCTTGTATGGGAATAACTCCAGGCTGTCGAGGCGGCTCCTGGCATACTTGATTACCGGCAGGTCCTCATGGGAATCCACGCCTGTATCCCCATGTCCGGGAAAATGCTTGGCCACGGCCAGTATCCCTTTGTTTTCCATACCGATCATGTAAAACAGGGCTTTCCGGGTCACATTGTTCCTGTCCTCGCCAAAGGACCTGATGTTAATCACGGGATTGCCGGGATTGTTGTTGATATCGGCGACCGGCGCAAAATTGATATGAATACCCATACGTTTCATTTGATCCGCAATCTGTCCCCCCATATCGAATATCAGCCTGTCATCCTGGATTGCGCCCAGCATCATTTGCCGGGGATATCGTATCGTACTGTCGAGTCTCATGGCGAGACCCCATTCCGCATCTATGGAAATAAGCAGTTTTGTTTTGGCAATGCTCTGGTAATAATTTGTAAGCTGAGCCTGTTTGCCGGGAGTACCCTGGAAGAAAACCAGACCGCCTACTCCATAATCCCTGACCAGCTTTTCCACCTCTTTTTCATTTTCCGGATTATTATTTGAATATGCAGCAATCATGATCATCTGTGCAATTCGCTCTTCCGGTGTCAGCGTATTGAGCATGGAATCCACCCATGATGCAGAAGAAAGGAGAAATAACGGATCCGTTTTGCTATCTTTAAATCTGAATTCACCGACATCCAATTTATTGTCAGGGATAAACCGGTAAAAAAGGCAAGCCATTACAACCGCACCCACAATCAACACCGACCTCAGGTAATATCTGTCCATAATCGTTCTCAGTAGCATCTATAAATCTTTTTGTTGTACTGGGTTATGGGGAATAGGGTTGCATTTTTTCCAAAATAAAGACAATCTTCCCGAAATTTCAGGATTGCGAAAAAAATAATTTTCAGAATAAATAATGCGATATCAATGGATGCCCTATCAAATCAGGATAGCAGGGCGTGCTTTATCCTGTTGAAAAGTGCGGCTGCATCAAACAACAGCAGGAGATAGCAGGCAGCTGTAAATAGCCACATAATGGAAATATTGAACCAGAGGGTTGCCGTTTTCTGGCCGTTCAGCAGTTTAACGGGACAGAACAGGCTTGCCCTTCCCAGGTTGGAGGATGGTTCCTGGAATATATTATCGGTTTTCCGGATAATTTCGTTTCCAATGATGGTATAGGGAATTTCTGTGTTCCTGTGGGTTACCGTATTCTCAAGGCCGCTGTTGTAAAATTGTCTTTTCAGGCCGTCGAGGACATTTTTACCCAATGCCTGCTCGAGGCTGTCCTGCAACTGGTTCTTTTTCCGGACCTGGATTTCATATTGCTGGTAAAAACTCAGACTGAGATATGTCAGGTAATCGTTTGTTTCCTGTGCAAGTTTTTCATTACCTCTCATATTGTGAAGTTCATCCAGGTATTCAAAGGGAAAGATCTCTGTAAACACACTCATCTTTCGCATTTCATTCTTAAGCAGGCCGGTATAATGATCAATGCTGTCCCTGTTTGTAGTGTTCAGGCACAGTGTATAGGTCTCCTGAAGTTTCGGGACAACAAAAAATGAGTAAAA
>Ga0105104_10000510_pt1 | contig 30093 bp, 24 predicted proteins | sample PPLLaktember2015_3_FD_87034 | JGI IMG/M metagenome (GOLD analysis project Ga0105104, IMG submission 87034) | Freshwater sediment microbial communities from Prairie Pothole Lake near Jamestown, North Dakota, USA - PPLs Lake P7 Core (6) Depth... | ecosystem: Environmental > Aquatic > Freshwater >...
ATCCCGGATTGATTATATGTCCGCTGGAAATTCAACTAACGCATTAAGCATAATATGGAATTTGCAAAAATGTTCTTTGATAAATGTATTGATATTAATCTCATAATACGTTGAATCTGTTCGAAATATGTTATAATTTTGATTGGATATCATCAGATATCCGGAATAATGGAATTTTCATTTAACTTCATAAAAGGAAGGATTGAAATATGAATCGGAGAAAATTGAAATTGTGCATAGCGGTCCTGTTTGGGTTTGGAATTACAGGATTGCAGGCACAGGCAGTAATTCCTGCCTCTGGAGGAGATGCTTCCGGCAGCGGAGGAACAGTCAGCTATACAATCGGACAATTGGTTTACACTACCAATTCTGGTTCCGGCGGATCAGTAATACAAGGTATCCAGCAACCCTTTGAAATCTCTGTCATTTCGGGATTACCGGATGACCTGGGTTCTCTTTTTTCCCTTTCGGTTTATCCAAATCCCACCTCCGGCTTACTTGTGCTGAAAACAAGTTCTTCCGGTCCGCTGAGCGGACTTGGACTTCAATACAAGTTGTTTGACATAAAGGGAAATCTGCTGGACAACAGAAAGCTGAAATCAAACGAAACAGACATTGATCTGGGCTCATTCCTACCAGCTGCTTATTTTCTGAAAGTTTTCCGGGATAACAAGGAAATCAAAACATTTAAAATCATTAAAAATCAGTAACTATGAAAAAATATTTACATTTTCAACCGCTATAATACTCATTGCAAATACCCCAAAAGTTTAGTTACCAGGCAGTGATCCGTAAGAAACACAGACGCCCACCTTGAAAAGGGCTGCCTGATCAAATAAGTTCCGGATTATTTCGGGTTTGGATTTTTTGCCAGAGAGTACCTTCCCTTTTTATCCACCCGGATTTCATCCAGCGTCAGCACTTTTTCTGAGGTTACCAGGGTAATTATATCTCCGGGCTCATTAAAGGTAAACAATATCCAACCCCATGGCATATACCATGACCATTGGGTTTGTTCCAACAGAATTCCCGGCGTAGGAATCTCACCTACTTCACCCAATGCAATGGGTTTGCCCTTTCCCAAAGCCGCCAACTGATCATGATGCGACTGTTTGTAATCTTTCCGGTAGACATCAGCGGCCAGGATATCTACATATTGATCGCCGGGATAGAACAATTCATAAGGCCAGGCCTCGTCATTGGGAATATCCCTGGGAGCATTGGTATTCCACACCCATATCAGGTTATTCAGTTTATGATAATTGGTAAAATAATCATACATCATTATCCATAGGCGCTTAAAACCCTGGTCTCCCTTCTGATTGCACCACCAAAACCAAACCCCGTTCATTTCATGGTAAGGCCTCCATAAAACAGGAATGTCATCTTCCTGTAATTGCTTCAGATAGCCAGCGATCTTATCTGCTCCCCGCTTCCAGGCATCATTTAGTGAAGTTCCGCTTGTTACCAGACTATCCCACTCTGCGTGAGAGGGCCGGTTTTCCATTGCCCAGATAGATGATCCGTCACAACAATCACCCTCAGTGGGATAACACCCATGCCACATCATGGTAATGACATGTCCTTCACCATATTTGTTTCTAATCTCGGTTATCGTCAGATTCCGTGCTTGCTCAAGTGTTATGTCCAGGAAACGGGGCTTCATATCAAATATTTTTCTGATGGAGTCACGCGGAAGTTTATAAACATTCATATCAATAGCCGGCAGGTTTGAAGGACCACAATGCTGGTACTGCATGGCACTGTTCCCTTCAACACAAAAGCTGAAATCGGAACCCCATATAATGGCTTTTTTGCCGCTAAGCTTTTCAAGCAGGTCTGAATATTCCGATCCCTTACCGCAAAAATTGTGCTGACCTGAAAGGACAAATTTTCCCTGTATATCCTGAATAAAATAATAGAGGTTTTTTGCTTTCTCAGAAGCATAGGGATTTACCGGATCCAGGAATTTTCCAGCAGGCGGATCAGCAGAGAAATTATTTAATGCAATGAACAATGCAATAAGAACAGCTATAATTTTCTTCATGGATCTAATTATTGGATCAAAACTAATAAAGACCTTCTTTCTTTTGCCTAAAGGTAAATAAATACTGTAATATTAATTTTGATTCTGAATATTATGCTGTTTGATTTTGGTCTGAACATTTGCCAATTCATTTGGTTAATATCCTGATAAAGCAAAAGTGGCTTACAATATCATTTTTGCCAACCTAATACTGCAAATGAAAATACTGCATTTTATTTTCATTATGACACTGTCCTCCGCACAATACGCCCAGACACCATCAAAAATGGAAACGGTATCCTTAAACGGAAAGGATGTCTATTACGAGATATATGGAAAGGGAAAACCTTTATTCCTGTTGCATGGCTTTACTCAATCCTCAATTTCATGGAAGCCATTCATTTCGGATTATATGAATGATTTTGAAGTTTATCTTGTTGATTTAAGAGGCCATGGTAAGTCCGGTCAATTTACGGAAAAAATATCCCTGAAAGCGGCTGCCGGAGATTTGGATGCCCTGACCCGGTATCTTAAACTCGACAGTATTTATGCAGTCGGATACAGCTATGGGGGAGAGGTACTGTTCCAGCTTGCCCTTTTGCATCCCGGCCTTGTTAAATCAATGATAATAATTGGCTCATGCGGAACCTGGGATGCAAAGGAATTCCCGGAATGGGTCGAATACCTTTCATACAAAAATCTGGGCAATTTACCCTGGATGAAAGAGCAGCAGACCAGCGATGCTCAGATACGGTCAATCCTGGACCAGATGCCTGATTATGTTGTATCCGTCAGTGAATCCGAACTGAAAAGTATCAAGACCAGAACACTTTTTGTCCTGGGCGACAAGGACGATTCTGTTCCACTGGAGTGCATTGCATTCGCAAGGAAGAACCTGCCAGATTCATTTTTATGGATATTACCCGATACCGGCCATGGAGCCCATAAAGACAAAAACAAAGCGGATTTTGTTAAGACTTCAAAAGAGTTTTTCAGCCTGGGATGGTCCGGAAAATCAGACTGAGCAAATCATCATTGAGTTTATCGGGGGGACTTACTCCAATTCAAGTTTCAAAAGGATCAAAGATTGAAGGAAACATGTTTCCCGTGTGAGCCGACATACTGGCCGGTTGCTGCATATACATAAGCCGTGCCGCGGCAGGCTTCCGTGAATTCCAGCACAGCGGTTCCTAATTCCGGAAAGCCCTTGTCCGCCAAGCCGGTAACTTTTGTAAGTGCCATACCGCCGGTTGGATTTGCATTACATTCAGGTGATATCAGAACCTCAACAAGTGCTTGCTGGACTATCTCTGCCGAAGAACCTGTAACCTCAATTAATTGCCCTCCCCCTGTTATTGTATAGCTGTCATCGCTGATCAGGCTTCCAGTTTCATTGTTATTAATGTCAATAAAATAGGCATCCTCCAAAACCGCAACATAAACATCGGTCGGGGGAGGCGTTTGTAGCCTTAATAGTTTACTTTCGATCTCCAGCGAATTCAGGTCGATCTGAAGGAATGATTCCTGATCGGGATTAAGCTGAATATCCATGTTTGCCAAGGCTATGCGTGTATGTTCAGCATCCCGGATCACCGGTATTGTTTTGATTCCCAGAACATCCAGGATTGCATCGCCGGCATGAAAATCTGTTATAATCACTGACAGTATGGCTGTATTTTCATCCGGCCAGAGTCCCGCAATGGTGATCGCATCGGCTTTACCATTGCCAGTTCCCATATCGGGATCGGAAAGAAGATCAACCACCATTAATGTAGTACATGGAAAACCATTGTTGCTCCGGGAAAATGTCGCAAAAGAAAAAGAATTACCCTGAACCATGGCCATGGCAAGGTTGACAGCATGTCCAATCATTGTGGTGGTATGAAGGGTTTCTATCAGCTGTTCCGTATCGGGGTCGCGGAAATAATCCTTTATTTTTCGGCAGGAGAAATCAGGAAACAGCAACACAAGAACCAGGACGGGAATTACCTTGGTTTTCATATTCCAAAAAATAAGTTAAGAACATGATCTTGAATGTTTACGGACCATTCAAATATCCTTATACAGCAATTCCGGTAAAAAGTTACCATGCAGCAGGTATCCTGCTGTAAATAAGAACAATGTAAATGTCAGTTGAAGGTTCAGGGGCGGGAATCACAGTCAATGCGCAGGAACATTGTACCAGAGAAACAGGTATAGGGAAATCGTCAGAAGTAATAGGTGTAAATGTAAATTCTCTTTGGCGGCAATAGGTTTTCCATTGCCGGAAGAAGGAATAGCAGGGCACAGGTCGGTTCTATGCTTCATTGACCTTTTTCTGAATCTCCTTGACCTGGTTAATAAAATTTGTCACATGCGGATCGGTGTACATGCCATAAGCATCGGTCAAAGTACCTCTCTCACCACAAATGGTTTCGATGGCATACAGAATAGCACTGTCCTCCGGATCTGACTCTCCTTCGAACCGGTAAAAATCAACGATTTGTATTTCATCCGGAAAATATATCACTTTTGTGGCAAGCGACATTAATCCTTCCCGATACGCCTTAAACTGGGTTGTGAAACCAAGTTTATTCAGCGTATTGGTGCATGCAACCATGGTTTTCATTTCTGACTTTTCGAGCTGTATATTCATGATATTTGGGTTATTTGATTTGATAAGTATTATTATATCTGGAATCAAAAAGTTCACATTTATGAAATTTTTTTCTGCGAGAGGCTTGCCTTAAGCTGTTCCATAAGTGTCCGGCCTTTGGTATCCGGAACCTTAAGTCTTCTCACTTTGCCGCCTTTTCCCGATGCCTTCGCCTTGATAACTTTGAGTAGAGCACTGGTATACTCATCCTTGAATTTTTCGATCTGAAATGGTTTTGAGTATTGATCAATCAAAGTTATGGCCATTTTCAGTTCTTCCTGTTTTGCCATTGATTTGGGAGGAAGTTTGAAATCCCCGGAGCTTCTTATTTCCTCGGCAAACCGGATCTTGCTGAGTACCAGAATATTGTTCAGAGGTTTCAGCACACTCAAGACCTCCGTAGTGCGCAGCACAAACTGTGCTATACCTACTTTTGCTGACCTGATAAGCGCCTCGCGCAACAATGCATAGGCTTTCTCCCCTGATTTTTCAGGCACCACATAATATGAATTTTCAAAATAAATGGAATCAATTTCCTTTTCATTTATAAAATGATTAACCGTGATCATTTTGCTCTTTTCCGGTGCAGCGTTTTCAAAATCCTCATCCTCAAGCATAACATATTCTCCGTTAATCATATACGCTTTGGCTATATCTTCCCAATCAACCTTTTTACCGGTATTTTCGTTTATCCGTTGAAAGTGGATTTTTCCCATATCCCTCCGGTCAACCATATCAAGATCCAGGGTGCTTTGACGCGTTGCGCTAAAGAGATTTACCGGAATGCTTACCATCCCAAAGTTAATGGCTCCCTTCCAAATTGCTCTCATCTGTCACTTGCCTTTCTATCCGTTAATAATTTCGCCTCCGTTTACGTGTATGATCTGGCCCGTAATATAACCCGCCTCCTCACTGGCCAGAAAAAGATAGGCAGGTGCCAGTTCCACTGGCTGTGCCGGCCTCTTCATCGGTGTATCCGTGCCGAATACCTGAACCTTATCACCGGGATAGCTGGCAGGGATCAATGGAGTCCATACAGGTCCGGGTGCTACCCCGTTCACACGGATACCTTTTGAAACCAGGTTTGAGGAAAGGCTTCGGGTGAAGGTGACAATGGCACCTTTTGTGGAACTGTAATCTATCAGGCCTCCGCTGCCCCGGTATGCTGTTACGGAGGTTGTGTTAATTATGCTTGCCCCTTTTTTCATAAAGGGTAAAACTGCCTTTGTGATCCAGAACATTGCAAAGATATTTACCGAGAATGTTTCGATTAGATGCTCAGAGGTGATGCCGGCTATATCTTCAGCCGGGTAATGCACGGCGGCATTATTGATGAGTATATCTATTCTGTCAAAAATTCGGGTAATCTTAGCGATAGCTTTTATACAGTTGGTTTCCTTCGAGATATTGGCAGGTACGGTTATGCACTTTCTTTTAAAATTCTTTTGAATGTAAACTGATGTAAGATCGGCATCCTTTTGTTCGTTCCGGAGATAAATTATCGCTACGTCAGCTCCCTGTTTGGCCAGGGCTATGGCTACTGCCCTTCCGATCCCGCTGTCTCCTCCGGTAATGATACATTTTTTATTCAGGAATCTGCCACTTCCCGGAGATCCGTTATCAAATTCCGGCAATGGTTCCATTTTGTATTCCAAACCCGGATGTCGCTGCTCCTGCTTTTTAAAAATCTTTTTTGGCGGGTTGCTTTTTTGCATGGTGATTCGCTTAGGGGATACAAATTTGGTAATACGTATCTTATATTGCGTTACAGGATTTCAATAAAATCTTACATCTTTATATGTCTCAAACAGTCATCTTAATTAAATTGTTTTACAGGATCTGTATTGCCGGAATTTCAGGCCTAACCTTCAAATTAAATATCTAATTATGAAGAACTTTACAGCTTTACTTTCATTTCTCCCCTGGATCCTGTGTATAAACGCACAAATGATTCCGGAATGGGAAAATCCTGCCATTTTCAGGGTTAACAATGAAGATCCGCATGTCAGCCTTATGCCTTTCGCTGATCTTCCTTCCGCAAATACTTTTGATCGCATGAATTCTACCCTGTACAAATCCCTGAACGGAATCTGGAAATTCAGATACCTTAAAAATCCTTCTGAAACTCCGGATGATTTTTACGATCCTTCATTCCGGGATGATTCCTGGGACCGGATAGAAGTTCCGGGTAACTGGCAACTCCAGGGTAAATACGATCCGCCTGTTTTCACCAATATAAAACATCCCTTTAAGGCTGATCCTCCCAGGGTACCGCATGATTATAACCCCACAGGACTATACAGAACTTCATTCCAAATCCCGGATATGTGGAAAGGGAAACAGGTATTCCTGCATTTTGCCGGGATTGAATCGGCAGGTACCGTTTACTTGAATGGCCATAAAGTTGGATACAGTGAAGATTCCATGACGCCTGCGGAATACAACATCACCGGTTTTCTGAAGAAGGGTAATAACACCCTTGCCATACAGGTTGTAAACTGGTCAGACGGAAGTTACCTGGAAGATCAGGACTTCTGGCGGCTGAGCGGTATTTACAGGGATGTATTCCTTTTTGCCGTGCCGATGCAACATATCCGCGATTATCAGGTAATAACCGACCTGGATCACCAATACCGGGATGCTCTGTTAAACCTGAAAATCCACCTTAAGAATTATGCATCCAAAGCCTCCAAAAATCTGGCAATTAAAGTCAGCCTTTCGATTGCATCAGAGGTTGTGTTTGAAAAAAGGCTAAACATACTCCCGGTTGGCAGCGGAAAAGAAACAGAGATGACAATCAGTCAGAAAATACTGAATCCTTTGAAATGGACTGCGGAAACGCCGGAATTGTATGATCTGAGTCTTGAACTGTATGATTTATCCGGCAAACTTATGGAAGTAATCTGTTCAAAAATAGGATTCCGGGAGGTGGAGATCCGGGGCGGACAGCTGCTTTTTAACGGAAAGCCTGTTGAGATCAAAGGGACCAACAGGCATGAATTCGATATGTACAGGGGCAGGGCATTGACCCGCGAATCAATGATCCGGGATATCATACTCATGAAAAGGAATAATATCAATGCAGTACGTACATGCCATTATCCGGATGATCCTGAATGGTATTCGTTGTGCGATGAATATGGTTTGTACGTGATGGATGAAGCCAATATCGAAAGTCATGAACTTTGGGCGGATCTGAAGTATTATATAGCTGACGATAGCAGTTGGAAAGCAGCATGGATAGACAGGGGCCTCTCTATGGCACACCGGGATAAGAACCATCCTTCTGTATTCTGCTGGTCAATGGGTAATGAAACCGGATGGGGTGATAATTTTGATGCAATGTACAAAGCCATAAAAGCAATTGATCCGACAAGACCGATACATTATGAAAGCAAGACTCCCGCATATGCCAATGTGCTTTCACGGTATGATATCATATCCACCATGTACCCAGCCCTTGACAATATCGTTTGGCTGATGGACCAGGATACCACACGTCCTGTTATTATTTGTGAGTATGCTCATTCCATGGGTAACAGTCTGGGAAATTTCCGAAAATACTGGGATCTGTTTTATAAATATCCGCGGCTGCAGGGTGGTTTTAACTGGGATTGGGTGGACCAGGGCCTGCGCACGAAAGATGACCACGGCCGGGAGTACTGGAATATCGTAAATTCAATTGACGGAGCCAATGCAAACGACGGACTCATAAATCCCGACAGGATACCGCAACCTGAAATTCATGAATTCAAAAAAGTAATTCAGAATATCCGTGCTAAAGACTTGAATATACAAAATGGTAAATTGCGAATTTTAAATCTTTTCTTTTTCAGATCTCTCGGGGATGTGGAATTGCACTGGGAAGTTCTGCGGGACGGATATATGATACAATCAGGTAATTTCCCTGACCTTGAGATTGAACCACAGGATTCAGCAATCATATCCCTGCCCCTCGATAAATCCATTATGGTTCCGGAAGGTGAATACTTCCTGGATCTGAGCTTCAGGTTGAAGCATGAAAGTTTGTATGCCGAAAAGGGATTTGAGATCGCAAAGGAGCAACTGAAAATAAAATCGGCGGAAAACAGCATTCCGGAGCCGGTTGTTGCGTCATCCGAAACATTAAAATGGGTTCAGAAAGACAAAATTGACATATTTGCTAAAGGGATATCCTTTTCAGTTGACCCTGAAACGGGTGCACTATCTTCCTTCCTTTTCAGGGGTATGCAAATGATAAGTGAACCCCTGCGCCCTTGCTTCTGGCGCGTACCTACGGACAATGATGAAGGCGGTGGCACTTCGGGATTTGCGCATCGCTGGCGGCAGGCCGGCCTGTACAATTTTGCAACTACAGTCAGGTCCACCCGCATATCCCCACTGGAAAATGGCGCCCTAAGTCTCGAGGTACTGTCGATCCTGAGCTTTCAGGCAGGTACAATGAACCTTGTTACAAGGTACTCATTTTATCCGGAAGGCAGGATTGACATAGAGATGGACCTTGCACTGGAAGACACCTTTCCTCCCTTGCCCCGTGTAGGTATGCAATTTGCAATGCCCTTTGCGTACGACCGGATAACCTGGTACGGAAGGGGACCTTTCGAAAGTTACCAGGACAGGAAAGAAAGTGCCGGGGTGGGTCTGTATTCAGGCTCAGTTGAAGATCAGCACTTTGAATATGTAATGCCCCAGGAAAACGGAAATAAATCGGACATGCGGTGGATAAGGATCCTGGATGATGCTGAGACTGGTATTGCCATTTACGCCAAACCATTGATGGAGGTAAATGTCCAGGATTATTCACAGCAATCGCTCAATGCGGCAAAAACCCTTCATTCACTTTTCCGCGGGGATCAAACCTATGTAAACGTCGATCTGAAACAGATGGGACTTGGTGGGGATGACAGCTGGTCACCTCGGGTACATGAGGAATACCAGCTGAGAGATATGAATTTTCGATTCGCATTCACGCTGAAAGCTTTCTGATACAGGAACGTTAAATTTACCCCTTCCACGCAACCAATTTGGCCTGATATGGATCATTATGCAGAATGAATCAAGTGGTACCTGAATAATAATATTATTCGGCAAAATTAAGCGGAATATATGCGAATGGGTAGAAGAGGCCTGGTATTGTCAATTCTCTGCATGGTCGGAATGGCTGTTCAGGGGCAGGAAATTTATTCCGGTCGTGTGATCGATCTGTTGTCAGGGCAGGGTATTGCCGGAGCGGAAATCCGGTTCAAAGGCAGCGATACCACGGCGTTTACAAACAACCTGGGAGATTTCTGGATCAGCAGGAACAGGGACACCCTGTCCACCGGCGAAATCACGATTGCAGACCATACAGTTTACTGGAGTTTGACCGCGTCAGGTGTTCTAAGGATCATCAATCTGTCAGGTCAGATTACCCATCAGATAAATTTATACCCCGGTGTCGGCGATTTCACCCTGAATGGCTTATCTGATGGTGTATATATTCTCAGTGCAATTTTGGCAAACGGTGAATCGTACCAGGGGAAGTTTATTTACAGCCGCCAATTTGTGAATCGTACCGCTGTTATGAAGAAATCAGGCACGGTAAACCGGGTAAGCGTATTTCCGGACCCGGATACCCTCGTAATCAGAAAAGTAGGATATTATACCCAGGAATATAAGGCAATAACAGGGTTTTCCAACTACGAGCTCATGTCTGAATCGTATCCCCCATCCATTGATTTTCTGTCCAGGCTGATCCGGAAGGAATCCTTTGTTTTGTTGCAGGGACCTCCCCTTAATCCTGTATTCAGTGAAATTCAATCGGTTAAGGTTGTTTACTCAATAAAGGATGATAAGATATATTACACAAATTCAACAAAGTTCTTCATCCATTATGAATTTGCCAGGGATATTCTGGATTATAATAAAGGTCATTCAACATTTAATCAGGAGCAGTATACCAACAATCCGAACCGGATTTATATCCTGGCTACACTGAATTTTTTCAAGGCATCCGGAATTTATACTCTTGATTTCTTTGCCGGTGATGAACTTGAATGTGCACAAATCGAAAAAGTATACAAAAAGGTATCTGAGACAACTTACATAGGCACAAACCTTAGGTTTTATATAAACAACATTCGCTGGGAGTCCTGTACTGCTGTTCCTGCAATCTCATCCGGAGAGTTGTTTGCCGGCCAGAATTACCAGCCCCTCAATCCGGATGAAGGATATGGATACCTGAAAAAATTTACCCTCGATGAGCTGAAGACGCAATATGCGGGGCGACACGATATCGTTGTGCTGAACGGGATCCCAAATGACATTTCTGTCGTGGCAGGGATTATCACAACCGAATTTCAGACTCCCTTGAGCCATATTAATATACTGAGCCATAACCGCGGTGCGCCAAATATGGCTTTGCGTGACGGATGGACAAATCCGCTCCTGGAAAGCCTGACCAATAAACTTGTTTACCTGAAGGTAACACTTGATACCTTTATTTTGCGTGAAGCTGCGATTTCCGAAGCCATGGCATTCTGGGCTGTAAATGAGCCATCCGTGACGATCCGCCTTCGAAAGGATTCGGTAACGCAAGGTCTTGTAAATCTAAGCCTGGCTTCAGTGGAATCGGATACTACCATTGGCGGAAAGGCAGCTAATTTTTCTGAATTGATGAAAATTGCAGTTCCGGGTTACGGGCAGCTGCCTGTGCCCGAGGGAAGTTTTGCCATCCCGTTTTATTATTACTGGCAGCATATGCGTTCGCATTCCCTGGACTTATTTGTAAAACAGATGCTTGAAGAATCCCGGTTCAAAACAGATTTTCAATATAGGAAAATGCAACTGGAACGATTGCAGGATTCAATTAAATACTTTCCTGTTGATCCTGCCCTGCTGAACCTGGTAAATGCCGAACTCGAAGGAGTTGAAGATTTTGTCAATATCCGTTTTCGTTCATCCACCAATTCTGAGGACATCAAAGGCTTTAATGGTGCCGGACTGTATGACTCATATACTGGAATTCCCGGTGATCCGGAAAAAACGGTGGAGCGAGCCATTAAGAAAGTCTGGGCCAGTTTGTGGAATTTGCCGGCATTCGAGGAAAGGGAATATTTCAGGATCGACCACCTGTCGACAGCAATGGCCATTTTGGTGCATCGTTCATTTCCATCCGAATCCGCAAATGGTGTTGTAATTACCAAAAACCTTTATAACCAGTACAATCCTGCATTTATAATAAATGTCCAGGTGGGTGAGATCAGCATTACAAACCCGGAAGAAGGATACGTGCCCGACCAGATCATCCGGTACACATTTGACAACATCATTGAATACATTAACCACAGCAATGTTCCGGGTATGGAAGGCAAAACGGTGCTGACCGATAGTGAAATCGGGGAATTATATACGTATTGCCTTGAAATTCACAACCATTATTGCCGGTTAAATTCAGGATGTCTGCCTCTTGATATTGAATTTAAGGTTGACCTGGTTAACGGGGTCCGAAAGATCTACATTAAACAGGCAAGGATTTATTAAAAAGCTAAATATGAAAAAACTGATCCTTCTCACGACCTTGGTTATCGTGGTATTATCAGTAAGGGGGCAGACAAGCCGTTTCCCGATAAAACCCGGATCGTCATGGCGGATTAACTACGAATACAGCTACAACTGTTCAAATTCTGATGTTATTCGTGAAAATGGTGACGAGGAGTATGAATATTTTATCGACGGTGATACAACCATCAGCTCCAGAGATTATTTTAAGCTGTACAAGAGCGGCGTTTTATTCCTGGATACCCCTTTCCGGATCGAACATAAATACATGGGAGCGATCCGGGACAGTGCTGACCGGTTTTATTTTGTTCCCGAGTCAGAAGGCTCTGAGAATCTGCTTTATGATTTTACGGTGGGAATCGGCGATTCAATATTTGTTGAAGATCCGGGGATAATGTACCCGGTGGATAATATAGATACCCTGGAAAACGGAAGGAAAAAATATGAACTGTATATTCTTAATGTGCATTGTGGAAGTGCAAATACAATCATAGAAGGTATAGGGTGGTTGGGAGGAATATTGGAAGGAAATTCATGCTCAGGTCACCCGGGTGTAAGGGGTTCCTATCTCGTTTGCTATTCTGAAGACGATCAGCCTGTTTATGAAACCGACCGGTCCAGGTGCGGCAAACCGCTTTCCTGCAGTGATGAAATTACCGGCGTGGACCATACCCCGCAGCCTTTCCTTCCTAAGATTACTGTTTTACCCGGAGGGCAACTGAAAGTCAGTCTGGCTGAAGACCAGAACGGGACATTCGAAATAACTATTTATGACACAGCAGGAAAAATAGTTGTGCAAACACGATCGGAATTGTCGGAATTGATCGATATCAGTAACCTCAGGCGTGGTATCTTTGTAATAAGAGCGGTCCGGGATAATAATTTTCTCTCAGCGAAATTTATTCTGGAATAATACCTTTCCGGAAGGATTCCGGCTTTTCCCTGTAATTGGCTGATCCTTCCGAGGAGGATGATTTTCGCGGTTTCATCCCTTGGGTAATTTACAAAGACTAAAAAGAGACCGTCCTGTATCCTCTTTTCAGATAGTTTGACAGGGGAGCCCCCATTCCCTTCACATCGACTCCGCAAACCTTAAGTTCATTTGTAACCCCATACATATTTGAACAGGCAATGCATGCCTCAACAATAATTCCATCTTTTTTCATGGCGTCTATCTTTTCCTTTATCATGTCATTCACCGCCAACAGCCTTTCAGAAGGACCCCAGACAATTAGTATCACCTCATCGAACCATTTGTTTTTTTTGGCGGCATGTGCATACATCAGGCAAGCCTTTTCGGCAACCTCCGGATCCCCACTCGACCAAACTATTACAAGAGTGTCAGAAGGACCGCCTGATACAGGCTGCAGGGCATGAATCCTGTCTGCCAATACTGCAGACAGAAAAATACTTATAAGAATAATTCTGTATTTCATAGTCATCGTAAATAAAGCGTTGATTAAATACTGGTAAATCATCAGCCATTGAATGTCTTCCGTTTTATTTTAAGTTATTAGTGCCAATTCATGATCAAGAATTGAATTTACCCTGAAATGAACCCATCTGTTATTTATTGTATGGGCAATTCTTTCACCCGACACCAGGAGTTCAACTTTCCTGCCGTTCACATCTTCAGGTAATCTGACCCGTATATTTGCCGGACCAATCGCAATAAACTCGTCCACGGGCTGTCGCCATGTGCCTGCGCTGGTAAGGTTTACAATATGCAGGATCAAACGACCTTGTTGCAGGTATATATTGCAGTCGATGAGCCCCGGACAATCCACCTCCAGGGGAATACTGTCCATTACCGCCCACCGGATAAGGTTTGCAAGCAGATTACCATGGTCAGGAAGATTATAACGGGCAAATTGCCTGTCGAGATCGGCCGGCATAAATGCAACGCGGCCTGTACCGGGAGTATCATTCAGTATCAGTCCAGGAATATCTGTTCTGGGTTCTCTCATCCATGCTGTTTCAGGGGGATAAATGGGAAAGGGAGGAATGAAAGTCATGAGGATTTCAGCTCCGGGATCCACGCTTACCGGTTCAAGAAATCCTCCGTAGGAAAGTATATCGGTTTCTTCAAACCCATGGAGCACCGGGTGCCGTTCTCCTGTGATTGCGGGTTCACGACCCGTGCGGGGACCCGCTATCTTTCCCTTCATTTCCGGTATGAGCCTGAGATAACTATGATGGGTCTCACCGATTCGCTTTCGAATCGTTGCACCGGTACCGGACCCGCCGGATTCCTTCATGTGTACGCCAAGCAGATCACCAAGGGCAAAATCTTCCCTTTTATCTCCCCATTCATTATACAAACTGCTTTCTCCGGTTACGATCAGGGCACCTCCTGCCTTTGCAAAACGAACTAGTGCCGCAGTCTGATCATCAGTAACGGCGCCCACATTTGGAAGAATTAACAGGGATAAGCCGGCTGATTCCCTGTCAATATGATCCGCATGAACCGGTATATAGGGAATCCTTGCCCGTATCAGGGCCTGGATGATGCCCCGCCATGGTAGTTCAACCAGGATCTCCGCATCGTCCCGTCCGTAAAAATCAGTGTTCATCTGGGACCATACCACCCCTACTGTAGCCAACGGTTTCCGGTTTACGAGGAATTCCTCGTTTGCATGGTGCCAGGCGAAAACTGTCGCCGGGGTATGGTAAATACGCCGGTCCTCATGGTATGCACCAACATAATGCCACCAGGGCTGAATACCTCCGGCGATACCCTCGAGCATCCACATGCGGGCTTCTGGGACAGGCTTGCTGGCCAGCCTGAAAGTCGGTCTGCCGGCCTGATACATTGCCATGCTTTCGGGTATCAGTTTATTCCATCCAAGCAAACCATGCAATAGCTTGCCCGTATCGGCGTTTTGCTGGAAGCCTCCTGAATCGTTTCTGGCCTGTGAGTCAAGCATAATTATCTCCGCCCGCCGGCAAATTTCCTTTATGTCACGAAAACTGGCTGACTGCTGGCTTATTGATCCGCTGTTCATACCTGACCAAATGCACTGAGGGCCACCGGCATTTTTGGAAGTGCGGTTGTTCAGATCCCAGATTTCAAGCCTGCGGATATAATTCCATCGTATCCATTCCTGGTATCCCCTGTCATCCCAATCCCTTTTCAGCGGAATCTCCCTTCCGGTTTTTTCCCTGAAACTCCGCCGGCAGTTTTCACAGTAGCATATGCTTCCGGCTCCAAGTCCGCTCCAGCTGTTATCCGTAAATCCTTCCGGTTGATATAAACCGGATATTTCAGAAATTACAGATGGAATATGCTCCTGGTAATAAGGCCCATTGATACAGGAAATATAAAGATCCCCTGCCTTATAAGGATTTCCGGCTGCATCGATTGTAAACCAGTCGGGATGCACGGTAAAAAAATCTTCATGTGCGCGGTTTGAATCCATTCGGGCAAAAACCGCCAATCCATCCTCATGGGCGGCTTTACACAATTCACCAAAAAGGTCACGACCGCCCAGAAATTGAGCCTGGTGGTGCAGCGGAATTTTGCTGGGGTAGTAAGCAACTATACCTCCTGCATTGATTATGACGCCCTGAATATGCGTGCTCTTCCAATGATCCCGCCACCATTGAATATCATAGCCTTCAGGATCCTTTTCCGTAATGTTCGTCTGTCCCCAGCGTGTAATCCTTCTGTACCATGGTATTCCTTCCTCGGTTTCGCGACCGTCGGTCAAATTACCCCCCGCAAGTGGGATGATATCCGATCCGGCAATCACAACGGCCGAAACAGCTGCTTTTTTTAGAAATGAACGCCGGCTGTTATCTGAATTCAGGCTTATTCCCATTATTTATTGGTTATTAATCGGAGGATGAACTTTTCCTTCTGATTTGCATAAAATTAACCAATTATTGGCAATCCGGGGCTCAATTCGACAACTATGTATCTCATTTGTATGCCTGGTGAAATAAAGGAATTATAAAACATAATGCAGCATTCTATTTTATTTACCGTCCATGAAACCAGGATGCATAATATAATAATCTATTTGCAGAAACTTAAATACATCGCCATGAAAAAGCCTATCCGTAATAAAATTGTCCAGGTATTACTGGTTCTTTTTACCTTGTTCACTTCCTGCGTATCATCCCAGTCCTTTTTACCGATCAAAGGCTCAGGGATGCCGGTTGATAAAAATATTAGCGTTTCCGGATTCAACGGCATCGATGTTTCAGGGGGATTTGATGTTATCCTTGTACAGGGAAATTCAGAAGAACTTATCCTGACTGTCCAGGAAAACCTCTTCGAATATATTACAGCCAAAGTGGATCAGGGCATCCTGAAAATATATACTGAAAATAATCTGCAACCGACAAAACCAATGAAAGCACGGATCTCTTTTAAGAATTTGCGTGACTTAAAGGTTTCGGGAGGAGGAGATATTATATGTGAAACGGACATCAATGTGCCGGAACTCAGCGTGAATGTAAGCGGTGGAGGGGACATTGCAACAGTTCTAAACACCGAAAAATTGAATTGTGATATTTCCGGCGGCGGCGATGTCAAAATTGACGGTAATGTGAAAAACTATGGACTTAAAATGTCCGGCGGTGGTAATATCAGGTCTGAAATAAACGCCGGAATGATCAATTGTGAAATTTCCGGAGGTGGTGACATAACAATTACCAACAGGGATAAGGCATCTATGGCTAATCTTTCCGTCAGCGGCGGCGGAGATATAACACTCGATACAAAGGCTGACAAAGTCAAATGTTCAATCACCGGTGGTGGTGACGCGAATGTATCCGGTCAGGCTTCAAATTTTGAAGTCAGCATGAATGGCGGAGGCGATATAAAGGCCTCACAACTTCTGACTGATTATACAATATTCCATGTTTCCGGGGGATCAGACGTTCATGTAAATGCCACAAAGGAACTTAGCGGTAATATATCCGGTGGCGGTGATGTCTATTATTCAGGAAGCCCGGATAAAGTTTCCATAGATGCAAGAGGCGGTTCGGAGATACATAAAGAGTAGCATCACCTCACCCCTGCCCCCCTCTCCTAAAGGCGAGGGGAAAGAATGATATAGTTAACATGAAGGATTCGATTGACATTCTTACCCCTCTCCTTCGAGGAGAGGGGGCAGGGGGTGAGGTTGGTATAGCATCAGTATCGGATTGTCCTACCCGTTTTTGCGGATTCCCTTGCTGCATCCAGAATTCTTACTACGCGGATGTTGTTGCTAAGCGAATAAGGATCATGGTTTTGCATTTTGATTTTACCCCTGATTACACCTGCAAAATAGGCAAATGGATCATCATAAACCGGAATATCACGGGAAGTAATTTCCCTGAATTTTTCTTGATGCGATTTGTCATATCTATACCGCATGCGCGTGTTGTTTTCCGAAATAATATATCCGGTTTCACCGTAAACTTCCATGTCTTTTCTGCCGAAAGGCCAATTCCATGAAGCCTGGATAATACACTGGGCTGAAGGATAATCTACTATGATGGTCGCATCGTCATCCACTTCGGGGTATATATCCGGCTTGAACTGCCTGGTCACAGCCGTTATTGAAACAGGATCTTCGCCTTTCATCAGATAGGTCATTAAATTTGCGCCATAGCATCCAAAATCAATCAGGGCCCCTCCGCCGTTTAGTACCGGATCGGTAAGCCATTCAAGAAACTCCTTTCCCACCCCGATCTCCTGGGGACCTTCATGCCCGTCATGTATCACGACTTTTCTGATCTTACCGATTGTGTTGCTGTCATTCACCAGCTGGTATGTCTTTGCCGTTGTCGGATACCACGAAGTTTCATAATTGGTCAGCAAAAGTATATTGTATTTCTTCGCCAGTTCTTCCATCCTTAAAACATGTTCTTTCCCGGTAGCCAGGGGTTTTTCAACCATCACATGGATTAACCTGGGAGCACAGGCTTCCACAATCTCCATATGTTCATAAATTGAACCAAATGCAGCCACAGCTTCGGGTTTTACAGCATCCAGCATTTTACCAAGGTCGGTAAAAAAAAGTTCGCTACCCAAATTGAACTGTTTCGCCAGTCGCAGGGCAAGATCGGTGTTCGGTTCATAAATTCCCACCACCTCAATATCCTTTTTATCCTTTCGACTCTTGTCCAGTATCCACGAAGCGTGTCCGTGTGTAATGCGTGCAATGGCAAGACGAACAGGTTCTACATCCGATGTTTGTGCATCCGTTTCCCCATGAAAAAACAGGCAAAGAAAAAGTCCTGTTAAAGAGCCCAATATAAATCTGCACATTATGCCTGTTTTATTTTGTTATTTATGTGTTCACAAATATACAAAATGCAATTTCTTCCTGTAACTTTCCTTTTACCGATAAGTCATTATTATACATTCATGCAATTTCTGAAATTTGGACGATAATCATCTGATGACGGCGGTAATTGCAGGAGATCTGGATAAGCTAGGTTTTCTGTACGATAAATATAAGCTGTCCCTTTATGCCTATTTTTACAGGCTGACATGCGGAGATGGCCATTCAAGCGAAGACCTGGTCCATACGGTATTCTACAGGGTGATCAAGTATAAGGACAAGTACAAAGGATCGGGCACGTTTTCCGGCTGGCTTTTTACTATTGCACACAATGCAGGGATGGATTTTGCCAGGAAAGAAAAAAATATCAGGCTGATGAACAGTAATTACAGATACACACATGAGGATTCAATACTGCCTGAGGATCCTGAGAACGATGAAAAATCAGCTTTGCTTTTTAAAGCCCTATCCATGCTGAAACCTGATGAAAGAGAAATACTCATACTGAGCAAGCAGGATTGTATCCGGTACAAAGAAATTGCCCGGATACTGAACTGCAGGGAGAATTCTGTAAAAATAAGGGTATTCAGGGCACTGAAAAAGCTAAAAGAAATTTATGATGAACTTGAAAACAGCTAAATGGCATAAGAATGAAAAAATCGAAATCGTACCCTGATTTGCATGAAAGAATCGGGAAAATTCCAATTCCTGCACCTTCAGAAGGAATGGATGACAGATTTAAGCAGATGGTAGAAGAAGAAAAAAAGAAAATCCTGCTGGGGGAATCAGTTTTTGAAAAAAGATCATGGATAAGAATAGTCCCTCCTGCATTCTTCCGGATTGCAGCAGGCATTGCGCTGTTCCTCATGGGATGGTTCGGGGCATCCTGGACGGGTGTCAGAAGTATTGACAGGGGCCAGCTGGCAAGCCTCAGCGATGAGGTGGTAAAGCTCAGGCAAACAGTGGTTCTTGCCATGATACAACAGACTTCACCGGTTGAAAGGATAAAGGCCGTAAAGCTGATGAGCACTATGGAAGTGGCCGATGACAAAATTATAGAAAGCCTGCTTTCCACACTCGTTGCCGATAACAATGACAACGTGAGGTTGGTGGCGCTTGATGCCCTTATCCTTTACACCGATAGACCGGAAGTGCGCGAAGGAATGATACAGGCTATATCAAAACAATCTTCGCCCATGGTTCAGCTCCGGATGGCTGAAATTATGGTAGCACTGCAGGAGAAAAGATCTGTACCCGAATTTCAAAAAATACTGCATTCTGTAAATCTGAATTACAGTGTGAGAAATAAGCTTGATGAAACCATCAGGATATTAATTTAATTCTTTAGAATATGGCTTGCCGGATCCTGCTTATCGCTTTATTTTTAACATCAGGGTTGACTTACAGGGCTTACCCGCAAAGTGAACAACTGGTAGTCAACCTGACAAGCCCCATGACCATGGGATTCCTCAGTTTTGAAAATCCAAAGGGATCTGTGAGAATTACAGGATACGACGGCTCTGTTATACTGATCAGTGCCGTGCAGAGATTCGCCGGGGAAATCTCAGGGGAAAAAAACCGTCCAGGTATTGCGCCAAAGAAAACCTTTGAAATTTCTGCAAGGGAAAGGAATAACCAGGTATCGATAATCTGCATATCAGAAAGCAAGACAATTGATTTCGATATTAAGGTACCACGTAAATTTTACCTGAAGATCGGTTCGCTTGATAACGGTATTGTTGAAATAATCAATGTGGACGGAGAGATTGAAGCCACTAATCCTGGCGGGGATATTGTGCTTGATAATATTGCCGGATCCGCTGTCCTGAATTCAGTCAATGGAAAAATACATGCAAGTTTCAGGTCTTTAAAACAAGGTTCACCCATGATGTTCACCTCGCTTGAAGGAAATATTGAAGTTTTTTTGCCTGAAAAGTCCAATGCCAATTTAAAAATGAGAAGCCAGAACGGGACGCTCATCTCCGAATTTGATATAAAGCCTGTTAAGAGTGCAGATGCCGGTACCAAAACCCCGGCTGGTAAAGTATATGCCCTCGGAAACTGGACCGTTGGCATTTTAAATAACGGAGGCTCCGAATTGATCATCAGCACATTTAACGGGAATATTTACCTGAAGAAAAATCCGGGTCTGCTGTAACCATTTCCATTCCTTCAGGTCATTAATGTAAACACTCATGTAAAAAACATCAAAATGAAAAAGAAATCACAATTGCTTATGCTGGCCCTGGGCACCCTCATTTTGTCGGCCGGTTCCATGGTTGCACAAACTGCGAACGAAAAGTTAGAGGGCAAATGGGAAGCCATTCCGGAAGGAAAGGACATTAAATTTGAAATGAGAAGGTCCCTCAGGAGCGGAAATGAAAATTATACCCTTACGGAAAAGCTTAACAGAACAGATCTGGAAGGTTTTACAAACGGACAGAATGTGACATTCTATCTGCGGAGACCTGCCGGTGAGGTTAAATTTACCGGGAATGTGAATGATGACTATGGCGAGGGTGCATTTGTATTCACACCTGACGCCGGGTATATAAAATCATTTGAAAATTACGGGTATAAAAGCCTTACAAATCATAGTCTCCTGCTGTTTGCCTTTAAAAACCTGAATATAGATTATGTTAAGGAACTTAACAGGCTGGGATACAAAGATGTCTCCGAAAATAACCTGATTGCCCTCACTGCACTTGGGATATCCATTGACTATATCAGCTCCGTCAGGAATTCAGGAATTGGTGACCTCCCTGTTGGCCAGCTGATCGCCTTCAAGACCCAGAATATCAGTCCTGATTATATTGCAAAAATGAAAAAACTCTCTGGGGGCGATTTGTCAGCCAACGAAATTATCTCATACGCCGCACTCGGGATTGATGAAAAATATGTAGCCGATATGAATCAGGCAGGTTACAAAGTTACCGGAAATCAACTGATCCAGTTTAAGGCCCTGGGAATAACACCTGAATACGTAAAAGAACTTGATTCTTACGATCTAACTGATCTGAATGCGGACAACATTGTTCAACTGAAAGCCCAGAATATTACACCGGCATATATTGATGAATGTAAAAAAATGGGTTTGGGGGATCTCTCGGTCTCAGAGCTGGTGCAACTTAAAATATTCAATATTGACAAGCCTTATGTTGATCAGATAAAATCCGAAGGCTACCCGGATATTACAATTGAACAGATTATCCAGTTTAAAATATTTAAAATTGACAAAGCCTTTATAAAAAAGTCGAGTGATTTCCTTGGCACGAAGCCCAGTCCCGAAAAACTGGTTCAGCTGAAGACAGTGGGTGGGGACGATTGATTTGTTTTATAATGTGAAATATTTACCTTTACTTCACCTGTTCCGATTATTCCCTGTTTCAAATAGAAAAGGGATCCATGCTTTCTGTGATATTTATGCTTGTTCTGATCGTGACTTCACCTGGTTCAGGTGGGCTAGAGAACAGCCATGACCTGAGCAGGGTTGAAACAGGAACCTGGAAGTTGGTTAAGATCGATGGCGGTGTACAGACCTTTGTCAGGTGGACGACAAATCCCGACGGCACCCCGGTCCGCGAGAGAAAAGGGGAAATGACTGTTAATTGTTCCGTTCAGGATGCGGTTAACCTGCTCACGGATGCCGGATCAACCGGGAAATGGATGTCGGGTGTCTCGGAAAATTACTGCATCACGCGGATTGATAAGTCAGAATGGTATACCTATACACTTTTCAAGGTACCCTGGCCCTTTAACAAAAGAGATCTTGTATCATTGTTCAGGATGGAATCCGATCCATCAAATGGTAAAGTGAGTATTGCCATTGTAAGCAAAGATAAATATATGCCGTTGAAATCAGGAATTACCCGCCTGGTCGATTATAAGGCAATGTGGGTGATAACCCGGATCGGTGACAAAAGCATCAAAATAAGTTTCAATGCGACTTCTACGGCACCGCCCGTCGTTCCCCGGCCATTACAGGATCCGGTCCTGGAAAGGATCTTTCATAGCAACCTGGTGCGTCTCAGGGAAACCTTATCCGTCTGACGCAGATTTTTGTTTTTCAATGAACAAAATTCATCCAAAAACATTAATGAATTGTTTAAAATCCAGCCATTATGGGGAAAGATAAACGTATTGATGACTACATTGAAAAGTCCGCAGAGTTTGCCAGGCCAGTAATGAGACATCTCAGGGATCTCATTCACCGGGCTAACCCGGACGTTGCTGAAACCATGAAGTGGGGAATGCCCTCTTTTGATTATAAGGGGCCCTTGTGCTCAATGGCATCCTTTAAAAAACATTGTGCATTCGGCTTTTGGAAGGCGAAACTTTTGAATGATCCGGAAGGTCATTTGAGTGAACGCTCCAACCAGGGAGGAGAGGCCATGGGTAATCTCGGTAGAATCGCGGGCCTGGGGGACCTTCCTCCTGATTCAGTTTTACTGGATTTTATCCGGCAGGCTTCAAGGCTTAATGACGAGGGAGTAAAGCTTCCTCCTCCTCCCAAAAAGGAAAAAGCCGGATTGAATATCCCGGAATATATTCTTGAAGCTGTTAAAAGAAACAGGGAAGCATTGGCAACTTTCGAAAAATTCAGTACTACCAATAAGAAAGAATATGTCGACTGGATAGTGGAAGCCAAAACGGATGAAACCAGGAATAAACGCCTGGAAACCGCCATTAACTGGATGGCTGAAGGAAAGATCAGGAACTGGAAATATATCAGGAAGTAACCGGAGTTATGTACCTGTAAGTTCAACATCACCGGCATTCGGCAAAGCCTGGTACAGCACATAACTGCCCCCTGCATCCTGTTGCGGAACGATAAGCTTTTTTTCGCCATTCTGCAATGCCTGTACTTCATTCCATTGCGGGGACACATATGTCTTTAACGTTAAAGGAATATTGTACATGGATTTATCGAGAGTATGAGTCAGGTTTACTGTTATCTTTCCGTTATTTACCTTAGTTTTGACAGCTGAATTCATTCTTTCCCGCATATATTTAGCTACATCACCAAAGGTAGCTATCCAGAGTTCATCATCCCGGGATTTTATGCTACTGAAGTACATACCAAGAGAATCACTTGAAAGGGCTTCCCAGCCAATGCCATCAACCCCATGAATGACAAGCACAAGCCAGATATTTTGTTTTGCTGCAGCGGTGTCGATCCATGATTCCATCATTGAAAAAGGGGTCCTGGTAACAGCCCCGCGCTGCCATTGCACATATTCTTCACTGAATGAGCCCGGATATTCAGTGCTGGACCGGTTAAGTTCCTTCAAAAAGGTTTCGGGCATTCTGTTCCTGAGAGCAGGATACACTTTATGCGCGTATTCCATTGCCCTTTCGTTTTCCGTACCATAAGGAACTTCAGCGGAAAATGTATATTTCTGTCCCAGTTGTTTATGAATATCATCCCTGCTTTGTTCCAACTCATACAGGATATTGGGTTCGTCAAGGGCGCACACATAGGGATGTGTAACGGTGTGACTGCCAAATTCATGACCCCGGGCTGCATAGGCCCTGAGGCTATCCCATATAACCTGGTTGTCGGGGTCAGAGGTTTTTTTGCCGTTGTTTACGACTGGGAAATCCCCATTTCTCACTTTTTTGTAAAATTCATCCATGATCCTGTATGATTCTTCCGGATTTCCTGCATCAATTTGTGCCCCCGCTTTGGTATGGTATTCCAGTGTGCCTCGCAATCCAAGGTATCCCGCTGCAGAAGCCCGTTCATATATATTGCTGCTATTGGTTGGAATGGTTGCCGTTTCCTTAATGATTTCCTTTACCGGTCGACCAATAAATTTACCTGTATTTGAACCGGGTATCTGCCCGGTAACAATAAAGAAAGTTCCCGGCATATTAAGCGAGTCCATGATAGGCATGGCCTTTCGGAACTGGTTAATTGATCCGTCATCATAGGTAATGGATACAGCGGCTTTCTTACCATCCTGCCATTTTGTAACCTCGGTGTTTCCCGGACCTTTCTTTTGGGTTGTGCATGAGCCTGTGAGCAAGACACAACAAATCATAAAAAACATTGTCTTCATTTGATTGATTTTTATTTGCTGTTTTCAATTTATAGGCAACGGCTTTGTTTATTTACTTTGATCAAATGTCATGGTGACTGTGGTACCTTTTCCTTTGCGGGACTGAATATCAAGCTGTCCACCCTGTATGTTGATAAGCTGCCGGCTAATGGTTAACCCGATCCCTGAACCGTTCTGTTTTGTTGTAAAGAATGGTATAAATACATTTTCGATATCTTCCGGATCAATACCCGTCCCATTGTCTGTAAACTGTATCCGGACCTTATTCCCAATCTGCCTGACTGTTATGGTTATCTTTGGCGTTTTAACAGTTTCTACAGCCTGCATGCAATTTCTTAAGATGTTCAGCGCTGCCTGCACTGTCAGGCGTTCATCGGCCATGATCTTTATTTTATCCGGGTCGTGACCCAATTCCACTTCTGGCTCAAACCCGAATTCAGCTTTGCAAAGAGTAACAATACCACGGGTAAGGCTTATCACTCCCACTTTTTCAGGAATGGGTTCGGGGGTATCACTTAATTGCCGGTAGCTGTTTACATATTGCATGAGTCCTTCGCTTCGCTGATTTATAATCTCAAGACCCTGCCTGACATCGTCATACACCGCCATTGGATTCTGACCATTCTTGTTTAGGAGCTGGCTTAGATGCTCACTTAGCGATCTTATCGGAGATACGGTGCTGAGAATTTCGTGTGCCATCACACGGGTCACTTTCTGCCAGGCATCAAGCTCTTTCTGATCAAGTTCCTTATGAATGTCATGAAATGATAACAACTTGATCTCACGATCGAAAAGCTTAAATTCGGATGCCCTTACCGACAATTCCACCAGTTCATTGTCAACGATGGCACGGGTTATCCTTTGTTCCCCTAGCCTGATACTATGGATGGTTTCATAAAACTCCCTGCCAAGTACTTTCAGGTCATCGACGTCGGCGGCATGTGTAAGCCCCAGGATCTTTAGTCCGGTTTGGTTGACCAGATCGATTTTTCCGTCTGAAATGAGGGACAGAATGCCCGTATTTAAATGTTCCACCACGTATTTGAGATAATGGTATTCCCGCTCCTTTTGGATCCTGAATACGTGGATCATCTGGGACAGTTTTTCCATTTTTTCAGTAAGGCGGCTGAATGATTCGCTTCCTGGCAGATTGTCAAACCGGAAGGAACCTGACTCGAAAATTGAAACAAAGAACCGGTCAAGCATCCGGTTTGTCCGGTCCAAATAATGTATGATCCAGGCTGCTTCGACAATGACGGCAATATATAATACCACGATTGTATGTATATACCTGCTGTTGAATCCAATCCATCCTATCAGGTAGCAGGTAAAGAGTAAAACAGCTATTCTGAGGGCAATACCGGCCCGGAACGATTTAAAGACCATACTTTTTCAGTTTACGGTAAACAGCGGGCCGGGAAAGTTTCAGCTCACGGGCTACCTCGGTTAAATTTCCCCGGTTACGCTGGATGGTCAGTTCAAGGTAGTACCGTTCAATGTCCTCCCAGCTGCGCAGCTTATCCTGAGTATTCGGGAAACCCGTTTCTCCTAAATTAAAAAGTGCTGACTCCAGCTTATTGCTCCGGGCCAGGATGATTGCCTTTTCCATGGTATTTTGCAGTTCCCTGATATTCCCGGGCCAGGAATACTGCTCAAGCTGGGTAAGGGCTTTCAGGTCCAACTCGCATTTCTTATCATATTTCCGGTTAAAATTGGCAATAAAATGACCCGCCAGCAAGGCAATGTCTTCACGCCTCTCCCTTAACGGAGGGACCTCGATCTGAATTGTGTTGATACGGTAAAGCAGGTCTTCCCTGAAAGATCCCTGGACAACCATATTCCCCAGGTGTTTGTTTGTCGCACAGATCAGCCTTATGTCCGCGCGGACCTTCTGCTGGCTACCAACGGGGAAGAATTCCTTTGTTTGTATTGCCGAGAGAAGTTTCGCCTGCAGGGGAACTGAAATGTTCCCTATTTCATCCAGGAAAAGAGTACCCTTATCTGCCAGCTCAAATCTTCCTTTTTTATCTGCCACAGCCCCTGTAAACGCTCCTTTTGTATGCCCGAACATCTCGCTTTCGAACAGGCTTTCCACAATGGATCCTACATCTACAATCATAAAAACCTCTTCATTCCGACCTGATCTGTGGTAAATCTCCCGCGCTATAACCTCCTTGCCGGTGCCATTTTCTCCCAGGATCAGGATATTGGCATCGGTTTTGGCAACAATTTCAATGGTCTCTGCGATTCTTTGCATTTTCAGGGATCTCCATGCAAGAAAAGGGGAATCAGAAACCGGGCTGACACTTAGCATCCGGTTCTGCGCCCTGGTTTTTTCCAGGTCTGCCTTCATCCTGCTATAATTAACCGCAGATTTAAGGGTCGCAACCAATTTCCGGTTATCCCAGGGTTTCAGAATAAAATCCATCGCCCCCTCTTTCATGGCTTCAATAGCCAGGTTGATCGTGGCATACGCGGATATCATAAGGACAGTGGCCATGGGATTCATCCTGCGGATCTCACGAAGCCAGTATAGTCCTTCGTTTCCTGAAGTACGTCCGGTTGAGAAATTCATATCCAGCAGGATAAGGTCAAATTTTTCTTTTTTGAGGATATCGGGAATGAGGTTGGGATTCCGGATACCCGCAATATACGCAAATTCATATTTTAGAAGAAGCTTTAATGTATCCAGCATATGCTGATCATCATCCACGATAAGTATGCGCGTATTGTCTTTCATTGTAGTACATAATGCAAACCACTGATTTCCGTATTTATTCGTTACATTTAATTGTAACGTTTTGTTACAAATGTACAATATTCTTTGTATTAATAGGCTGATAATTAAGATATAAAAATTGTGGCACAGAATTGGTTTATGTTTGCGATTGAATACAATAAACCTGTTATAATTAATAGAATTTCACCGCATGAAAAACATAATGGTCCTGAGCCTTTGTCTTTTGCTGTCCTCTGTGGTATCCGGGCAATCAACATTGGACAATTTCGTCAACGATTATTCAAAAGAACATAATTTCAATGGCACAGTATTAATTCATGGAAAGGGTCTTCAATATCAAAAAAGTTACGGATTGGCAAACCGGCAATTCAACATTCCGGTTCAAAATGAGACCCGGTTTAAAATCGCATCTGTCACCAAACTTTTCACCTCTGTGTTGATAATGCAACTATATGAACAGGGCAGATTGGACTTACAAAAGACAATTGACTCTTATTTACCCGATTATAAAGGTGAAGGTGCAAACAAGGTCACCATCCACCAGCTGCTCAATCATACTTCGGGGATGGTAAATATTGATACCATTACAAGCGCTGCCAGTGCAATTAAGAATGGTGTACCGGTATATCAGAAGGCGATGACTACGGACGACCTTCTCAGCAAATTTTGCAGCGATACCCTGGTAACAGAACCCGGTAAAGTATTCAGCTACAACAACGCAGAATACATCATACTCGGAAAAATCATTGAAAAAATATACGGAAAGCCTTTTAAAGTGGTCCTAAAGGAAAATATCCTTGAGCCGCTGAAAATGGAAAACTCTGCTATGTTGCAACAGTATGATATAATTGACGGACTTGCCGACACCTATTTTTTCAGGGACGATCTGAACAGGCTGGTCAATGACCTGCCGGTTTATATCGAGAACTGGTACGCAGCGGGAGCCATGTATTCAACCGCAAATGATCTTCTGAAATTTTCGAAAGCTTTGTTTGGTTTAAGGATTATCAAAAAGGAAACCCTGGAAATGCTAATAAACCCCGGCCTGGATCAATACGGATACGGAGTTTGGTCTTATCAGACCGAGATCGGCAATAAAAAATATGCCACGATAAAGAGACCTGGCAGCATAATGGGCGCACAGGCCATGCTTGTGCACCATCCGGATGAGAACCTGACGGTCATTATCCTGTGCAATACAGCAACACTCAGTCTGGATGATTTTGTATATGAAATCAGCAAAATAATTCTGAGGTAATCCTTTGCCTTTTAAACAACCTTATATTATACACCATGCTAAAAAGTTATCTTCTTCTGGCTTACAGGGTATTGTTCAGGTACAGGGGATATTCATTCATTAATATCCTTGGGTTGGCCGTGGGACTTACCTGCAGTATCATTATTTATTTATGGTTACTGGATGAAATAAATTATGACAGGCACAATGAGAATTATGAAAGCATATACAGGCTAGTGCAGGATGAAAAGTTAGAGGGAGGAATATATAAGGTAGCAGCCACTCCGGCCCCTTTGGCCCCGCTCCTGATGGAAAAATTTCCAGAAATAACATTAACCGGGCGTTACAGGCCGATTATAGAAAAGGTTTTGGTAACCTGGAAGGATAAGAAATTTTATGAAAATGGCTTTGGGTACGCAGATCCGGAGCTGCTCAGAATATTTACTTTTGATTTTTTGCATGGTTCCCGGGAACATGCCCTGGATAAGCCAAACGGCCTGATCATAACAGAACGCATTGCAGGTAAATATTTTGGAGATGAAAACCCCATCGGAAAATCGATTCAGATCGACGGCGGCTTTGTTTATACCGTGACTGCCGTTATTGCAAACCTTCCGTCCAATTCGCATATTCAGTTTGATATGCTGGCGCCTTTTGAACGAATAATGCAAATGGGCTGGAGTACAAATTGGGGGAACAATTACTATTACGCCTATATGCTTTTCAATAATGCTTATGACTACAAATTAATGAAGGACAAATTTCACCGGTTTCTGATTAAGCAATTCAATCTTCAGGAAAAGGACCTTACATCTGATTTTTACCTGCAACCCCTGTCAGATATTCATTTGAAATCGGAATTCGATATTGACCTGTATTCCCATTCTGAAGTCAGCTACCAGTATTTGTATATTTTTTCCACGGTGGCCATCATTATTCTTCTCATTGTGGTCATTAACTATATGAACCTGTCCACTGCCAGGGCTGCCAGAAGAGCCCGGGAAGTCGGTATCCGGAAAACTGCCGGCGCAACACGCCGGCAGCTGATAACGCAATATATGGGAGAATCCTTTATTCTGACCTTGATTTCCGGATTTATTGCCCTTATCCTCTGCGAACTTGCCCTCCCCCTGATCAACAACTTTACCGGTAAAAACCTGGGGATACATTACAGCGATTATCAATTTACATTGGGACTGGCAGGTATCATACTTTTCACTGCGATCTCAGCCGGGAGCTATCCGTCCTTTTTCATTTCATCTTTTTCACCCCAGCTCGTGCTGAAAGGCCATGTTAAATCAGGATCATCCCTGTTCCGCAAAATCCTTGTTATTTTCCAGTTTTCTCTGGCCATTATTCTGATAATCGGCACTTTTGTGATCAGTGACCAGCTTAAATTCCTGCAGAACAGGAATCTAGGGCTTAATAAAGACCAGATCCTGTACACCGAATTCTCCGGTTCCATGAATAAGAACTTCAGTTTGTTCAAAAGCGCTTTGAAGCAACTCCCTGAAATAGAAAATGTTACATGGTCTTCTGATTTGCCGACCTATACCGTGCACTCAACATGGGG
>Ga0105104_10000511_pt1 | contig 30075 bp, 31 predicted proteins | sample PPLLaktember2015_3_FD_87034 | JGI IMG/M metagenome (GOLD analysis project Ga0105104, IMG submission 87034) | Freshwater sediment microbial communities from Prairie Pothole Lake near Jamestown, North Dakota, USA - PPLs Lake P7 Core (6) Depth... | ecosystem: Environmental > Aquatic > Freshwater >...
CAATCGCATTCGGAAGACGTGCAATCGCATTCGGAAGACGTGCAATCGCATTCGGAAGACCTGCAATCGCATTCGGAAGACGTGCAATCGCATTCGGAAGACCTGCAATCGCATTCGGAAGACTTGCAATCGCATTCGGAACCTAAAATTTACACAAAATAGTATACACTCCCAAAAAAACTGCATTTGTGCGTCACCGAACTCCCGGGCACGCAGTAAGCTGCTGCATGTTTGCGACAAATTGTTGCGAAAATGCCACAGCGGACGGGGTCGAAAACGGGGTCAAGTATAGCTTTGCAATTTTTTTTGACTGGGATGTACTGCCCCAATTCTGCCAGTATAGGCCGGAACCCGTCATACGTGATAGTTTTCAAATGGATCCTGATAAATGGAATTATTTTTCAAATTGTATTAAAATTAGAATCTATCGATATTGATTAAAAAGATAAAATGGAGGTTCTAATGATTTTTAAAAAAAAAGTGATTTTAATCGCCCTTGGGATCATAATGGTTTTGTCGTTTTCAAATTTGTTTGGCCAATCGTCGGGTTTAAAGGGAATCCGGTATAAAGGAGCTGCAGTAGAAGAGATTTATGCAAAGATCAGGAACACGGCTCTAAAATACGAAAAGGAAGAGAGTATCGTCACCTTTAAGAACGAAGGGATGAACCTTGAAGGCACTTTAACTGTGCCTAAAGCAAAAGGAATATGCCCGATAGTGATTACCCTGGGCGGTTTTGTGGGAAATAGGGATGAAGAACCAATCCCCGGGGCAGGCGAGACCGTTTACCAGAGATTATGCCGGGTCCTGGCAGGATTTGGAATCGCTTCGCTGAGGCTGGATTTCCGAGGCTATGGAAATAGCGACGGGACCTTCAGTATGATTAGTTTTTCTACCCAGATTTCGGATGTAATGGCTGCGATTGATTATATCCGCAAGGATTTAAAAGGAAAAGTGTATACCGAAGCGATCGGGATCCTGGGTTTCAGTAATGGCGGACTGATCGCCAGTATGACAGCAGCAAGGGATAAGCGCGTAGACACCGTTGTTTTATGGTCACCCCCTGCATTCCCGCCCATTTGTTATGAGAACCTACTAACAAAAGCAGGAATAAAACAGGGTTTAGCTTTAAAAGAAGGCGAAACGGTTACATTGGGACTATACGCCGATGAACAGTATTTATACTGGGATGTTACAATGGGGATGGCTTTTTTCCAGGACCTTTTTTTATATGATCCCCTGGGCGAAATTCGCAATTATAAAAGGCCCATGATGGTGATTTCCGGTCTTAAAGACAACATTGTTTGGCCGCAGCCCCATCAAAGCGAAATTTTCTTGAAATACCACGACGGTTTTGAGAAACTGGTGGAGATCGATGCGGATCATGAATTCGATTACTGGGATGGACCGGCAGCAGTTAAACTCACGGATGCCATTTATTGGAGTACAGCCTGGTTTATAAGAACACTCATTCTCTAAACCAGGATAATACACCCAAAATTCGAAACGAATCGAGGCACGCAAAAAAAGAAATTAAGGATTCTCTATTTTATATTTGAAGTTTCGGTTATTTTGTGCTAAAATCCCCCTGTACCTGAAAAAGAGACGCTCTTATCTTTGATCCCGGTGTTAAAGAGTCGAACAGAACCAGGTGCCAAATGCTATAGGAGAAATAAAAATGTCCTTCAGCTCTTCTCCCAAAACAAATATTAGAGATTTTAAAGAACCGATCGACGCAGAACCGGTCTCCCGGTCCTATTTTGGAAAAACTATGAAAATAGAAGGTACGGTGATTTGCGACGAAGACCTTACTATCGAAGGAAAAGTCAACGGTGAGATCGAAGCGAGTAAAACGTTGACCATTGGAAAATCAGGGTTTGTCAAAGGTAAAATTTCCGCATCGATAGCTCGAATCAGCGGCGAGGCCGAAGGCTTCATCAGCGCTTCCCAAAAATTGGAAATTACCTCGGAAGGCAAATTCAAAGGAAAAATGAAGTCTGAAAAAATCAATGTGGCAGAAGGTGCTTTAATCAAAGCGCATATAAACGTAGACGAAGAACCCAAAACTCATACTCCCCCAACACCGGAAACCCACGAACATCCCAAAGCAAAAAAAAAAAATGAAGAAAAAACGGAAGAACCCGCAGACTCAACTCCATCAGAACCGGAACCGGCGGAATCCGTGACCCCGCCGGATGAACCTGCCGCACAAGAAGAACGCGAACTAACTGGAAACCAAACCGACGAATCGGAATAAAATCCTTATGTGAAAGCCAGGTTCGAATTAAAAGGCGTTTCGAAATATTATGATGATTCCGGCGTTATTGCACTCGATGGAGTAAACCTTACTCTATTCGACCGGAAAATAAACGCCCTGGTGGGGAAATCCGGGTGCGGGAAATCTACCCTGGCCCGGGTAATTTTGCGATTAGAACCCTATGAGAAAGGAGAAATCGTTTATCATTCAAAAAAAATCGAATCGGTCCCGGTTCCTGGATTCCGAAAGAAAAACCAGGTTGTTTTCCAGAATCCGTTTCTCTCTGTAAACCCCTGTTTTACAGTACGGGAGATTCTTTCGGACCCGATGGAAGTGGAGAAAAAAACAAAAACCGAAATCAAAGAAAAAATCGATTTTTTATTGGATTTAGTCGGATTATCGCCGGGTTGTTTAATGAAATACCCGCAGGAATTATCCGGGGGAGAGTTGCAGCGAATTACCCTTGCCCGCGCATTGACCCTGGACCCGGAGTTCCTTGTATTGGATGAGCCTTTTTCTGCATTGGATGAAATCATGGCCGGTCGAATGATTCGGTATTTTAAAAAGATAGCCGTTGACCTGGGTATCGGGATGTTGTTTATATCTCACCATCTCAAACATGTCGAGTCCATGGCCGATGTCATCGATACGATGGAATCGGGACGGATTATTTCCCAATGTTTTCAACCAGGGGGCTCTTTTCGTGAAGCCCATTGCATGGGCCCCCTATTGTGACGTGGTATTTTCAATGGTTTAAATTTTATCGACACACTGAAACATTATTAATAGGCTCCAAGTGGGGTGGCCCGTGGGGCCACACGCAGTGCAGCTACCTGATTTCGGCGTTGATAATCAATATCAATGAATCGCCATTGGGCCCGATTTTCGATACGCCGGCCACAAAGTACCCGGTTTCTTTTACCGATGATTCCGACCTGATTAGTGTTTCGGTGCTATAGTTTGATCCTTCTTTGTTCCCGGCGAAAATTTTCTGGATAAGATCAAATTCAAAGGCTATTTTTCTGCCGGGTCTATCGCCTTTGATGGAAATATCGCCTAATCTTAGTAAAAGCGGTGATTGAGAGGACAGCATCAATTCGCTACGATTTTGACCTTCGTTGACTGTCAATGAAGATACGCCATCCAATCGAAAGGATTTGAAGGATAAAACCCGTTTCAATTCATTTAACACCCTATTTAAATCATTGTTGGCGATTTCACTCCTGCGGTCGTCATTGGAAGCGATCACCGTAAAGATTCTCAGGGATATTTTTCGCTTTTCGACATCCAGTTGTTTTAAGAGGTCTTCAAAAACAGGGATCATTTCCTTTCCGATTCGGACTGTAAACATGTTGCTGTTTCGATCGTAAGAGGAATCAAAGAAGTAAGGTCGTAAAACTCGATTGGCAATTTCCGGGGAAACATTTTTTAAAATGTAGGTTTTGGTGACAGCTTCCGAGTAAGAAGAAGTGAGTTTTGCTTCTTTATGTTCTTGTGTGAATACGATAAATGTAAAACAAAACAGTAAAATCAAGATCATCATAGAGATTTTTTTCATTTTTCTGGTTACCTCCTTAATTTAAAATCTTTTTTTTGGACCCAGACGATTTTTATATTGGACTGGGGCAAATCAAATTCGGTTTTTATTTCAGTGATGGGAGCCGGAGAGGAATTAAGATTCTCTTTTGGGGCGCCCGTGTTGTTCTCTTGCCAAAAAGGTTGAAATAGAGTAAAAATAAGCATTATGGCCAAAGAGGCAGCGGCGGTAATGGGATACCAAAAAACAGGTTTGAAGATGCGTTTTTCCCGGTTTGCTTGCACCAGGAGGGTGTTCACTTCCCGGTCCAGCGATCCGGGTAAGGTATACTGCACTGAACGGACAAGGGAAGAGATGGTTTCGTCGTCCGGGATATTTATATTAGTTGGGTCTGTCATTTTGGACTCCTGGAGAGGTTTTAATAAATTTTTGTTTAATTTTTTCGCGGGCCTGGTTGAGGATAAATTTGATATTTCCCTCTTTAAGGCCGGTAATAAGGCTAATTTCCTGGAGAGAAAAGCGTTGGTCGTAAAACAGGAAAAATACGTTTTGTTGTTGGTAGGGTAATTGTAGTGCCACTTCATAGATATCGTTCACCAGTGAATCCGAAGCGGTATCGTCGGGGATGTTTAACCGTTCATCCAGCGGTAAGCAAAGAGCGTTGATGGGTTTTTTGTTTTTGTTGAAATATGCTTTAATCTCGTTGTAAGCAATGGTAAAAATCCAGGTTTTGAATGAGCAGCCGGTTTTGTAGGATCCCCGGTATTTGAAAGCCCGCATGATGGAATCCTGGTAGACATCGTCGGCATCTTCGGAAAAGAAGAGGGATTTGAAAATGAAGTTATAGAGATTTTCTTTGATGGGATTAAGAAGAGTAATAAATGTTTCGGAGGTGATGGTTTCTTCTTTTTTGAAGATAGAAGCTGCTGTTTTAAACGCTCCGGGTATTTCGATTGTTTTTAATCTCATCGTCATTTGAATCATATCATTTATATCATAAAATAGAAAAAAAAGTTAGTGCAGCGGCAGGAAATCGTAAAAGAGGCCCACGAATTACACGAATTTTCACGAATTTTAAAAAGAGGGTCCGCAGAAAACGCAGATTTTCACGGGTTAATTTTTTTTCTTACGGAGCTCTCTTACGGAGCTCAGGGATGGAACGGAGAAGGAAAAGAAAGAAGAGAAGAAGAGAAGAGCGCCTTACGGCGCGGGGAAATTTCTTGACTGTCCCCTTTTTCTCTTTTTTGTTCCCTCACGGAGCTCACGGATGGCACGGAGAAAGAAAAGAAAGAAGAGGAGGAGAGGATTTGGAGGCGCTTCGCGCCGTTTTGGTTTGACGTGCCTTCGGCACGCTTGCAGAGGCTGAAATTAAGGAAGCCGCAGGATGGCGCTTGTCGCCATAATAACCCCCCTCCGTGAGGGGCCGCACGTAGTGGGGTTAGACCATAATCAATTCCACTGCGATATCTTTTTCTTCCAATAATTTGGTTTTAAGGATAGTTTCAGGTGAGGTACGGGCTTCGATCATCCCTTTAAAAATGCCCTTGACCGCCTTCCGGTTTACAAGATAAACCCGCTTGATATGAAATGAATCTTTGTATTCCCGGTAAATCGCTCTCAGGCGTGAACCCAATTTACGGAGTTTTTTATCCTTTAGGGTAATATGATAAACATTGCAAAACGGGGGGAGATGAAACCACTCGCGGTAATTTAACTCCCGCTGGAAAAACGATGCTTCATCATCGATGGTTTTCAACGCATAATGAAAATGAAACGTAGAGAAAATATCGATAACGCCGCCCTCTTTAACCAATTCTTTTAACTCTGCGGTGAGAGAGAAAATTTTCTCCGCTGCATCGAATTCATCGATGTTAAAATACGATTCGGGGCGAAGATAGAGAACGGCATCGAATATATTGTTGAAATAAGGATTTACAACAGCCGGGGTGGAGATGACGATTTTGCTCTCCTTCACCTGGTTCAGAAGAGGCAAGAAAAATTCTTCGGATAGACCTTCGGATGTAATTGTAATGATACCGCTTTCAGCGACGCGGTTTTTTAAGATTTTTTTTATGGAAGAGATACTGATATCCTCTACAATGGAGAGCGATTCCTTGCAAACTGGGCAAATGGAATAGTTATCCTGGAATCCACACCGGGTACATTGTATTCGGAATTCGTCATCCACGTTGATAGACCCTTCACAAGACGGACAACGGCGGATTTTATCGCATTTTTCGCAAAAAAGGAATTGAGTGCTCTCTTTTTTGTTCAGTAGAACCAATATTTTTTTACCTGCGGTAAAATGCTCGCCGACGGTTTCGATGAAGTCCGAAGGGATACCCTTAACGCCGGGAGGTATTCGGTGGACATTGACAACCGGGGAGGATTTTTCCCGGGGTCTTCGATCTTCGACGGCAATGGGTGAGGGCAGCAGGGAATGAGCTTGATAAGCGCGCAGCGAATAGCCGGGAAAACCTTCCACCAGGGGAATGTTTAAATGATGAGCCCGCAGTTGGGATAAGACGTTGATATTATAGGGAGAAAACAAATTGCGTTTATAAATAGAAGAACCGGCGCGATCGGAAATAATAAGCCCGAGATTTCGAATAGGAAGAAAAGCAGCGGATTGGCCGCCGATAACCACACCGGTTTTGCCTTTAACCGCGTATTCTTCCCAGAGTGCATCCCTCGCTTTGGGTTTGACGGTAGAAGTGTAAAAATCGATAGGCCCCAGGCTTTTCAGGCAGTCACCCCAGAACCTGGCGGTCAAGTTATCCGGGACAGTTAGTAATACACTCTGTTGTCGATCGATGCAATCCCGGATGAGGGCAGAGTATGGGATTTCTCTACGGCAACCGACCAGGAAACGCTGCGGGGGGAAATTTTCGATTTCGCCGATGTGGTGGGGTTCGATTTGTTCTTCCGGGGAAGGTTTCAAAACAGGATTATAGAAACAAGCAGCGGGGTGGGCGTTAGAAAGATTCACCAGTTCAGTGAAAGAATGCTTAATCAATTTTCCTGTCTTACCGGTGGAAGGGTTGATAAAATAGAGGTTCGAGATGTTTTTCCTGGAAGGGGGGAGTGTGGCATCCAATAACGTGCCGATAGAAACAAAATAGAGTTGGGAAACTGCTGTTAAAAAATCCAGCCACTTTGAATCGGGGAGGAAGGAATCTTCGATAACGGCGATAATGGGTTTGACTTTTCCATCGTAGTCGGAGTGGGACTGGGTAATCCAGCCGGTAGTAAAGCGGTTGGCCAGGGGAACTACGACGCGGATACCGGGTTGAAGGCTCGCGGGATCGGCGGTGTATCGGTAGGTAAGGGGATTAAAAAAATTAAGAGAGAGTGAAACATGAACATTAGAACTATAAACGGTGTTGCTTTGGCCGCTCATAGCTTTAAACGGGTTTTCCTTTCAAGAGGGCCAATACGTTTTCCATATCGTGCCACATGTCCCATTTGGCTTTCGAGGTGGTTTCTTTGGTTTTCTGGTGGAGTACGTAGGAAGGGTGATAAGTGGGGATCATGGGGGTTCCCCTGAAAGAAAAAACTTTCCCGCGTTCTGCCATAATGGAATAGTCGTTTCCCAGGAGATAATTCAAAGCAATACGGCCGAGGCAGACGATAACTTTGGGTTTTAAGATGTCGATCTGGCGGATCAAGTGAGGGAGGCAAGTGTCGGCTTCAATCTTATTCGGTTCGCGGTTCCCGGGGGGGCGGCATTTAACGATGTTGGCGATAAAAACGGTTTCGCGGGTATAGCCCATTTTTTCGATCACCCGGTCCAGCAACTGCCCGGCATTCCCGATGAAAGGTCTGCCGAAATTATCTTCCGTTTCGCCCGGACCTTCTCCGACAAACATGATTTCCGGGTTTATGCAGCCTTCACCGGGAACATAGTTTTTTTTGGTTTGGTGGAGATCGCATCGGGTACAGTGGAGGATTTCCTGTGTGACTTCTCTCAGTTCATCGGTGGGGCTTTTGCCCGAGCGTTCGATGAATTCTACGCCGATTTCTTTGTAAAACTTTAATACTTCGACCAATTCTTTCATTTTATTCCCATCGATTTTCCGCTGGTTTCGCTGTCCGGGGTGGAATTGTTTTCGGGTTCGTGAGGTAAAGCGGTGTCATTTTGAGGATCGAATTCGAAAAATTTCATCCCAGATACAATGAGCCAGGGAAGATTTTTCCATGGTGTCTAATTTTCGTACGCCTTCGCGGGTGACAAGGTAGGCCTGGTTTTCTTCCGACCCGAAGGCTGGATTTTTTGTAGATATTTCGTTGAGGACCAGGAGGTCCAGGTTTTTTTTTTCAAATTTTTTCACCGCATTATCGAAGATGTTATGGGTTTCTGCGGCGTATCCCACCAGGGTTTGATGGGAGGGTTTATGTTGGCCTAATTCCATTAAGAGGTCCGGGTTTTTTTCCAATAAGAGGGTAAAGGATTCCCGGTCTTTTTTTAATTTTTGAGAGGAAAAGGCGGCGGGTTTATAGTCGCAAACAGCAGCCGCCATGATAATAACATCGGCGTCGGTGCTAAATCGCTGTAACTGGGTTCTCATTTCCAGTGCGGTTTCCGCCATAATTACGGTCACGCCGGTAGGGATATAACAGGTAGGGCCGGAAATGAAGATGATTTCGCGGATAGGGCGTTTTAATGCTTCATTGGCGAGGTGAAACCCGCTTTTCCCAGAAGACCGGTTAGAAATATACCTGACGGGATCGATGGGTTCGAGGGTAGGACCGGAAGTAATCACAACGCGGTTAAGCATGGGAGCTAGGGGATGCGAATCGGATACAGGATTCGACGATGCGTTGGGGATCGGGTAAACGGCCCCTGCCTTCATATTGACAGGCGAGGCTGCCTTCGTCCGGTTCAATGATGGCAATTCCCCGGGAATCGAGGCGGGAGAGGTTTTGTTTTACTGCGGGGTTCTCCAACATATGGCAATTCATGGCAGGGGCAATCGCTATTTTTTTATAGAATGCGAGGAAAAGGCTGGACAATAAATCGTCGGCGATGCCGTTGGCTATTTTACCGATGATATTGGCGCTGGCGGGAGCGATCAGCAATAAATCGCTGTCCCGGCACAGGTTGATATGAGCCAGTGCGTCTCCTTTATTATCGAACATATCGGTATATACATTGCCGGGTGAAAAGGTTTCGAAAGTCAGGGGGGTAATGAATTTTTGAGCATTCCGTGTCAAGATGACCTTCACCGTATGGCCGCTTTTCTGGAACAGTCGCATAATATCGACGGCTTTATACGCGCCGATGGACCCTGTAATTCCCAGGATAATGATCATGATTAACCTCCGGGTAATACTACTCAAAATGAAGAAGAGAGTAATTTTTGCATAAACGGTTCAAAACGGGGTGCGATATTTTTTTGGGCGATATAAATGGCGTTTAAATTGGAAAATGCTTCATCGAGATCATCGTTGACGATAATATAATCGTAAAAGCGGTATTGATTTAATTCATCCCATGCGATTTCCAGGCGGCGTTGGATATGTTGGTCTTCTTTATTTTCCCGTTCCACGAGGCGTTTGCGCAGTTCGGCCATGGAAGGGGGGGAAATGAGTGTAAAAGCAGCATCCGGGTATTTTTTTTTTATATTCCGGGCGCCCTGTACATCGATATCCAGGACCAAAACGGCGTTTTCCTTGCTTGAAATGCGGTATTCCACTTCTTTATACCCGGTACCGTAAAAATTATCATAAACCTGGGCCCATTCGACGAATTCGTCTTTTTCTATCATTTCCGAAAAATGTTCTTTCGATACAAAATAATAGTCTTTTCCATGGACTTCCTTTCCGCGGATGGGGCGGGTGGTGTGGGACACGGAGAAAACGATTTCAGGGTGGACAGTCATCAACCGGTTGATCAGGGTAGATTTTCCACTGCCGGAGGGGCCTGATATAACAAAAATATTGCATGGTTTTTGGGTTCCGGGGTGGTTCATTGGGGATGCTCACAGTAAAACGGGGAAGTTTTATTCGACATTTTGAACCTGCTGCTTGATTTTTTCGATTTCCCGCCGGATGTTGATAATATGCTTATGGACTTCCATCGATGTGGTTTTGGATGCGATGGTGTGAGTTTCTCTCTGCATTTCCTGTGAGAGGAAATCGGCTTCTTTGCCTTTTATCTCTACCGTGTCGTCCAGCAGTAATTCTTTTAAACGTTTATTGTGGGTGGAGAGGCGGTTGATTTCTTCATTGATGCAGGCTTTTTCAGCCAGGATAGCGGCTTCCTGGACGATGCGGCGGTCATCGACTTCAAATTCTTTCAAATATTTTATAATTCTCTCTTTAAATTTGAGGAACAGTTCATTTTCAATGGCAGCAGCTTCTTTTTCGATGAAGACGAGGGAGTTTTCAATTTTTTCCAGGCTGCTGCAAATATCGGCCATAATAGCCTTCCCTTCATTTTCACGGCTGTTCAGGAATTCTTTAAATACTTTTTCGATGGCTTCGTTAATCGATTTTAATTCGTCGTCGCTGTAGTTGTCCGGCGTATAATCCAGGTGGAATATCATGGGGATGCGCAGGAGCGAGTCCATGGACAAACTGATTTTTTCTTTGTACTTTCGTTTAAATTGTAATAATTCATCCAGGATATCCGAGGATAATTGTTCGTTGAAATGAATATCGCATTTTCGCTGGCTGAAATCGAAGATATCGAACGTGATTTCTAATTTCCCGCGGCAAATCCTGTTTTTAATCGTTTCCTTCAGCAACTTTTCCGTAGTGGCATTAATGCCGGTTCCCTTAAGCGTGATATCGAGGAAGCGGTGGTTGAGAGATTTAAAAATGATATTCATGGAAATATTGTTATATTCAAAACGTCCCTGCGCAAAACCTGTCATGCTTTTCATTATCGTGTCCGTATCGCCGTAGAGTTTTTTTGTTAATTTTTTAAAACAGCTTACATTATAATATTCATTTCCGGAAATTGCAAATTATAAAGTTGATAATAGAGTCCTCTTTTGACAAGTAATTCCCGGTGATTGCCGTTTTCTTTTACCTGGCCCCCCTGGATAACGAGAATATTATCGGCTTCGATAATGGTCGATAATCGGTGAGCGATGACGAAGTTGGTTCTGCCTTTCATGATGTCGGCCATAGCTTCCTGGATCAACCGTTCCGATTCGGAGTCGAGGGAAGATGTGGCTTCATCGAAAATTAAAATAGCGGGTTTTTTTAAAATCGCCCTGGCGATAGAAATCCTCTGGCGCTGGCCGGTAGAAAGAAAAGCGCCGCGTTCGCCGGCCAGGGTTTGGTATTTTTGGGGAAGTTTTTCAATGAATTCGGCAGCGCGGGCGATCTCCGCGGATTTTTTTACTTCTTCCATCGTATAATGCTCGCTTCCGTAAGCGATATTGTTTTCAATCGTATCGTTGAAGATAAATACATCCTGGGTTACCAGGCTAATGGCGCTCCTGAGGGATTTCTGGGTGATATGAAGAATGTTTTTCCCGTCGATGAGGATTTCCCCGGAGCTGGGTTCATAAAATCTCAAGAGTAAGTTCATCAGTGTGGTTTTCCCGGAGCCGCTGGCGCCTACCAGGGCGATGACCTGGTTGGGTTTAGCGGTAAAAGAGACATCTCGAATCACCGGAGCATCGGGAATGTAAGAAAAATCGATATTTTTAAAGACGACTTCCCCTTTGACATCGGCCAGTGAAATTGCACCCGGTGCATCTTTAATGGGGTTAATCGTATCGATGATTTGCAGGACCCGGTGATAACCGGCTTTTCCTTGTTGGTAATCGTTATGGGCCTGGGAGAGTTTTTTTATGGGGTTATACATCATTAATATCGAGAGGAAATAGGCGGCAAACTTCCCGGGGTCCATACTGCCGGTTGCGATCCGGTGGGCCCCCACTGAAAAAACCGCGAAAGCCACCATCCCGCCTATCAATTGCATGATAGGGGCGGACAAGGAGTATATCATGGCGATCTTTGAATTGATTTTAAAATGGCGTTGATTCATCCGGGCGAACTTTTTGATTTCGAAGTTCTCCATATTGTAAGCTTTAACGATTTTGTTCCCGGCGATGGTTTCAGCCAGGAAATTGGATAATTCGGCTATGGTTTCCTGGGATTGGATCACGACCTTTTTGACCCGTTTCCCGAAATAAATCAGGGGTAAAGCGCCGATAGGCAAAATGATCAATGAGATGACCGATAATTTCCAATCCCTGAGGAAAATAAAAATAATCAAACCCAGTAGTGTTAAGCTTTCGCGGATGTAGACGGCCACGGTTTCGGATACGGACACCTGGATTTTATCGATATCGTTGGAGATGCGGGATGTTAAGTCGCCGGTTTTGGCTTTTGAAAGAAAGTCGATGGATTGGTTGACCAGGTGTTGGTACACTCTGTCTCGAATCGTGCGAATAATTTTTAAGCCCAGGGTTTTCATCGAGTAGAGGGAGAGGAAAGAAAAGATCGATTCCCCGACAAAAACCATCAAGAGTAAAAAGGGGATAAATTGAGCCAGTCCATTTTCCCGGATATGGAATAAACGGAGGATAAAATGCCGGATGCCCTGGCCTTCGGTGGACAAGACTCCACCGCTCCGCAAAGACATCTCGTTGATGAGGGGCTCGATAACGAGGGGAAGCAATACATTGAATAGGGCCACCATTGCCATGAAGAAAAGGGCTAAGGAAAATCGGCCCATATGGGGTTCAAGGTAATGCAGCAGCCGTTTATCTTTGTCCATTAGCAATCTTCCAGTTAATGAGCGATATCCCTGGGAGAACTATTAAGGGTTATGGAGCTTCATTTCCCGGGGTTTTATCGGTGGGTTCTTCATTTGAGACGGGAGGGGCGGGTATTTTTGGGGTATGGAATTTGTAAAAAATAAAGAAAAAGATGGGGGATATGATATATAGTAACGTTAATGCCGGGATCGTGTACTTGGGAAAATTAATGGAAAATGCGATAACAATGGCCAGGAAGAGCAGGATTATCAGGTTGTTCTCGGATTTGATTTTTTTCATCGTCCGGTACCGGATATTGGAAACCATCAGGATGGAGACCAGGATCACATACAAGGCAAAAATCATCGAATGTGAAAAGGTGAGCAAGGGTTTTGGGTAGATGAGAATCACCGAACAAATGGCCAGTGCGCCTAAAGGGATCGGGAGTCCCATAAAAACGTTGGATGGGACGACGTGGGCTTCTTTCAACACATTAAAGCGGGCCAGCCGTATCACACCGGCGCTCAAAAAAATAAAACCGATGATTTTTCCCACCGGTGCATTGACGCCTTGAAAGCCCCACATATAAACCATCACGCTGGTTACCAACCCGAACGTCACTGCGTCCACCAGGGAGTCCAGTTGAACACCGAAATTCGATTCGGTTTTGGTTAAACGGGCTACTGTTCCATCAAAACCATCCAGGACAACACTCCCGCAAATAAAAAATACCGCGTTTTCGAATTTTCCTTTGAAGATTTGAAATAGTGCCAGGAATCCCAGGAAAAGGCTAAATATTGTGAAAATCGACGGTAGGAAGGATACCCTCAGCAGTTGGGCGATATTAACTTTTTGTTTTCGTTTGAACCGATTTTTTCGTTTGATTTTCGATCCTCCAAGTTTTATTTAAATCACCAGGAAGGGAGTTACGCGAAAGGTGCGCTTCGTTTGTATTCGGAGATATACCTTTGCATGGAATCTTTTATTTGAAGTTTTTGTTTTTTCAGGTTTCGTTCTTCGATCATTTCGGTGTCTGATTTAAAGGAAATGGAATTCAGTTCTTGCAGACGGCGGTCGAAGGCCTGGTGTTTTAGTTCAAGGTTTTTAAAATGTTCATCTTTTTGGCATAATAATTCTTTTATTTCTTGTTCGTCGTTTATAAGTTTCATATTAAGCACCTTTTCTCCTCGATTCGCGGTTATTACGGCAAAAGCTCAAATAAGATTGCATATTTTTATCTTTACCGATGATAGTCAGGGTAGTGATGATGGATTCGATAATCGGGCGTTCATTGACGTCCAGGACGATGTAATCCAAACCTTTTTCAATAGCGAGAGATACAAAATTGGACGAAATCAGCCATCGCATGGGCAGTCCTTCGGATAGAACGGATAGATTGGCGATAGTTTTAACCTGGGGGAAGTCCAGTTTGAATAATTCCAGGGTATTGAGGAAAATTTTTCCATTTTCGCAGTGTTGTTCGAGGGGGCGAACCACCGGGTCTAATAGGATATCGTTTCGTTTAATTCCCTGGTCCATTAAATAGTCGATGTACATTTGGGCGATCAGGAGGGATTTTTCGGGGGATTGATCTTCTTCGTCTTTCGAGTCTTTGATCGAGGCGATTATTTTGATATTTCGGCCGATGGAGGCATCCAGGATGGCATCGATTTTTTGTTTATTGAATTCGATATCCCCGATCACTATTTCATTTTTTACTAAAGGGATAATATCTACCAGGGTGTCGATATTGGTGCTGCGGACTAACGGTTTGCTCCCGTGGTTTTCGACAATGCGGATTGCTTCACGCAGGAAAGGGATTTCGTTATGCAGGAGGGAGACTGCGTTCAATTCGATATATTCTGCCCCATCTTCGATTTGGGAAATGACTTCCCTTCGAATGTACTCAAAGTCCATCTTGTTCATCTTATCCAGTACTTTTTTGTTGTTTGAATTTAAAACATTTCCAACCAGTGTTATCATGTTTGTCCTATTTTATATAGAATTGATTTGGTGTGGTCATTCCGTTGACCTTTACGCATTGAAGAACTCTTTGAGAATGGAAATAGCCTCGAGTCCGGCTCTTTCCTGGGCTTCGACGGTGGAAGCGCCGAGATGGGGAGTAGGAAAAACTCTGTGGTGATCGATTAATTTTAGTTTATCCTGGAATTCTCGATCCGAGACATCGATGGCTGCTGCTTTAAGTTGGCCGTTTTCGAGTGCTTTTAATAGTGCTTTTTCGTCTACAACGCCGCTGCGGGCCATGTTAATAAATATAGTATCCTCTTTCATTTTCGCAAAAGCGTCGTGTGATATCAAATTTTTTGTGGATACTGTTAGGGGAAGGTGGACCGAGATAAAATCGGAGCTTTTCAGTAATTCGTCGAAGGGGACTTGCCTGGCTTCGGTTTCTGTGGTTACTTTTTCGATATCGTAGTAGAGAACTTTCATGCCCATGGCTAATTCGCGTTTGGCGACTTCTTTGCCGATTCGTCCCATCCCGATAATCCCGGCGGTTTTTCCATACAGTTCCATCCCGTTGGAGAACATTTCTTTTTCCCATTTATGGGATTTCATGCTTTGGTAGGCAGGTCCGATGAATCGGCAGATACCCAGCAATTGGGCCAATGTATATTCGGCAACCGTGATGGCCGTCGATAATGGGGTATCTTTAACCTCGATATGATGGGTTTTAGCGGCGTCGACATCGATATTATCCAGGCCGATTCCACCGCGGATTATTATTTGCAAGTGATCGCCTTTTTCGATAATTTCTCGATCGACGAGAGTGGTTCCTCCCACCACAATGGCATCGTAGTGTCTTATCTCCTCCTTAAGTTGATCAGCAGTGATACCGTTTTTGACGACTATTTCAAACTCCGGTATCTCGTTTAATAATTCCACTGACTTTTGACTTAATATATCAGTCAGTAATACCTTAATCAATCAATGTCCTCCTGAATAAATTTCGATTTAAAGATTATCAAAATTTTTCGTATCTGTCAAGGAAGATGTTGGGGGAAAATTTTTTCGAGAGCTCGTTAATGCTTTTCCACTCTTTATTTTTGAAAGATATGGTTTCTAATATTTTTTCCTTTCGATCTTGTTTTTTGAGGGGATAAACGATATTCGCAGTCAAATCGAATAAAAAGAAACCCAGGGGTGAAAACGGTCACTCCTGGGTTCCTTTTGTTGAGAAAAGTAGTTATATAGTGGTTTACTTGTTTTCTTTTTGGAATTTTTCCATGAATTGGACGAGGGTTTTGACTCCTTCCAGCGGCATGGCGTTATAGATGGAGGCACGGCATCCACCCACGCTCCGGTGCCCGGGTAACCCAACCAATCCGTTGGCTTCTGCTTCTTTTATGAACTTCTTCTCCAGTTCTTCCGATGTGAGGCGGAAGGTAACGTTCATTTTGGAGCGGTCTTTCACCTCGGCAGTGCCTGAATACATCGGCAGGTTATCGATGGCATCATAGAGTATTTTGGCTTTTTCGTTGTTTTTGGCTTCCATGGCTTCGAGACCGCCGTTGGATTCCAACCACTCCATGACCAGTTTGACGATGTAGATGGCAATGCAGGGGGGGGTATTGTAGAGGGATTTATGTTCCCGGTATGTTTTATAGTTCAACATAGTGGGTAATCCATCTGCGGTGCCGTCGATCAAATCGTTTCTCATAATAACCAGCGTAACGCCTGCCGGGCCCATATTTTTTTGGGCTCCTGCATAAATCAATCCGAATTTCGATACATCGATTCTGCGGCTGAATATATCCGACGACATATCTGCTATCATCGGGATATTACCGGTATCCGGGAAGGACTGCATTTGAATACCGCCGATGGTTTCATTGCTGGTGACGTGAACATAGGTGGCATCCGGTGATAATGTGATGGGGGGAACGTAATTAAAGTTTTTGTCCTTGGAAGAACCGGCAATTGTAGGAGTTCCATACAGCTTCGCCTCATCGATGGCTTTTTTTGCCCAGGCTCCCGTATTAACATAATCCGCTTTTCCTCCTTTCAACAAATTCATCGGTACCATTGAAAATTGTAGGCTGGCTCCTCCCTGGATGAACATAACGGAGTAATTCTCAGGTACTTTCAATAATGACCTGATTTTTGCTTCTGCTTCGTCGTTCACTTTTTCAAATTCTTTGGATCTATGGCTAATCTCCATGATGGAAAGCCCGCATCCGTTAAAATCCAGTAATTCTTCCTGGGCCTTTTTTATCACTTCATGAGGAAGGATTGCCGGCCCTGCATAAAAATTGTACTTTTTACTCATGCTCTTTCGCCTCCTAAATGGAATTCATTTTTTAATATTATTTTATTATACATAGATGGAAAAAATATGCAATAGGAAAAAAGTATTATAGATGATTTTCTTTTTTTTGCCTGGGCAGCGGGCAGAGAAGAAGAGGAGAAACCCACGAATTACACGAATTTTCACGAATGCTGTAGAAACGCAAGCTTTTGCGTCTCCCTTCGGCACGGGAAAACGATGAACAGAGAACGGAAAATTAAAAAGGGGACAGTCGAGAAACCCCACACGGTGGGTAAAAAGGGGACAGTCGAGAAACCCCACACGGTGGGGATTTATTATGGCGACAAGCGCCATCCTGCGGCTTCCTTAATTGTCAGCCGCTGCATCAGAAAGAATTATCAATTAAAAATTATCAATGAAAACAAAAAAGGGGACAGTCGAGAAACCCCACTACGTGGGGAGTATTACGGCACGTTGTGCCATCCTGCGGCTTCCTTAATTATCAATAAACAATTATCAATTATTAAGTAGTTCCTTAGAAGGTCGATACGTATACGTACCCCGGGGAGGAATTCTCTTTTCTTTTTCCAGGAGTCTTTGGGGGGTGAACAGGAGGCCGCCGGTAAATGTATCGTACATAGCCCATGTTTGCATCCGGTGGTCGTAACTGTACCAATACTCGGTCAAATCCCATGAGGGATAACGGTCCAGGTTATGATGCCGGTGGGCTTCCTCGACACTTTTGAAGGGAGTATCCTCTTGTGTGTCCCATTGGTACATGAAAACAAAAGGCACTCCTTGTTTTTTCAGTTCAGATTCCATTTCTTCCCGGTCGGATACCGTGCGGTGGTCGGTTTCATTTGAAAAAGAAAAAAGCGACGGGAACATTTTCATAAATTCCAGGGAGCCTTTTCGGCAGACCACTTTTTTCTCGCCTCCGAATCCTTCTTTTTCGATGCAAACCCATTTTTGCCATACCCACCGGTGGGTATTCAAATTGAATTCCATTAAATAACCATGCATGTTAAATTTTGGTGTAGTATTTTTCATCGGTATTTCTCTCCCGGTGGATTGTTTAAAACATCTGCATGACTCGTTCATGGGAAATGGGGTTATGGGCCAGTCCCATTTTTTCACGTCCTTCGGGGGAGAGGCTTTGCTCCCGTAAAAAGCCGGTAAAACCCAATGCGGTCGAGAAGTCCATTCTCTCGATCAGTGAATCATACAGGTCTTCCATCGATGGTTTTACCCCGTTTTGCTGGGCTTGTTTAGGGATGAGTTTGGTTTTATCGTTGATTTTTCCCGGTACCGAATTCAATACATTGGTATGTAAGTTAATATGCTCCTTCATTTTGTCCTCCTGGGCGACTCCGATTCGCTCCAAATTGACGAAGCAATAAACCTGCCAACATTGGAATCTTTATAAGGTGCGGGTTTTAATGGACCGGTTCCCGGGGGAGGGGAGAAAATTTTTCCTTCGATGGAAAATTCTACCCTAATACCATGTCCTAAATCCACCGCCTGATTTGTCTTCGACGACCAGGAACCTTTTTGGAAAAAGGTTCCTGGACCTCCAAAAACTTTTGATTATTATTTTTATCTAAAGCTTTGAGAGGTGTCGGAATCCGTCTATTCGTGATGGTTTCAAAAGGGTGTCCATCCGTGATGGCTGACAAACTGATGACGAATTTAGGCATGTTCAAGGTGGTTGAAAAAAAAAAGCGAATGTGATAAATTAGCAGTATGGAACCGAAAGATATTTTAATAGTCGATGATGACGAGAATATGAATTTTGCTCTTTTCGAGACCTTGAATCGAAAGAATTTCAGCGTTGATCGGGCTTTTTCTTTCCTGGAAGCCAAGGAAAAGATCAATTTCTTCAATTACCCGATGGTGATAACGGACGTCCGTATGCCGGACGGCAGCGGTATCGACCTGGTGGCGGAGATAAAAAAGAAAAACCCTGAAACCCGTATCATTGTGATCACAGCTTATGGGAAAATCGAGGATGCCGTTACGGCTATGAAAAATGGAGCCGATGATTATATACTAAAGCCTTTCTCGGCAGACAAAATTTTAAAAACGGTAGATTCCATTTTCCCCCAGGTCTTCAATCGAAAACCGGTGATGGAATTTTTAACCAAAGAAAATCGAATCCGGGATATGGTGGAAAGAGCCCTTAAAACAGCCCGCACGAATGCGGCTGTCTTGATTAGCGGTGAAAGCGGAACCGGCAAAGAAGTCCTGGCCCGGTTTATTCACCGGAACAGCCAGAGAAAAGATTTCCCCTATATTGCCATCAACTGCGCTGCCATCCCCGAAAACCTCCTGGAAAGCGAATTATTCGGATATGAAAAAGGCGCTTTCACCGGTGCGGATAAATTCAAACCCGGCAAATTCGAATTGGCGGATAAAGGTACACTGGTATTGGATGAGATCGGCGATATGCCCCAGCATTTGCAGGCCAAAATTTTACGCGTACTGCAAGAAAGAGAGGTCGACCGCCTGGGAGGAAAAAAATCCATCCCCATCGATGTCCGGGTGATATCTTTAACCAACCAGGACATCCGGGAGAAAGTCCAGGCAAAAGATTTTCGCGAAGACCTCCTCTTCCGGCTCAATGTCGTCGAAATCGATATTCCCCCTTTACGCGACCGGCCCGACGATATTTCTTTCCTGGCAGCGTATTTCCTCCGGATGTATGAAGGGGATTCCGGTAAGAAAGACCTGGAATTCAATAAAAAAGCAATGGAAAAACTGTTGAGCTACCAATGGCCCGGTAATATTCGCGAACTCCAAAATGTCGTTCATCGAACCACTATTTTTTGTGAAGAAAACCAAATCAATGATACGGATATCGAATTTAAAAACTATTCCACCGCTGCTTCGACCCATTCTACCGGGATTAAAACCGTTGCGGAAATGGAAAAAGAATTGATATTAAAAACACTGGAAAAAACCGCCCACAATAAAAGCAAAGCTGCGGAATTACTGGATATCTCAACCCGTACCCTGCGAAACAAATTAAAAGAATACAGCCTGGATGATGGAGAGGAAGATTAAGCCACCATATTCACGAGATTTGAGGGCCTGAAAGATGAAGCGATAGTAGGCACTGCCACCCCGGTATAAACGGCGGTTCTTGCTGCAGAAGATTGAATTTGACGGTAGGTTTCAATCCCCGGATGCGGACGTTGGGTATTTTGATTATTATATACCCCCGTGGTATTGGTGTTGATAGAAGAATTAGAGGTATTCCCCGGTGATTCCCCTTGCTGCTGCCGCATCAATTCTATTCTCGCCTGTGCTTCCATCGACCGGGCAGCGGAAGCCACACTCCTATCTTGAGGCGAAGGATCGGCAGGCGCCATAGCCGCGGAAACAATCCGGCGCGCTTTATCTATCGTCGATTGCGGGTCCCTTTCTTTCGACGCATCGATAGTGACATCCCCACCTACCGCGTAATTGATCCCATCAGGACCGCGCTTATATATAAAATTGGCACCGGAAACTGCAATACCAGCGGCTGCAGCCAAATGCGCCATCTCATGCGCCCTGACTTTCCGGTCGATTTCCTTTAATTTCTGCACCTCTTGCTTTTCCGCTTCCGTTAATTGACCATCTGTTTTTATACTATTTTGACTACCGGCTTTGGATTCTTCCTTTCCCTTTTCCGGTTGCTTTACATCTTTTTCTTTCGCGTTTACTCTTGTATCCGAGAGATTTTCCTCTTTGTTTGCATTCCGTATATCGAGGAAATAGGCTTCGCTTCCTTTCTTTGCATCTGCTATGAGAGTGGATTGATAGACATATTTCTCCAGCGCGGGGCTGCTCTCTATTTGAAGATTTGGATAAATATTAGCTCCCGGATAATAATTTATTGCTTCAATCATTTTCACAACCTAATGGTATAAATTTCTCGCATTTTTTATCGAAATCCATACACTTCTTTTATCGGTGTTTTGTTTTCGAACTGAAGAACTTAATAAAATTTTTTTAAATTTTTTAAAATTCTTTTTGCGTAAAGCCGATGGATGAAAAACAATTTTTCGGTCTTTATCGTATAAAAATTGACAAATGCTAGGAAAATGTTTTAAAGTAAGCTTCTTTGACTTTAAAACCGTTTTTATTATTGTTATTATTTTAGAAACCGTTTAACGGAACCGGAGGAACAATGAAAATTACCCTGGTAGTCCTGCTCCTATTAACTTGTTTTAGTGCCCTTTGGCCGCAGGAACAGGAAAAAGAGAAAATGGAAATAACCCTGGAAAAAGCACTTCAAATGGCACGGGAGAATAACAAAACCTATCTTGCCAGTAAAGAGGAAGTTAACCGTTACAAATACAAAGTGCAGCAGAACCTGGGGTTTCTTCCCACTGTAAGAATCGACGGTACGAAAAACCTGTCGGAAAAAATCATGGAAATCGAAATGCCGTCCTTTTACCCGGGAGAACCACCGCAGCGGATTAAACTGGACTTCACCAAAGAGTATGAATTTTCACTCCAAATCGTTCAACCCGTGTTTACCGGTGGGAAAATCTGGCTCAATTTTAAGAATGCCCAATTGGACCTGGGTATTGCCAAAGAAAAATTTAAAAACGCTCAAAAAGAACTTTCACTCCAGGTGAAAAAAGTGTTTTTCAGTATCCTGGTACTCAGGGAAGTGATGAATGCCAACCGGGAAGCACTGGAAATCGCCGAAACCAATTTGCGCAGCGTGGAAGAAAACCTTAAACTGGGAATGGCTTCCCAATACGATAAGCTCCGCGCCGAACTGGCAGTCTCCACACTCAAACCGGATATACTGCGCATTCAAAAACAATTGGACCTCTCCATCCTCAACCTGAAATTCATGACCGGGATACCGATGAATACGACCCTGGAGATCAAGGGAAACCTAACTTATACTCAACACCAATTGGAAGAAGCGCGCCTTCTCCAGGAATCTCTAAACCATGCCTCCGAACTGACCCAGATGAAAATGCAAATGAAGAAAGTGAACAACCTTCTTAAAATGGCCTACGCACAATTTGTCCCCAATATCAGTATCGTAGGATCCTACAGTTACAGGACGGATATTTTCCGGCTGTCAAACCTAAAGAAAAACTGGGAAAGCTTTTACACCATCAACCTGGCATTCAGCTTCCCTATTTTCACCGGGATGAAACGAACCGGGGAAATCGGCGAACTGCGTGTGATGAAAAAAATAATGAACCTCGACTTCCAACAACTGAACGAGGCCGTCACACTCCAGGTTAACGATTTGTGCATGACCGCCCGGCAAGAGTACGACAATATCCAGGCCGGGCTCAAAAATATTGAAACCGCCAAAGAAGGCGTTCGCATCGCCCAATTAAACTATGACGAAGGTTTAATCTCTATCCTCGAATTAAACTCATCCATTTCCCAACAAACATGGGCTAAAGTCCAATTCCTTCAAGCTTTGTATAATTATAATATCGCTGTCGCAGAATTGGAAAAAATTTCAGATCTTCTCATCGATGGGAGTAACCAATGAAAAGAAAAAACACCCTGATTATCTTAGTTTTTATTATTGTATACAGCATTATGTTCCTTTTTCCTACCGCTTGCTCGAAGGAAAAAACACGGGAACAAACGTTTGAAAAAAAAGCCGTAACGGTCATCGTTCAAACGGTTAAAGTGGGGGCTATTACCCGGACATTGGATTATAACGGGACCGTATTTCCCTGGGAACAAGCCAATATCGCACCGGAATTCTCCGGGCGGGTTTTGAAAATCTATAAAAAACAAGGCGACCTGGTGAATAAAGGAGATTTACTGGCGGAGTTGGATACCACTTCGTTAAGACTCCAATTAAAACAAGCCCAAGCCGTCCTTGATGCGGCCAATGCCGCATACAAAGACGCCGAATTAAATTTCCAACGTTTGCAAAAACTCTTCGAAAAAAACGCTGTCTCTAAAATTCAGTTGGAAAAAGCCCAACTAAACCTCGAATCGGTTTTTACCCAGGAAAAAAGCGCAGAAGCCACCCTCGATGTGATAAAATTCAACCTCGATAATTTTTACCTGCGGGCTCCTTTCCAGGGCGTCGTCACCTCTAAAAACGCGGAAGAAGGCGATGTCATTAATCCCATGATGGGCATGAACGGCTCGGTTCTCACCGTTATGAACATTCGAAAAGTCAAAGTGATCATCGATGTCCGACCCGAAGATGTTGAAAAAATTACTCTCCATCAACCCGCCCAGGTTCGCGTCGCATCCCTGGAAAACGAATCGTTCCAGGGATCGGTATTTTCTAAAAACCTGGCCGCCGACCCCCTGTCCAAAACATTCAAAGTGGAAATCGTCATCGATAACCCCCAAATGAAAATCAAAAGCGGCATTTTCGCCGATGTGAGTATCGAAATATCCCGGAAAGAAAACTGCCTGCTGCTCCCCCTTCATGCTTTGATCGAAGAAGAAAATTCCAGGTACGTGGTAGTGGTTGAAAATGGAAAATCGAAATTCTACCCGGTCACCATCGGCGAACGAAATAACGAGGTGGTGGAAATTCTTCAAGGCCTCACCGAAGGCCAACTGGCCGTGGTGGAAGGTAATTTCGATTTGAAAGAAGGCGCCTTGATCACCTATGAAGGAGCAATACGATGAACCTCGTCGAATTTTCATTGCGTAAACGGATTACCGTTTCGATGATCGTGATCGTGATCGTCATATTCGGGATTATATCCTATTTCCAACTGGGGCTGGATATTCTCCCTAAAATGGAAGCACCTTATATTTCCGTGGTAACCACTTATTCCGGTGTCTCCTCGGAAGATATCGAACAATCCATTACTCGACCTCTCGAGCAGTGGGTTTCTACCGTTTCCAATGTTAAAGAATTAAAATCCATTTCCCAGGAAGGCGTATCCATTATTATGGTGGAATTCGAATCCGGTACCAATCTCGATTTTGCCGCCCAGGATATCCGCGATAAAATCGGGTTGTTCGAGAATTACTTACCCGAAGGCGCTAAAAAACCATTGGTGGTCAAATTTAATTTTGAAGATATGCCCATCCTGATGTATGGGATCACTGCCGGTAATCGGGATTTGAAAAAATTGAAAGATACTCTTGATAAAGAAGTGGCTGCCAGGTTGGAACGGCTCGACGGTGTCGCTTCCGCTATTATTTTTTCCCCTGAAGATAAAGAAGTTCTCATCGATGTGGATAAAGGAAAACTGGAGGCGAGGGGAATCGCCATTACACAGGTGGAACAGGCCCTCCAGGCTTCCAATATCAACCTCCCTTCCGGGTTCATGGATGAAAACCACAAAGAATACCTGCTGCGTACCATCGGCGAATTCGAACGAATCGATGAGATCGGTCATATAGTAGTCGGCGCCGGCTTAAAGGGAGAACCCATTTTCCTTAATGACCTGGCCGAAATCTCGGAAACCAACCGGGATATCCGAAATCTCGTCCGAATCAACGGGATGAAAGGTTTAATGATGATTATTACTAAAAGTTACGGCGCCAATACCGTCCTGGTGGCCCGGGAAGTGAAAAAAACGCTGGAAGAGATCAAACCTCACCTGGAAAAAAATCTCGACTTCAGCATTGCTATGGATTTTTCAAGGATTATCGAATTGATGGCTTCCCGGAGTGCCGGAAATATCTTTCAAGGTAGTATACTGGCCATGATCCTGATCTTTTTATTTTTATGGAATTTACGGCCCACTATCGCCATCGGTATTGCTATTCCTTTATCGGTGATTACTACTTTCATTTGTATGAGGTTACTCGGTTACACCTTGAACCTCATCACTATGGGAGGTCTGGCCCTGGGCGTCGGTATGATGGTGGATAATGCCATCGTGGTGATTGAAAATATCTTTCGTCACATCGAAGAGGGGAAGTCTCCTTATGACGCAGCCAGGGTCGGGACCATCGAGGTCGGATTCGCTATCTCCGGTTCTACATTAACCACTATTGCCGTGTTTTTTCCCATGATGCTGGCTACCGGTTTGGCTGGTACTTTTTCACGCGGCCTCGCCGTGTCTATTTCCATTTCTCTCCTCGCTTCTCTCTTCGTGGCTGTGACTATTATCCCCATGATGGCTTCCTGGTTCTTCAACGTCGGCAAAGGAGCCAAAGAAAAACAGCTTCACATCGGTGAAAATAAGTTTGCCAGGGTAAAAAGCTTTTATCAGAAATTGCTTTTCCGCACTTTACACAACCGGAAAAAAATCATATGGGCTGTTATCGGGGCTTTTGTTCTTTCTATTCTCTTAGCCATGACGTTGGGAACCGAATTCCTCCCGGTTACCGATCAAGCTATGATATTTTTAAAATTATCCCTCCCGGTCGGCACAACGCTCACCGAAAGCAATCGAGTGATTAAATATATTGAAAATCAATCTTTAAAAGACCCATTCGTATTAAATACGATGGTAACCGTGGGACTCAGCGAGCAAAACGCACAGGATTCCGCTTCAGGCTTTAACCCGGCAGGATCGTATGAAGCTACCTTATGGGCTTATTTGAATTCCAGTAGTCAACGCAACCTCAAAGACAAGGAAATCGTTGAGAAGTGGCGCCAGTATTTCCCTGAACTCAAAAATGGAAAAATCCAGTTTATCGACGTCGCTTCCGCATCGATGGGAATGAGCTCAGCCAGCCCCATCGAATTCAATGTTTTCGGCAGGGACCTCTCTATTTTAAAAGGAATCGCGGATCGCCTCCAAAACGAAATGGAAAATATCAAAGGGCTCCGGGACATCAAAATCTCCCTTGAAGAGAGTAAACCCGAGCTGCGAATGAGAATTAAAAAAGAAGAAGCATCCCGCCTGGGTTTAACCACCTATGATATTTCCAGGCAAGTAGAAAGTTTCACTATCGGTACCGTGGTCACCCGGATGATGCTGGATAACGAAGAACGCGATATCCGTGTTCGTTTAAGCGAAAAAGACCGCAGCTCCTTCGATGCGTTGAAAAAACTACCCATCATTGCCTCTTCCGGGAAAAAAGTTTATCTCTCGGAAATTGCCGATTTCGAACGGACCCTCGGCGCTGTCAAAATCGAACGGGAAAACCAGGTCCGAAAAGTAAGTGTGACGGCCAACTATTTTGAGCGAGACCTCGGCAGTGTCGTGAAGGATGTGATGGTTAAAACTCGCAGTATTACGGACAATTTACCCCCCGGCTACTTTACCCAGGTGAGCGGCGCATACAAAGATATGATGGAAACATTCGCCACCATGCTTGGAGCCATGCTCCTCGCTCTTGTGCTGGTTTATGCCGTTATGGCCTCCCAGTTCGAAAACTTAAAACACCCTTTTATCATTATGTTTACTATCCCCCTGGCTTTTATCGGGGTGTCTGCGGCATTGTTTATAACCGGGAAAAACATCAATTTACCTGTTTTTATGGGTTTTATCATGTTGGGCGGTATCGTGGTCAACAATGGAATTATCATGGTGGATTACATGAACCGATTGATCGATCGAGGCCGGGAAAAAGTGGAGGCTGTTGTCGAAGGTGCTGTGACCCGTTTGAGACCTATATTGATTACATCGCTTTCGACGATTTTCGGTATGTTACCCATGGCTGTAATCGCTTCAGAGGGTTCGGAAATGCGTGCGCCCATGGCCATCACGATTATCGGTGGCTTGACTGCGTCGACTTTCCTCACCCTCTTTATCGTTCCTATTTTATATACGTATTTTTCAAAGATTAAAATCGAAAAATAACCGCTTGCTTTTTACTCTGAGACCGTCGGTTCGGCGCTCGGCTCTTTTTCTTCTTTTTCCTGGTTGTTGGTTTCTTCTTTTTCAACCACCAGGGTGAGTTTTGCGACTAACGCTGCTAGAGCTCCTATTGCTGCCAGTGTGGGGGCCAGTGCCGCACCCACGATTCCCAGGGTAAGAGGGATTTCCAACAATGTTTTACCATCCTCGCCTTTTAAAATGATCCGGCGGATATTGCCTTCATGAACCAATGCCTTGATCTTATCGATCAACTCGCCGCCGTTTAATTTGAATTCTTCTTTTCTATACTTTTCTTCAGCCATTTATTCCTCCTTATCTTTTGGCATTTTTTTTGTTTTCACGATATAAACGAAAATTATCGAATAATGTTCTACCCATTACGTGGGGTTTCAACGATCAACGATCGACGATCGACGATCGACTGTCCATACTTCGATGCAAAATGGCCATACGCATGAATGGCAGGCGGGGAATAAATTCGTGGGATACTGGCTGAACCGATGCTCCTATAATATTTTTGTTTTTTCCCCAAAACGAATTGTTTCCTATCTCTATTCTAACGGCATGCCCGATTTGCGAAAAAATTTTTTGGATAAAACCGCTTAGTATTTAAAAACAATATCAAGGTGGCAAAGAGTGATTTCGTCTTCGTTGTTTAAATCGTGTTTGACACCGGTAGAGAGTTTATTTCCATTCAGGAATGTACCGTTGACTGCCCCCGGTTCTTCCGAAACATAGAATTTGTCGTCGATAAACGAAATCTTTGAATGTTTTCGTGAAATGTATTTTTCTTCGTCCTCTTTGGTCAGGTCAACATCCGGTATAAATCCTGTCGTATAATCTCTGCGTCCCAGGTAAGTATGCTTTTTGGTTAATTGGACAATGCGGTTGGAACGCTTAATAACGAGAAATGCTTTAATTTCAGGGGCCAGTAATTCTTCTTCATCATCATCTTCCGCCGGTGCGATTTTAGCCGGTTTTTTATGGGCGGCAGATACAGTTTGAGTCAGGTTTAGTGAGGTTTCCAGCATTTTGATATTTTTTTCTGCCAATTTTTTGAGGATTTTGAGAGAAATGGCCGTGTTTTTTTTCATCATTTCGATGAGGGCCGGGTATGGGATTTTAATGATATCGGATTCTTCGATCACTTCGACGGAGTAAGCGGCATTCTGGTTTTCTATTAAAGATTCTTCCCCGAAAAAATCGCCTTTTGACAGGGATACCAGGATGACATCCCCTTCATCCAATTTCAATAGAACTTTGCCGTTGTTGATGATGTAGAAGTGTGATTGCTCTTCGCCTTGCTTGTACACCACATCGTTCTTCATATAATGCGTAACAAATTTCTTGAATACGTCTTCTTTCCCGTTCATTTTTTTGCTCGATTTTATATAATAATAAAGTATAATCAATTTGTCAATAGAATGGTTTTTTTTTTCTCAGTAATTCTCAATTTAGAATCCGGGGGGGGTGGGGGGTGACCAATGACCGCTGACCAAAAATGCAGCGGCTGGCATTTAAGGAAGGCGTCTTGATGGCACGGGAACCCAGTGCCCTGGTAAACCCCCTCCGTGAGGTGTCACTCGCCGTGTGGTTTTTTGACTTGACCAATGCTTCACTTTCTTTTATAATCGTAAAATGATAGACAAAAAAATAAGAAAAGAATTCGAGCATGAATTGGGGAAGGAGAAAGTCTTCGACGAAAAGGAGTATCTCATCACCTATTCGTACGATGCCACCGGTAATGAGTATCTACCGGAACTCGTGGTATTCCCCGAAAATGAAGCAGACCTCCGGGCTGTATTGCAGGCAGCTTACCGGCACAAAATCCCCATTACTCCGCGTGGTGCCGGGGTTGGATATTCGGGCGGCTCTCTCCCGGTTAAGGGTGGGATTGCCCTTGTCTTTACCCGGATGAATAAAATTCTATCTATCCATACGCAGGATTTCATTGCCGAAGTAGAACCCGGGGTGGTCACGCATGCATTCCAGCAGGAAGTCGAAAAGCACGGGCTTTTCTATCCTCCCGATCCTGCCAGCCTTAAAACCTCGACTATCGGCGGCAATGTGGCTGAGAACGCCGGGGGGCTCCGTTGTTTTAAATATGGGGTGACCGGCAATTATGTCCTTGGACTTGAGGCTTTCTTGGTGGATGGAAGAAAAATCCACACCGGTGCTCATGTCATTAAGAATGTGGCCGGTTATGATCTTAAGTCTCTTCTTGTCGGTTCGGAGGGTACCCTGGCTGTTATTTCCAAAATCATTCTCCGTCTTATTCCTTTACCGAAGTACCGGCGGCTTTTCCGTGTCGATTTCGATTCCCTTCGGGATGGGGCTGAATTCATTAATGATATGATCCATGCCAACATTGCTCCCTCTGTTCTTGAATTCCTGGATAAAAGTTCTATCGATGCGGTTCACCACTATCTCAACCTTGCCATCGACCCTTCCTTGAATGCTTCTATCCTGGTGGAAATCGACGGTAATCAAACCGATGTCGAAGAACGAAAAGAGCGTTTCCTCGAATTGATCAAAAAAAAGAAAGTGAGAGAATGCCGCCTGGCGGAAACTTCTTCCGAACAGGAAAAGCTCTGGACTTTGCGCCGCAGTATTTCGCCCGCTATTTCCAGGTTGAAACCTAAAAAAATCAATGAAGATATCGTAGTGCCGACATCAAAAATCCCGGAAACCGTCGATTTTATCAATCGATTGGCCAGGGAGTACCATCTTCTCATCGTTTTGTTTGGGCATTTCGGCGATGGGAATATTCACACCAATGTGATGGTCGATCCTTCCGATGAAGAGGAAATGAAAAATGCAGGAATCGTGTTGGATAATATCTTCCGGTATGTGGTATCGGTGAAAGGTTCTATTACCGGGGAGCATGGGGTGGGGATTTCGAAGAAGCCTTTTTTGAAGTATCAATTTTCCGAAACGGAGATAGATCTTTTCCGCCAGGTTAAAAAGGCGTTTGATCCGGAAGGGCTTCTCAACCCTGGAAAGATTTTCTAAAAAAAACGCACCCGGGGCGGCTCGAACGCCCAGCCTGCTGATTAGAAGTCAGCTGCTCTATCCATTGAGCTACGGGTGCAATGTGGGATTTATAATCGGGGCGAGAGGATTTGAACCTCCGACACTCGGTTCCCAAAACCGATGCGCTGCCAGGCTGCGCTACGCCCCGCTGATGACCTGGCTAATTGTAGGGTACTTTTTATAGATCGGAGAACTCGCGGCGCATTCTTTTGCGCATTCTTTTTTGAGCTTGAGCCATTTTTAAACGCCTGCGTTCTCCGGGCTTCAAGTAAACGGAATGCTTCTTGATCTCTTTAATGATCGCTTCCTGTTGTACTTTTCGCTTAAATCGTCTCAGGGCGCTTTCAAATGATTCGCTTGAATTCACTTCAACATAAGCCAAACGTTATCACCATCCTTAGTTTTAAACTATCATTTTCAAAGTGTATTTATACCCTATTTATGGGTTATTGTCAAGGTGTTAGTTGTTTTTGTTTTGCTTTGGGGTTTTTTTTTTGACTGTCCCCTTTTTCATTTTCATGTGCGGGGGG
>Ga0105104_10000512_pt1 | contig 30059 bp, 27 predicted proteins | sample PPLLaktember2015_3_FD_87034 | JGI IMG/M metagenome (GOLD analysis project Ga0105104, IMG submission 87034) | Freshwater sediment microbial communities from Prairie Pothole Lake near Jamestown, North Dakota, USA - PPLs Lake P7 Core (6) Depth... | ecosystem: Environmental > Aquatic > Freshwater >...
CATATGGCCTTTAGGGGGGCCATGCAAGGTGCTACAATACGTCCTTCAAGGAGGGCCGCAGAGTGAGCGTTGAATATGTCGAGAAGGTGTACAACCGCTATTCCAGCATTTACGACGTTGTTTTCGGTAAAGTCTTCCATAGCGGACGAGAAATGGCTCCGGTACTCTTGGATCTCTTCCCTGGCGCGCAGCTGCTCGAAGTTGGAGTGGGAACGGGCCTATCCTTCCCCTTGTTGCCTCGAAACATCCAGATCACCGCGGTCGACCTTTCCCAAAAGATGTTGGACCGGGCGAAAAAAAGAGCTCAGTCCCTCGCTCTTCGTAACATAAATCTCATCAAGATGGACGCGACTAATCTGAATTTCCCGGATCACAGCTTTGACCGGGTGCTGGCCGCGTACTTCGTTTCGACCGTGCCCGATCCGGTCAAGGTGGTCCTGGAGATGAAGCGGGTCTGCAAACCCGGCGGCCTGCTCGTCTTTATGAATCACTTCCAAAGCGATAACCGCCTCACCGCGCCCTTCGAAAAAGCGGTGTCTCCCCTGTTTTACCGACTTGGTTTTCGCACGGACCTTAATCTGAACCGTCTGATGGAGAAGTGCCAGCTTCAGATGGAAACCCGTGAGAAGGTGGGTTTCCTGGGGAACTGGACGGCGGTCCGCTGCATCGTGCCCTAGCCGGTGTCCCGCGCTTTCATGGAGCCGCGCACGAAGCGAACGGGCTTCAGCCCGATGCGCAGTAAGCGGGACCACCCAGCGAACCGTTTCGGCAAATTGGGTGGTCCCGCTTACTGCGCATCGGGCTGAAGCCCGTTCGCTTCGAGGGTGTTGAAAAAGGTCGAAGGCCTGAAAGGCCGACAACATAATAGCCCAGGCCGAAGCTATGTTGTCGGCCTTTCAGGCCTTCGACCTTCTTCAACACCCTCGCTTCGTGCGCGGCTCTGTAATCTGGTAAGGCCTAAAAACAAAAAAGCCGCAAAGTCGGTGCATTTCGCACTCTCCTTTGCGGCTTTTTTGTTTTTAAAACCGAGTGGCTAGGCAGTTGGTATCTGCCTGGCTCTCTTGCGGCTGCGTTTTCGGGCCAAAGCCTGCTTGAGGCGTTTCCTTTCGCCTGGCTTCAAATAAAAGGAATGTTTCTTGACATCCTTGATGATGTCTTCCTGCTGAACCTTCCTCTTGAAGCGACGAAGAGCGCTCTCTAGCGACTCGCCCTCCTGAACGACGACCTCCGCCAAACTCACACCCCCTCTACTCGACAAAATGCGCTTAGAAGCAAACCCTAATCTTAAACGTCGGGGCTTTACCCTGTCAAGGATTCCAACAACTTGTCCAGCTCCGCTTCTGTCGAGGGTCCCATTCCCTTGGTTATTTCGGGTGAGGCGTACAGGATTCGAATGACCGTAATCATTGCGGCCCGCACCTCTGGATTCGCCTTTTTCGGCTCCGCCTGAATCGTCAGCGGAGAGATGTTCCCTTGCTTGACGGGCTTCACTCCAGTGCGCACCGCTTGCCACAGCCGCAGCTTAGCTATCGCGCCGGCAAACTCGTTGTTGGACATGAAGTCTTCCAGGCGGCGATTGGCCTGGATCTGACTCATGACGCGGTAGAAGGCCGGGTGACTCTCCCGATAGGCCTCAAACACGTCTTTCAGCTCATTCTTAGTGGTCGACTGGACTCGGGCAGCCACTTGCGCCACGGCCTTGCGTCTGCTGCTTCGCCGGCGAAACAGCCAGACAATCAACAACAGCAGGACAATCGCGGCTCCGCCTACGATCAACTGATTAACCGGCGACTTACCAATCCATTCGAGCACCTGATTGAGTTTCATGGTCCACCCCATAACTTTTGCCCGTCATATCTGTTTTTGTCGGTAAGACGCTTGAGCAAACCGAGTTTCAACTTTTCCGGGTACTCTCCCGGCTCCATGCTTTGGGCCAAGGCGATTGCCTGCGGCAAATCATCCATGAATTCATAACTCTCAATCAAGCCCAATTTCGCCCTCGCCCTGCAATCCCTGCATTTAGTTCTCTCCAGTACGCGCCGAAAAAAGGGGAGTGACTCGTCGTACTTCTTCCCGATTTGAAGAATACTTCCGATCCGGATGCTGGCCTGGTCGGTCAGATGGTCGTCCAAGCCGTCTCTCGCGATACTGGCAAATTGGCGCCGGGCTTCGTCAAATCGGTCCAGTTTCAAATATGCGCTTCCCAGTTTGAAACTGATGAGACGGCGAGACCGGATCGAGGGATCTTCTGAGAGCGCCTCGTTCAGATGGGCAATTGCGGTGCTCAGGTCCTTGAGGATGACTTCATTGATCTCCGCCAGCTTCAAATGGCTTTCCTTGGCCAGAGGGGTACCTGGATAACCGGTGGCCAGCCGTTGAAAGCAGGATAAGGCCCGGTTAACGTCGTAGTAGTTGAAGTAGTAGATCGTGGCGATTTCCCAAAGGGCATCGTCCGCGTAGCGACTCGCCGGGTACTTCTCGGAGACTGACTCGTACAAGACGATCGCGTCCTCATAGGCGCCGACCCGCCACCGGGCCTGTGCCTGCGCCATCTCAGCCCGCACTTCGTTTTCCGTCTGGAAGTAGAGCCAGACTCCCGCGCCGAAAATTAGAAAGGGTAGGAAAAGGACAAACTTATAGTTGTCCTTCATCAACCTGATCCTCTTCCTCTTCGGGAATGAGTGTTACGTCTGCCACTCGATCGATCTCTCCCAGATCGATCAGCTTCACCCCTTGCGCGCTGCGCGATTGAGTCTGACGGATCAACTGAGCCTCAATTCGGATGATCTTGCCTTGCTCCGTAATGATGATGATCTCGGAGTTTTCGGACACGTGGCAGGCGCTCACTACCGCGCCGTTGCGCTCGTTCGTCCGGATATTGATCACTCCCTGTCCGCCACGTCCTTGACGATGATACTCCGAAACCGGGGTGCGCTTGCCGAAACCGTGTTCGGTCACCGCTAGAACATCGCCTTCCTCATCTCGGGCAATCGCCATACTCACCAAAGCGTCGCCCTGGCGCACTCTGAGTCCGCGGACCCCGCGTGCCGTCCGGCCCATGTCTCTCACTTCTTCTTCGGAGAAACGAATCGCCTTCCCGAGTCTGGAGAACAGCAAGACGTCGTCGGTGCCTCCGGTCCGGCCCACGGCGATCAGCTCATCATCAGTCGGGACCGAACAGGCTATGATGCCCGCCGCCCGCGGATTCGCGAACGCCTGAAGCTCGGTTTTCTTGATGTAACCCCGGCGTGAGGCCATGATGACGAAGCCAGGTTCCGTGAAATCGGTGACGGCGATCATGTCGGCAATCCGTTCACTGCGCTCCAGGTTTATGAGATTGACGATCGCTTTTCCCTTTCCGGCGGCGCCGACATCGGGAATCGCATAGACCTTGAGCCAGTAAACCCGGCCCCGGTCCGTGAAGATCAGGATGTAGCTGTGAGTGGAGCCCACAAACAGGTAATCGATCACATCCTCGTCCACCCGGGTGGACATGCCAATCCGACCCTTCCCGCCACGATGCTGGCTCTTGTAAATGTGGAGCGCAGTTCGTTTGATGAAGCCGCTGTGCGTAGCGGTGATCACCACCGGCTCGTCGGCAATCAGGTCCTCGATGGTGATGTCGACTTCCTGGTCCACAATGACGCTCCGACGCCGGTTCTGATACCTGGTTTGCACATCAACGAGCTCTTCCCTGATGACCCGCTTCAGCGCCTGCTCACTTGCGAGGATTTCCTCCAGTTCCGCGATCTTCCGAATAATCTCCTCGTACTCCTCGATGATCTTGTCTCGCTCGAGGCCGGTCAGTCGCTGCAACCGCATTTCCAGGATGGCCTGCGCTTGTTCCTGGCTGAATTCGAAGGTTTCCATCAAACCGGTACGCGCTTCTGCCGGGGCCCGGGAACTCCGGATCAGGGTGATGATTGCATCCAGGTGATCGAGCGCTTTCTTCAATCCCTCCAGGATGTGGGCCCGCTGTTGCGCCTTTTCCAGTTCGTACCTGGTGCGCCGCGTCACCACCTCCTTACGGTGCTCTAAAAAGTGGTTGAGGATCTCGCGAAGCGTCAGAACGCGAGGTTGCCCGTCGACCAGGGCGAGGAGGATCACCCCGAATGAGGTCTGCATCGGTGTGAGTTTGAAGAGTTGGTTGAGCACCACCTGCGGTTGCTCCCCCTTCTTCAGCTCAATCACGATCCTCATGCCTTCCCGATCCGACTCATCCCGCAAGTCGCTGATTCCTTCGATCTTTTTCTGTTGAACCAGCTGCGCCATCTTCTCGATCAATCTTGCCTTGTTAACCTGGTACGGGATTTCGTTGACGATGATCGCCTCCCGCTCCCGGCTGATCTTCTCCGTCGATGCCACCGCCCGAAGTTGAATGATGCCGCGCCCGGTCTCGTACGCCTGGCGGATGCCCTGCCGGCCATAAATCAAGGCGCCCGTGGGAAAATCCGGGCCGGGCATCCGTTCCATGAGTTCCGGGAGTGAGGCGTCCGGCCGGTCAAGAAGAATCAGCAGCGCGTCCACCACTTCCCCCACATTGTGAGGCGGGATGTTGGTGGCCATTCCAACCGCTATTCCGGATCCGCCGTTGACAATCAGGTTGGGGAACCGGGACGGTAGAACGACGGGTTCAGTCAGCGATTCGTCATAATTCGGCTGAAAGTCCACCGTTTCCTTGTCGATGTCCGCCAGCAATTCTTCGGCGATAGGTGACATCCGGACTTCCGTGTACCGCATCGCCGCCGGAGAATCACCGTCAATCGAGCCGAAGTTACCCTGCCCGTCGACCAGGACCTCGCGCATGGAGAAATCCTGCGCCATGCGGACGATACTGTCGTAGACAGCCATATCGCCGTGCGGATGGTACTTGCCAATGACTTCACCGACGACGCGGGCCGATTTCTTATGCGCCCGATTCGCCGTATTGCCCAGTTCGGACATGGCGTGCAAGATGCGCCGATGAACCGGTTTTAGACCGTCACGTACATCTGGAAGCGCCCGGCCGATGATGACCGACATCGCATAGTCCAGATAGGACGTCTTCATCTCTTCTTCTATGTTTACTGCGATCTCTTGACCGCCATACTCTTTCATTCGGTCTCGTGCTCCTTAACAGGTTGCAGGTTACAAGTTACAGGTTGCAGGTTAAGATTGTCAGTTGCCTTAGTGGGCAACCCAGTCCTGGCTCGCAACTTTGACGGCAACCGGCAACTCGTAACCCCAACCGCCAACTTGTAACCTGCAACCGGCAACCTGGGGTTAACCTTAAATATCCAGATTCTTTACGTTCAGGGCGTTGTCTTCGATGAAGCGCCGGCGCGGCTCAACCTGGTCGCCCATCAGGATCGTGAAGATCTCGTCCGTCTCAATGGCATCGTCGATGTTGACTTGCAGCAAAGTTCGAGTGTCGGGGTTCATGGTGGTTTCCCACAGCTGCGTCGGGTTCATCTCACCCAGGCCCTTGTAACGTTGGATGGTGAGGCTCTTCTTTCCACTATTGACCACGTAGTCAATCAACTGACCCTCGTTTTCGAGTTTGGTCTCTTTGTCCCGGTCTCTGACGATGATGCCACCATCTCTGAACTCAGCCACGCGCCGATACAGAGTAAGGAATTGCTTCCACTCCGCGGATGAAAGGCTTTCGTAGCTGATCGGAACGGGGCTGCCGACACCGTTCCTGACTGTGAGGCCAAACAGCGTGTGCTCTTCGTCGTAGGTGATCTCCGTCTCAAAACCCGCTTCGTTCAAGGAAGAGCCGATTTTCTGGAGGTTTTCCTGGCTTCTGAGCAATTCCTGCCAGTCAGGTTCGGACCCGACCATCTCCGACAAGCTCTTGATCAATTGATCGAGCAGCTTCGAATTACCAACCTTGCGGTTCAGTTTTCCCCGCACTTTGCGGAAATCCATCAGGCCATGCACGCAGTCAACGAGTTCGGAATCCTTGAACTCACGACCTGAGGTGGGCAGGACCACCACCAGGTCTTCCGTGGCGGACGCCATCAACTCCTCGGTCAGTTCCTTTTCGTGATGAAGGTACTTTTCTTCCTTTCCCTTCTTGATCCTGTACAGGGGCGGCTGGGCGATGAAAACATGCCCTGCCTTTATCAATTCCGTCATCTGCCGGTAGAAAAACGTGAGCAACAGCGTCCGGATATGACTTCCATCGACGTCCGCGTCGGTCATGACGATAATCTTGTGGTAGCGGAGCCTCGAAAGGTCAAAATCAAGAAGACCTACCCCAGTGCCGATGGCGGTGATCAGCGTGGCGATCTCTTCATTGCTGATCATCTTGTCAAATCTTGCCTTCTCGACGTTCAGGATCTTCCCTTTGATGGGCAGGATCGCCTGGAATTTCCGGTCGCGCCCCTGCTTGGCCGAACCGCCGGCCGAATCACCCTCAACGATGAAAATCTCCGAGAACTGCGGATCACGCTCCTGGCAGTCCGCTAGCTTTCCGGGCAAAGACGTATTCTCCAGCGCGCTTTTCCGTCGCGTGAGGTCGCGCGCCTTTCTCGCCGCATCGCGGGCGCGCAACGCCTCAATCGCCTTTTCCACGATGCGACGGGCCACCGGAGGGTTCTGATCCAGGTAAATGCTCAGCTTGTCATTACAGATGGCCTCTACCAGGCCCTTCACCTCGCTGTTGCCCAGCTTTCCCTTGGTCTGGCCCTCAAACTGAGGATTAGGCAATTTGACGCTGATAACCGCCGTGAGGCCTTCCCGCACGTCATCGCCGCTCAGGTTCTGCTTGAGGTCTTTCACCATGTTATTCTCGGCTGCATAGGCATTTAACGTGCGGGTTAGAGCCGATTTGAAACCGATCAGGTGCGTTCCGCCCTCGACGGTATTGATGGTGTTCGCGAAAGAGAAGAGGGTTTCGTTGTATCCGTCGTTATACTGGATGGCTACCTCAACTTCGACGTTCTCCCTTTCGTCCCGGATGTAGATCGGTTTTGGATGGAGGACGTTTTTGTTCTTGTTCAGGTGGTCTACAAAGTTGATGATGCCGCCCTTGTAGTGGTAGGTCTGTTTCTTCTCCGAAGCCACGTCTTCTATAGAGATGGCAAGACCCTGATTGAGGTAGGCAAGCTCACGCATCCTTTGCGAGAGCGTCTCGAAGTTAAACTCGAGGACCTCAAAGATCTCCGGATCCGGACAAAAAGTGATCTTCGTTCCTCTCCGGTTGGTTTTCCCGGTCTGTTTGAAAGGCGCCGTTGGCACTCCCCGGACATAGCTCTGTTGATAGACGTACCCGTCCCTCCAAATCTCGAGATCCAAGCGCTCGCTCAGCGCGTTGACCACCGAGACACCGACGCCATGGAGTCCTCCCGAAACCTTGTAGGTCTCGTTGTCGAACTTTCCGCCGGCATGAAGGGTCGTCATTACCACCTCTGCGGCCGAGATGCCTTTGAGAGGATGGATGTCGACCGGAATGCCTCGACCGTTATCAATGACAGTGACCGAATTGTCCAGGTGGATGATCACCTCAATATGTGTGCAATACCCGGCGAGCGCTTCGTCTACGGAATTATCGACTACCTCATAAACCAGATGATGAAGCCCTGGTATCCCGGTGGAGCCAATGTACATAGCCGGTCTTTTGCGGACCGCTTCCAAACCTTCCAGGATCTTGATATTCTCTGCTGTATAGGCTCCGACAGCTTCTGAAAACTCGTTCGTCTCTTCGGCCATATAAAACCCTCAGTTCCTCACGAAAAACAAGCGTCTGATTATACCATAAATGGTCTGTTTTTAAACACTTCAAACCAAAGATAATGGGGTCTTTCACGAGGAGAGCCACAACCTGTTGCGGGGTAGGGAGTACGACCTTTGGTACCGTCATGTGGTCAAGCTGACAACTGACGGCTGACAGCTGACAAAACCAAAAAACCGTTGCTCGGGGTTGGACTTTTTGTCAGCTGTCAGTCGTCAGCTGTCAGCCGTGGTGGTCAGATCCTCATCGGCATGACCACATACTGGTACTGATATTCCTCGTCCATCTTCGGCTTCAGGAGGCCTTGAGTATCCTGGTCGCGAAGCTCAAAAACGACCTGTTCGCTCTCCAATCCGGTTAGAAAATCGAGCAGGTAGACCCCGTTGAAGCCGATCTCCAGAGGTTCGCCGGCAAATTCGATGGGCAAGGACTCACGAGCTTCCCCGAAGTCGGTGCTTGCCGAGGCCACTTCCAGCTGACCCTGATGGAACGAGAAGCGGAGACCGTGCGACTGCTCGTCAGCCATGATCGAGGTACGTTTGAGCGCGTCTGCAAAATCAAGCGTGTTCAGGATGGCGCGCCGGTGATTGTCCCTCGGTATCACCAGCTCGTAGTTCGGGAACTGACCGGTCAGGACTCGGGACACCAGCAGCCGCTCCCCGATGCGGAAAAACAGGTGGTTCTCGCTCATTCCGAAATCGACTGTGAGGACGTCTTCAGAGCTGAGTTTGCTTAACTCGGTTAGCGTCTTTTTCGGGACCACTGTCCGCAGCTCACCACCCTCAATACCGGCAATTTCCGCATGCCGGCTGATGTAAACGAGCCGATGACCGTCAGTCGTGACCAAGGTGATTCCGTCCGGACGCAGAATCATCAGGGCGCCATTCAGGGTGTACCTTGACTCCTCCTGGGTAATGGCAAACGTGCACCGGGTGATCATGTAGCGGAGAGCCGAACTAGGCAGCGTGATGGCTTTCCCCTCGACGCTCGGCACATCCGGAAAATTCTCTTTGGAGAGCGTCGCCAGTTTGAAACGCGACCGCTCGCACGTGATACCCATCCAATCGGAACTCGCTGCCTTGAAGTGGATATCCGACTCGGGGAGCAGCCGAGCAATGTCAAAGAGCTTTCTTGCCGATACCGTCACTGCCCCGCTCACTTTCACCGCAGCAGCGCAGTTGCAGCGAATCGTCACATCCAAGTCCGTGGCGGTGATAACAAGCGAATTCCCAGAGGTCTCAAGAAGAAAATTCGACAGGATAGGAACCGTTGTTTTGCGTTCAACCACGCCCTGGACGTACTGCAGCTCCTTCAGAAAATCCGCCTTCTTGACAACGAAATCCATAGTGTTCTGCTCCTGGGTATCTTGAAAATGTATATTAATCTGAACCGTCGTAGTAGGGGGTGTGAATTCTGTTGAAAAGCACCTTAAGACGCTTGGCTCTCGTTGTTTCCTGTGTGAAATTCTGATCGCCGTGGAAGGTCGGTTCTTGAGGATAACGTCGAACAACAGGGCCGCACGGTTGTTTCAAGATGTCTTCCACAGCTAAAGATGTGGGAATCAGTTGAACCCTAATGAAGTATATCGGTTAGCCTGTTCAAGGCTGCATTTGTCTTCGGGTTGTTGACCCGCAGCTGCTCAATCTTCCGGATTGAGTGAAGGACAGTGGTGTGGTGTTTCCCACCGAACTCCCGGCCGATGTCGGTCAAGGAGCAGTTGATTAACTCCCGACACAGGAACATCGCGATTTGCCTCGGTTCAGCTACGCGCTTGGCGTTGTTCTTGCTCTTCAGCTCTACCGGCTTCAAGCCGAAGAAATCCGCGACAGTCTTCAGGATCAGTTCCGTAGTCAGGATTCGGTTGTTTTTGTCGACTATTCCCTTCAGGACCCGCTCGGCAAACGGCAGGGTGACTGCCTCACCGGTCAGGCTGTGGAAGGCGACCAGGCGGATGAGCGCGCCCTCCAGCTCTCGAACGTTGGCTTTGATGTTCGTCGCTATAAAGAGCGCGACGTCATCGGGTAGTCCAATCTTCTCCTGTTCCGCCTTCTTGCTCAAGATGGCCAGCTTCGTTTCCAAGTCAGGAGGTTGAATGTCGGCGATCAAGCCCCACTCAAAACGACTGTGGAGCCGTTCTTCAAGCGTAGGAATCTCCTTTGGGGCAGAATCGCTCGAAATAACAATCTGCTTTTGGGCGTCGTACAAAGCATTGAAGGTATGGAAAAACTCTTCCTGCGTCCGTTCCTTCCCAGCCAGGAACTGGATGTCATCCATCAGCAACACGTCAATGTTCCGATACGTCTCACGGAACTGGAGCGTGGTGTCGTAACGGATCGCGTTGATGAGATCGTTGACAAACCTTTCGGACGAAATGTACAGCAAGCGGAGGCTGGGCTGCTGTTTCTTGATGGAATGCCCGATGGCATGCATCAGATGAGTCTTACCCAGGCCCACACCTCCGTAGATGAACAGAGGGTTGTACGCTTTCGACGGTTGCTCGGCCACCGCCTGGCATGCAGCGTGTGCAAACTGATTGCAGAAACCTACGACAAACCGGTCAAACGTGTACTTGGGGTTCAAGCAGGTTCCGTTGCCGTTACTCGGAGTCACGAACGAAAACTCGTATCCACGGAGTTCGGACTCTTCCAGGCAATCCCTCACCAGTCCACTGTAGTTCTCGGTAAGCCAATACTGGTACCTTTGATTGGGAACCCGGACAAGGATTTCGCGCCGTTCGGAGTCGCACTTCTCAAGCGAGGTTGGCCTAAACCAGATATCGAAAACCTGCGAAGAGATACGGTTTTGAAGGAGTGCAAGCACTTGGTCCCACAGATTCATACGAGATCCGTCCGGTCGCTATTGCCCACCATGAAGATGTCCAACTACACACCCCGACCATTATGTTTTCCACAGTGATTTCCACATTTGTGGAAATCACTGGGCCACCAAAACCGCTTTTGAAATGGAGCAACACAACCCTAACACGGTGCTCCACACCCCTCAATCGGTTTTCAACTCATCCGTCGAGGATCGTTCATCGAGAAGCCGAGAAAAGTCGAACTGAAGCGGGCTTACCTTGGCTGCCCTCAGCCGCTTTTTCAGAGGTTGTGATTCTGTCGGGATATTCCTTTTAGACAAGGCCATTTCGGATAGAAGCATCACGTTTCGCCCGATCGACCGCCCAGATTGCAGGTTCTCAAAAAGAGCTTTTGAATGTTTTTGGCGGTTTGGGATCTGCGGAAGCACAGATTCGCGATCCTATTTGATCGTCACGCAATTCCAGACAGGGCGGCGCTTTCGGTGGCGAGAAGGGCATCAGGCAAGCAGGTCTGACATGACCAGCAGTAGGGCGTTCCAGAGGCGCGGGGTTTCGATACAACACCTCAAAGTGGGGCGCGCTCTGAAGCTCCTGGCGCATAGACACAGTCATTTGTCGAGAGGATGGGCCTTCAGGTAGTCGTCCAGCTTCTGGTAGGTCGTTTCCAAGTCTTCCGGGATGGTGCGGGTCTCGCCGAGGACGGCAACGAAATTCGAGTCCCCCTGCCACCGGGGGACGACGTGCAAGTGCAGGTGCCCTGCGACTCCGGCGCCGGCGCTTTTGCCGATGTTGAAACCGATATTGAAACCGTCCGGATGGTAAATGTCTTCCAACGCCATCTGAAAATCGCGTGCGGTGAGAATGAGCTCTTGGAGTTCCTGGGAAGTGGCGGCAGTAGGAGAGGGAATGTGGCGTCGGGCCACCACCATAAGGTGACCCGACGTGTAAGGGAACCGGTTGAGGATCACAAAAGTGTGGGACCGTCGGAGCAGGATAAGGTTTTCTTTGTCCTTGTCCTCGTCCTGAAAGGCGCAGAAGATACATCGCTCAGCCTTGCCGGCCGAAGAGATGTAGTGGTAGCGCCACGGGGTCCACAAATGATCCATCAAGAGTTGATCAGTTCTTTTAGCTCCTTGCCTGGCTTGAAGTAGGGCACCCGCTTGGCGGGTACCTGTACTTTTTCGCCGGTCTTCGGGTTGCGTCCGTGACGAGACGCACGCTCCCGGAGTCGAAAGCTTCCGAAGCCGCGCAATTCGACCTTATCCCCGGATTTCAGGGAATCGACTATGCTGTCGAGAACAATCTGCACAATGACTTCGGCGTCCTTCTTGCTCAGATCCGAACTTCTGGAGACTTCGTCGACTAAGTCAGCTTTGGTCATCTTCGTTCCCTCTGGCTCTTGTTGTTTTTCGCTTAAACTGGTCCAACTGTCCGCCTACGAGGTCGCCAATGGAGGCGGTGCCCACTTCCGGAGTATAGGTCCAGGTGCGGTCCGAATCCGAATCCTCCTTCAGAGCCCTGACTGAAAGCCCGATCTTGCGCTCCAAGAGATTCATCTTGATGATCTTCAGATCCAATTCCTGGCCGACCTGGAACTGCGTCTCGGGATCCTCGACTCGCTTTTCATCCAGCTCGGAGACGTGGCACAAGCCTTCGATCCCCTCGGTCAATTCCACAAAAGCGCCAAAGCTGGTGAGTCGAACGATTTTGCCGTGAACGATATCCCCAATCTGGTGCTGGGAGAAGAATTCTTCCCACTTATCTGGTTCGAGCTGTTTGATGCCCAACGAAAGCCGCTGATTCTCGGCATCGACGTTCAAAACGACCGCAGTCACATCCTGCCCCTTCTTGAGGAGCTCCGAGGGATGCTTGACCTTCTTGGTCCAGCTCAGGTCCGAAACGTGAACCAGGCCATCGACGCCTTCCTCGACTTCAATGAAAGCACCGAAATCGGTCAGGTTCCGAACTTTCCCGGTGACGATCGAGTTGATCGCGTATTTCTCTTCGATCGTATCCCACGGATTCGGCTCGGTTTGTTTCAGCCCTAATGATATTCTCCTGTTTTCCGGATCAAGTTCCAAGACCGCGGCTTCAACTTCCGAGCCAATGCTCAGGATCTTCGACGGGTGCTTAATCCGCTTGTTCCACGTCATTTCGGAGATGTGAATGAGGCCTTCGATGCCCTCCTCAAGCTCGACAAATGCTCCGTAATCGGTGAGGCTGACCACTTTCGCTTTGACGCGGACGCCACGCGGATACCGCGCGGCCGCTGAAAACCAGGGATCCTCGGTCAGTTGCTTGTATCCGAGAGAAACCTTTTCTTCCAGCCGGTCGAACTTAAGAACCTTGACCTTAATCTCGTCACCGACCTTGAACAGGTCCGAGGGGTGGTTGACACGGCCCCAGGACATGTCGGTGATATGAAGAAGACCGTCAATCCCGCCGAGGTCGACGAATGCTCCGTAATCGGTGATGTTCTTGACGACGCCGGTTACTTCTTTACCTTCCTCGAGATTCTTAAGAGTCTCCTCTTTTGCCTTGTAATACTCTTCCTCTAGGACGGCCTTGCGCGAAAGAACGATGTTGCCGCGGCGTTTGTTGACCTTAATGACTCGCATGCGCAGGTCGGCGCCCCGCAGACTGTCCAAGTTGCGGACGGGATGAAGATCCACTTGGGATCCGGGAAGGAAGGCGCGTACGCCGATGTCGACGGCCAGGCCGCCTTTAATCCGCTCGATAACACGCCCGGTAATGACCGACTGATCCTGGTAGGCGCGTTCGATGAAGTCCCAGATTTTCATCCGCTCGGCCTTTTCGCGCGAGAGGACCACATAACCATCACGATCTTCCGTGCTTTCCAGCAACACATCCACCTTGTCGCCGGACTTCACATTGATGACGCCCTTTTCGTCTCGGAACTCGTCAAGAGGTATCACTCCCTCGGACTTGAATCCGACATCGATGATCACAGTCGACTCAGTGACCTTGATGACGGTCCCAGTGATGACTTCTCCTTCTTCCAGGTTCTTGAAGCTGTAGTTGTACGCCTGCAAGAGAGAATCGTAGTCCATCTCGGTGGATTCCGGCCCCGCCGGAGACGGATCCGATGAACCGGATCCGCGGGAGACCGTGCGATGGCCCTGGCTCCCCTGCATTTTGCTTTGATCGGCAGCTAACGACATTCTGGTTGAAACCTCCTGACACTCTTTCTTTAGTCTTTTATTCTCTAAAATAGGACCAGCCGGAACGGGGCAAAGGATGAACCATCAGCTTGTGCCGGCTGAAAAGATCTCAGTAAAAATCCGTGGTTTCTGGAGGGAAAGCGGGAAACGACACTCCTCGCAGCACTCTGCACGCGCGACTGAAAATAAGACAATTGAAGAACTTCCCTTTTCGCTGAAATCTGAAGCAATTGTTATACGACGTTGTTGAAGGGTTTGTCAAGGTTTCGACCAACGCGACGGGTTCCCCTCGGCCCGCAGATTCTGGTAAACTACAACGTCGCGGACACCCGTGTAGTGTCCCCTATGTTTTTATACGAAGGATTTGACAGAGCCGCGAGCGAAGCGTTTTATGCGAAGCAACCCGGCCCGTACCGTTTAAGAAAAGAGGAAGAGGGAGAAATGAAAGAAGGTATTCATCCTAAGTATGAGGTGGTGAAAGTCCACTGCGCTTGCGGTAACGAATGGGAGACCCGCTCTACCAAAGGCGGTGAGATCCGGCTGGAGATTTGCTCGAATTGTCACCCGTTCTTCACCGGCAAGCAGAAGCTGATCGACACGGCCGGCCGCGTTGAACGTTTCCAGCGGAAGTACGCCCAGAGCGGTCAGTCCGGCACCAAGCCGAAAAGCTAAGCTGTGAGCCATGTTTGAGAAACTGCAGGCGCTCGAAGAGAAGTACGACGAGTTGTCGGGTCTGCTCGGAGATACGAGTGTCATCTCGAACTCCGAGAAATACCATAAGACTGCCAAGGCGCACGCAGAGCTGCAGGACGTAGTCGACAAGTTCCGGCTCTACAAGTCGCTTTCCAACCAGTTGACGTCGACCAAGCGAATCCTTGAAGAAGAGACTGACCCAGAGATGGTCCAACTGGCCCGCGAGGAGTTGCACGCTCTGGAGGAACGAATCGCGGAGACCCAGGAGCAGTTGAAAATTCTGCTCATTCCCAAGGATCCCAACGACAAGAAGAGCGTGGTCGTCGAAATCAGGGCCGGAACCGGTGGAGATGAAGCGAGCCTCTTCGCCCAGGAAATCTTCCGCATGTATTCCCGTTACGCCGAGCGGCGCCGTTGGAAGGTCGAAGTGTTGTCTGCTCACTACTCGGGAGTCGGGGGGCTGAAGGAAGTCATCGCGCTGGTCGAGGGGGAGGACGTTTACAGCCGCCTGAAGTTCGAGAGCGGTGTTCACCGGGTCCAGCGAGTGCCTGAGACCGAGGCGCAAGGGCGTGTCCACACGTCGGCAATAACCGTGGCCGTTTTGCCTGAGGCCGACGAGGTGGAAGTCGCGATCGATCCAAAGGACATCCGGATCGACACGTACTGTTCGTCCGGTCCCGGTGGCCAGTCGGTCAACACCACTTACTCGGCCGTTCGCGTCACACATATCCCAACCGGAGAAGTGGTTACCTGTCAGGACGAAAAGTCTCAGATCAAGAACAAAGCCAAGGCGCTGAAAGTCCTTCGGTCCAGGTTGTACGAGAAGGCGTTGCAAGAGCAGCAGAACGAGATTGCCGAGAACCGGCGCTCGATGGTCAAAAGCGGTGACCGGAGCGAGAAGATTCGAACGTATAACTTTCCGCAGAACCGAGTGACGGATCATCGGATCGGCCTCACCCTGCATCGGCTCGAAACGGTGATCGAAGGCGACCTCGATGAAATCATCGACGGCCTCGTCACTCACAATCAGGCCGAAGCTCTGAAGAATCAGACGATCCAATAACTCAGACTCCTCGGCCCACCTTGTTGTCGCCCGAGCGCGCTCGACACCCAAATGAAAGACGAGCTGACACTTCAGGAAGCGGTCCGCCGAAGTACCGAGCACCTGGCCGGGCACGGACTGAAAACACCTCGGCAGGACGCGGAGTTGCTGGTTCTCAAAGTCACTGGAAAAGACAGAGCCTTCCTTTTGAGCCATCCAGAGTGGAAGGTCGCCCCCGAGCAGCAACACCAACTCGAGCAGTGGCTCGAGCAGCGCAGGCAGCATTACCCCATCCAGTATCTTGTCGGCTCCCAGGAGTTCTTTGGCCGGCTGTTTCGGGTCGATCCCTCGGTGTTGATACCACGTCCTGAGACAGAGTTGATCGCGGAGACAGGCCTGGAGCTCGTGAGGACTCTCAAGAAAGACACAGTGCAGGTCCTGGACATCGGAACCGGCTCGGGCTGCATTGCGGTCACCCTAGCCTGTGAAGACCCGCGCATTCAAGTGGCCGCCGTTGACATCTCGGAGACGGCGTTGGACGTTGCCCGGGAGAACGCACGTTGTCTCGGTTGCATTGATCGGGTGGAGTTTTTGAGAGGAGACGTCCTCGGGCCGCTTGAATCGTCGGGCAGGGCCTTCGACCTGATCGTCTCGAACCCGCCCTACGTCGAGGACCTGTCAACGGAGGTCGAGTATTCCGTCAAGACTTTTGAGCCCAGGGAAGCGGTGTTCGCCGGCCCCACGGGGCTGGAAATCTACGGCCGGATTTTCCGGGACAGCCGCAGGTTTCTCCGGCGGCCGGGTTGGCTGGTGCTGGAGATGGGTTACGGAATAGTTGATCGGTTGACGGACGTGGCGCGGGGGGAAGGGTGGAGGCTCCTGGAGATGCGGAAGGATCTAGCTGGAATACCAAGGTGCGCCGTGTTTGAGGAGGTCCTAACGGACCTGTCGAAAGAACGTAGTCGCTTGCGGCACGAATGCTCTTGACGAGACAATCAGTAGATGGCTGACTGCGTATTCTGCAAAATTGTCAGGGGTGAAAGCCACGCGCGGCTGGTGAAGGAAGATGAGGAGGTGCTCGCCTTCCGTGACACCAATCCTCAGGCCCCAACCCACGTTTTGGTCATTCCGAAGGCTCACATCGCCTCGGTGGACGAAGCCCAACCGGAGCATCAGGCCCTGCTCGGTCGGCTCGTCCTCATGGCCCAGTCGATCGCTCGGGATGAGAAGATTGTCTCCGGTTACCGGCTGGTTCTGAATAACGGTCGGCGTGCCGGCCAAACGGTCTATCACATTCACCTTCATCTCTTGGGAGGCAGAGGCTTCCGTTGGCCGCCCGGCTAAGGGGAAGTGGGCTGCGCGGCTCTGTAACGCGAATCCGGCCCGCCCGGCTAAGGAGCAAGTGACGTCGCTCTCACGAAGAGATGATATTCTGTGGTGTCATATGCAAGAACTGATCCGCGAGATGCTGACCAAGATCGGTGAGGATCCGGGAAGAGAAGGACTGGTCGACACGCCTCGGCGAGTCGAGAAAGCCATGCAGTATCTGACTCGCGGATATTCCGACGACCTGGACCAAATACTAAACGGCGCCCTGTTTACGGTCGGCTACGACGAGATGGTCATCGTCAGAAACATCGAATTTTACAGTCTATGCGAACACCATCTCCTTCCCTTTTACGGTGTCTGTCACGTGGGCTACCTTCCTGCCGGCAAGGTGATAGGCCTGAGCAAGATCCCGCGTATAGTCGATGCATTTGCCCGGCGGCTTCAGGTGCAGGAACGGCTGACGCAGCAGATTGCCGAGACTATCGACGAGAAGATCCATCCTTCCGGGGTGGCGGTCGTCATGGAGGCCCAGCACCTGTGTATGATGATGCGCGGTGTTCAGAAGCAGGATACGCGGGTGATTACCTCGTCTATGCTTGGGCGGTTTCGCAAGGACCAGCGGTCGCGGATGGAATTCCTCAGCCTCATCAGGAGAGGAGAGTAAAGGATGAAGGATGAAGGAAGAAGGATGAAGACGACGGGACCGAAGTTTCCCCCCTTCGGCTGCTTCAACCTTCATCCGCTGTTCCTGGTTGTTTTGTTCGTTTGCCCAGCGCTTTTGGGGCAGGACACGCGTGAACGCGACCAGCGGATTCAGGTCGACGTCAACCTCGTGACGCTGCGCTTTACGGTCCGGGATCAGCAGGGTCAATTCCTGAACAATTTGACCGAAGATCAATTCCGGATTTTCGAGAATCAAGAGCGCAAGGACCTCGCTTTTTTTGACGCGCCCTCAAATATTGGCGGCCGGGGCGGCCCGCTCCTTCTGGCCTTCCTGCTCGACGTCAGCGGCAGCACATTCGCCACGCGGTCGGAGGAGATCATTGCCGCGCAAACGTTTTTCGACAACATCCAGGAAGTGACCCAGCTCGGGATATTTGGCTTTACGGATAAGCTCATCCCCTTCCAGGAGTTCACATCCGAGCGGGCAGCGGCCCTGAAGGCCTTCGCCGAGGCGAGACAACATCTCGGTCAGACTGCCATTTACGACTCGCTGGCACAGCTGATCGATCGCATCAACTCGAAGGCCAAGAAATCCGACCGCAAGGTCGTCATCCTGGTTTCGGACGCCATCGATAAGGCGTATTCGAAGTCCGCCTCGCTAGTCGCCAAGGCGCGCGCGAACAATATTACCGTCTACACGATTCTGGTCCCGTCAGCCGCTCAGCTTTATATCGGTAACGCGGTCGAGAGTAACGAGACGGTGCCCGCCCAGGCAACCAAGACCAGCCAGGAAGAAGCGTTTGCCCGATTGGCGGTCGGGACCGGCGGGAAACATTTTGCAGGCTTTGAGACGATCCTCGACTTTGATCAGACCCTCGCGCAGATCGACGACGACATCTACGGCAATCTCTATTCGCTTGGCTTCTACACCGACAACCCCTACCTGGACAAGAGAGAGAGGCAGATCAGGGTGGAATGTTCGCACTCCGGCGCAAGGGTGTCAGCCTTGTTCCAGAACCTTCCCGAGCGATTGAGTCAGAAAAAGAAGTATATCTCGGCGCTGTTCGATGCCGGATCCCTGTCGCGGTTGTCGGAGGCCGGCGGTCTGCAGTTCGAGGAGATCGCCGCCGAGCTCGACATCCTGCCGTCCGATCGGGAAGGAGGTCAGCTCGGCCTTCCGTTCCGGCTGAAGATCAGTCCGTACTCCGTGCGCGGATCGCGCAAGGAAGGTGTGCGTACGCAGTTCGGGATCATCGGCTTGCTTCTCGACCGCCAGGGCCGCGAGGTGGTTCGTCTGCGCGAGTTCTTCCGCGCTTCGCTCAGCCCCAAGGAAATCGAAGTAGGCAGGGCGATCATTTATACCAATAAACTGATGGCCCCGCCGGGCCGGTATGACCTTCGGCTCGCAGTCTTGGAGCTGGCAAGCTGGCGGGTCACGGCTTTCCGCAGCAGCGTCGAAATCGTCGACAACTAAAACGGCTGACGGCTGACAAGCTGACAGCTGACAAAAACTTGGCACTGGGCAAGCTTTCTTGTTTTTGTCAGCTGTCAGCTTGTCAGCCGTCAGCCGTCAGCTGTCAGCCGGTGTCACAGCTCCTTCACGCGAATCCGCTTGAACTCGAGCCAGCTGCCGGGCTGGTGGGCCTGGAGCTCGATGTGTCCGGCATCGACATTTTCCAGCCTGTCGTAATCGAGGACGGTGTCGCCGTTCACGCGAACCATCAGAAGAGGCCCTTGAGCACGGATCTGCATGGGAAACCAGGTGTCGTCTGCTATCCGGGGATAGACCGAGCGTTTGAAGAAATAAAGAGATCCGGTAGGGTAGTGTGCTTCCTCGACGTTATGAATCTGAATCTCGTAATAGCGAGACCCGGAGAGCCCCTTTCCCTCTGACCGGATCAGGATGCCTCCGTTATGCTCTCGAGGCCCCCGTACGTAGAGTTGAAGCTCAAAATCGCGGTACTGCTTCTTGGTGGCCAGGTGTCCCGCGCCTTCCGCTCGAATGACGGCGCCCAGAGGCAGGAACCGGGCCGGCGCCTGGCGCGAGCTTTCCGAGACAGACCACTGCTCGATATCCGTCGGTTGGCGATACAGTTCTTCCCACGTCTCTTTTGACGGCAGTTCGCGAATGCGGAGATTCCGAAAGTGAAGCGGATAACTAAGGCCGGATAGCCCGAGGTAGCCGGATCGGGGCCGCGTCTTCAATTCGGGAGTGTTTTCGACGTTCAGGTCCTGAACGGACTCTCCGTTAACCCAGACCAGCAGCCGGGGCCAATCGGCCAGAATTCGAAGATCGTTCCACTCGCCCTGATTCTTGACGACTACTTTGGTCGGAGCGATGAGCGGGAAGATCGAGCCCATTGAATTCGATCTTGGTTCCTTGTCCTGCTGGTGGAAGATCTTCAGCTGTTTGCCGACGGCACCGGGCCGGCCGTGCTCCGGGGCGTGGAAATAGACGCCGCCATCCATCCAGCCCCGGATGAAGAACTCGCAGCGGAAGTCGAAGTTCTCGTATTCAGCGGTTGATCGAAGCCAGGCCGGATAACCCGATGACGCCGAAGAGACGATGTCCCCCTTGTCCACGTAAAAAGCCGATTCCGGACCTTCTGTGATGATCCACCCGGCGAGGCTTTTACCGTCAAACAGGGGTTTAAAGTCCGCCTCACCCGGAGCCTGCTGCTGAAGCGTGAGCGGCAAGGCAGCGGCGGTACCCAGGAAGTCGCGACGGTCCATGTTGTTCTCCTTTCCGAGTCAGGTTAACTGAAAACAGCACCATCGTAGACCGTCTTGCGCGTGATTTGCACGCCCTCCATGCAGAATCGGACCCAATGAACTTCCAACAGGCGTGCGGAATCTAAGGAGGAAACGGGACGGTTTGTGCCAGACTACAATCGCCCCGAAGGAGGAGGGTCATGAGGAGGTGTGTCGCATCTTTCATCTTGCTCTGGCTGGCTTTTTCATGCGCGCCGCTTCCGGCTCAGGACAGCGGCCGTGACAAAGACTCCCAAGCAACAATCGTGGATCGGCAGCCGGCGACGGTGAAACCGGAATCGCACACTCGTCTGCGGTTTGGTGGCTTCTCGGCCGGTGGTCACTACTCAGCCTCTCGTTACGGATATCCCTTCGGATACCCTTTTGGGTATCCCTACTACTATCCTTTCTCTTACGCGGCGTCGGTCGGATGGTCCCCGTACTGGTGGGGCTATTACCCTTCGATGTACCCGGCGGCCTACTGGATGGATTCGTCGGCGAACAGTGGGAAGGTGAAGATCGAAACCGTGCGAGAAGATAGCGAATTGCTCATTGATGGAGCCTACGCGGGCGTGTTGAAGGATCTGAAGACCCTATCGCTTGCCCCTGGAGCTTACAACCTTGAGATCCGGGTGCCGGATATGGAGCCCTACCAGAAGCGGATCTATGTTTTGACTGGCAAAACAGTCAATATCGCTCCTCAATTCAAACCGTTGCCGGAGGTAGTCCCATGAAAGCAAGCCTTGCGGCCATTATCCTGACTCTATTGACAACCTTCGCTTGCGCGGTGGATCAGAAAGGCATAGCCGCACGTCCGAAACCGACCGATCACCAGGACCAGGCTGCCGTGGCCGATTTTCAGATCGGCGCTTCCTGTCTGAGCCGTGTGGATGTACAGAGGGAATTCGCTTCGGATCTGAACCGCGGATACGTGGTCATCGAGGTGGCTTTGTATCCGGAAAACGGAAAATCTGTTGAACTGGATCCGGGACAGATTTTTCTACGGCTGACCGAGGATGGGAAGCCCATCCGGGCCGCGGAGGCCAGGACAATCGCGCGGTCGCTCCAGAAAGCGAACGCCGGCGATCGTGATGTTGCTGTTTACCCTTCGATCGGGATCGGTTATGGGACGGAACGATATGATCCCAACACCGGCCGGACACACCCCGGCGGATGGACCACGGACGTGGGAGTGGGAGTCGGAGTTGGGAACGGAGGTGCGGCCAGCACCGACGAGGACCGAAAAGTGATGGAGCTGGAGCTGACTGAAAAAGGATTGCCTAAGGGGAAGTTCTCCACCCCGGTTTCGGGCTACGTCTACTTCCCGGCGCCCAGATCGTCGGCCAGCTCGCTCGTCTTGGATGTCACTATCGCTGGTCAGCAAACCAGGCTGACCTTGCCGAGACGGTAGGGAAGACGAAAGACAGAGCCGGGAATTAGGGTGTGGAAAAAGGCCGACAACATAATAGCCCAGGCCGAAGCGTTTTTTGCGCAGGCCTGGGCTATTATGTTGTCGGCCTTTCAGGCCTTCGACCTTTTTCCACACCTTCGCTGGGTGCTCGACTCTGTAACGCGACTCCAGCGCCAAAACGACCCGCTACAGTTCTTAGTCTCCTCTTGCGATTCGGCGCGAATTGTGTCACTTCTTAGGCCATGACGAACCGAAGAGCATTTCTCCTGCAACTAGCCGCGGTCGGTGTCGCGCCGCGTCTCCTCGCAAACCAGGCGCCTGGCGTTTCCTCTCGCCCGCGCGCGAAGCTGCGGTTTGCGATTGCGTCCGACGGTCATTTCGGCCAGCCGGGAACCGATTTCGAGGGATTTCACAAGGAAATGATCGGTTGGCTGAACGATGAATCGAGGTCCAAAGGACTCGACTTCGTCGTGTTCAATGGCGACCTGATTCACAATGATCAGTCGCTCCTGCCCCAGGTGAAGCAACGCTATGACCAGTTGCAGATTCCCTACTTTGCCAATCGAGGCAATCACGACATGGTCTCACCTGGCTTCTGGAAACAGACCTGGGGCTACGCCGAGAACCACAGCTTCGAACGTGGAGATTATGGATTCATTCTCGCCTCCACCGCCAACGAGAAGGGCGAGTATCTTCCCGCCGATGTGAATTGGCTGCGAACCCAGATGGAAGGGTTCAAGGCCAAGAAGGGCATTTTTGCCTTTCTTCATATAGGCCAGGTCAAATTCACGCGTCACTCAATCACGAGTCCCGAGGTCTGCGCGGTTTTTGAGCAGACGCCCAACCTGCTGGCCGTCTTTCACGGTCATGATCACGACATCGACAGCGTGATCTATTCAAACAAGCGGGCTTACTTCTTTGACGGGCACATGGGGGGCAACTGGGGCACCAACTACCGGGGTTACCGGATTGTGGAGTTGTCGGATGATGGACGTTTCATCACCTATCAGTGCAATCCGCAGGCTTTCTACGTTAATCGAAACACGATTGGGTGAAGACGGCCGCCATGGGATAATCGCGCCATGGAGAGCAGACCCTCGGAAATCATCGAAGGAGTAGCCGGCGACCGGCCTTGGCACCGGCTCGAGGATCGCTACATCCAGGCGGGAGATGTCCGGACGCGGTACTGGCAGCAAGGAAGCCAGGGCTCGAACCTGGTGCTGCTTCATGGGCTGGGCAGTTACCTGGACAGCTGGTGCCTTAACATCGGCGAATTCGCCAGGCGATATCGGGTCTATGCGCCCGATCTGCTCGGCCACGGCTACACGGACAAGCCCCAGGTTTCTTACTCGCTCGACTGCTTTGTGACCTTCCTCAGCGACTTTCTCTCGGCTCTGGGGCTGGATCGAACCCACCTGGTTGGCCATTCCTGGGGAGGAGCAGTGGCGTTGCGCTTTGCCGAGCAATACCCGGAGCGTGTCGAACGCCTGGTCCTGGCCGGCAGCCCCGGTCTGGGCCCGAACGTCGCCCTCTGGCTGCGTCTGCTGACCCTGCCGTTTTTCAATACGAACGCGGCGCGGGTGGGGAGAAGGATCTTGAAGATCGCGTCACGGACAGTCATTGTCCGGCCGGAAAAGCGAACTCCGGAATGGATCGGCATGACCCAGGAGCGGATGAAGATTTCCGAGGTCCGCGCCGTCGTTCGAGCAGTCGCCCGGAAATATCTCCGCCTCCGGGGGCTGCGGCCTGAAGTCATGGAAATGATAAGGACACAGCTCCCGGAACTCCGGGTGCCGACACTCGTGATCCACGGTTTGAACGACTGGCTCATTCCGCCGTCAAACGTGGCATTTGCCAAAACTCTCAATCCAACGCTGGAAGTGAAGCTGCTTGAACGCTGCGGCCACGAGCTGCAGTACGAATGTGCCGAGGAATTCAACCAAGCCGTCCTGGAATTCCTGGCCGGGCCCGCGGATTTACACTCGCGCACCTAGCGTCATTTCATTAGCGACAATGAGGATGAACCCGGGGATCCATCCCATGTCGTGCTCGTCCATGGACATGACCCGGTTTTCCGCGGGCAGAGCCCAGCCGGTATAGGCGTTTCGTATCCGGCCTTCACTGTCTAGGTTGCTCTTCACGAAATCCCAGGCTCGATTTGCGGGTTGCAGATAGGAGTCAGGCAGCCACTTTCTCCTGACCGCCTCATGCACGCCGCTCGCAAACATAGCCGTTCCAGTTGTTTCGAGCGGGGTCTGCGGGTCGTCAAGGAGCACCCGAAATCCGCCGGAGGGATCCTGCACGGCGGCCAGGCCTGAGACGAGCGTCTTCAGATCTTCCAGGAAGCGGGTGAAAGCGGGGTCCGAAGGCGGCAGCAGACGAAGGACGCTCGTAATAGCCCAGAGGAGCCAGCCGGAAGCCCGCGTCCAGTAAGTCTTCCCTAGCCCCTCTCCAAACAGCACCGTTTTAGCCAGCCGCTTTTCGGGTACGAGGAACGTGTCCACGTAGGTGCGCAGCTGAAAAACAGCCTGCTCACGAAGAACCTGTTGATATCCGGGGTCTAGCGCAGACCCGCTCATTAAGGCCCGCACCGCGAAATAGCAGGTGTCCGGGATCGCGAATTCCCCGCTGTCGTCATGCTCGACCAACCCGAGCCGGTTTCGCGCCACTTGGTGCAGGATAAGCTTGGCCGTCTCGACACAAGCGCGCCGAGCCCTTCGCTCTCCGAACTGTACAGCCATTTCATAACAGGGGAACGCGAGGCCGAAATGACCCGCGTAGGTCGTCACGTGAATCCCGCCCGCTGTCACCTCCCGGGATTTTGCGCCGCTGTAGCGACTCACGCCGGGCGATTTCAGGTGATGATCCAGCCACGCGGTGGAAAAGGCGCGCACGTCCTTGACTCCCCGGCGATGCCATTCGAGTAAACCCTGCATGAGAACGGTGCCGAACCAGTCGGTATTCAAAGTCGCGGGATCGCGACGAAGGGTAGTGTCGACAATCGCTCGAACGCCCGGGGGGAGATCGTCGGGCAGGTCAACCCTCGCCTCCTGGGGAACGAACGGAACGAGAGCCGCCGCTTTCAACGCTGCTCTTCGGGTGATTAGGTTTTGCATTGGAGGTATTATCCCTCACGATACCGTAGAATACGGCTGCAACTTCAGGCGACATGAAAAGTCACTTCACCACATTTGACCTCGTGGTCCTCGTCGCGTACTTCGCCGTCACCATGGCCATTGGTTTAGCCTTCTGGCGCCGCAGTCGGTCAGTTGAAGGGTTCACGGCCGCCGAGCGGAATCTCCCCGGCTGGCTCCTGGGGATCTCGATCATCGGTGCGTACGTGAGCAGTATCAGCTTTCTGGCGCTACCCGGGAAAGCCTTTGCCAGCGACTGGAACTCCTGGGTTTTCTCGCTCTCGCTTCCGATCGCCACCTGGATCAGCGTGAAGTGGTTTCTGCCTTTCTATCGTGCCAGCCGCCATGTATCTGCCTATACGCATCTCGAAGATCGTTTTGGACCATGGGCGCGCGCATACGCCAGCCTATGCTACCTGCTCACTCAGCTGGCTCGGGTGGGGACAGTGACGTATCTGACGGCGCTGCCCATGGCGGTCCTCCTCGATTGGGACATTCGCTGGGTGATCATTCTCACTGGGATCACGACGACGCTTTACACTTTTGTCGGCGGGATTGTGGCGGTGATCTGGACGGATGCGATCCAGACAGTCATCCTTGTGACCGGCGCGTTGGTCTGTCTTGCTCTCCTGGTGTTCGGTTTGCCTGAGGGCCCAGGTCAACTGTTCGCGCTCGCGGCGGAGCACGGCAAATTCAGCCTGGGCAGTTTTGGACTGACATTCACAGCGTCCACGTTCTGGGTGGTCCTGGTCTACGGCTTGGTGATCAACCTGCAGAATTTCGGCGTCGACCAGAATTTTGTGCAGCGTTACCACACGGCCAAGTCGGATGCGGAAGCGCGCAAAAGCCTTTGGCTGGGTGGACTACTATACGTGCCGATCTCGGCGGTGTTTTTCTTTATCGGGACCGCGTTGTTCTGTTACTACACGGCGTATTCGGGCAGCCTGCCCGAAGAGTACCGCCTGCCGGGCAAGTCGGATTCCGTCTTTCCGTATTTCATCGTTACCGTCCTGCCGCCGGGATTGACCGGTCTGCTGATTGCTTCCGTGTTTGCGGCCGCAATGAGCACGATCTCGAGCAACCTCAACTCGTCAGCTACGGTTATTTTGAAGGACTATTACCAACGGTACTTCCGGCCGGAGGCTACCGAGCGACAGAAGATGCGGGTGCTCTACCTTACAACCATCGTGGTTGGATTCCTGGGCACCGGGATCGCGCTCGCGATGATTAGTGTGAGAAGCGCCCTCGACGCCTGGTGGACTCTGGCCGGCGTCTTCGGCGGCGGCATGCTGGGGCTTTTCCTGCTCGGATTCCTGTCCCGGCGGACCAGCAGTCGCGCCGCTGTTGCTGCGGTCTCGGCAGGCGTGGTGGTCATATTGTGGATGAGTCTTTCCCCGAGCTGGACGGGCAGCCTCGCTGGCTTGCGGAGTCCCTTTCACAGCTTCCTGATCATTGTATTCGGGACGGCCGCGATCCTGCTGGTCGGCTTTCTCGTTACGGTATTGGGAGCGGGAGGTACAAGCCGCCGCGCACCTCGGCCGGACGCTCCGGGCAGCGATTTTCGGGGGCTAGATAATTAGAGTCTGGGCGACCTGAAAGCGCGGATTGTAGCTCCGGACCTCCGGGACGGAGACACCGTCGAAATTGCTTCTCCGTCCCGGAGGTCCGGAGCTACAATCCGATCAAAACTACGCGTTCAACCACCAATGACTACCGTCCAGGGTCGAACTTTCCATCCCGTGATCAGCGCAGCCTTCACGTAAGGATCCTCCCGGGCGAAGTTCTCGGCGACTGCCGGGCTGTCACCCTTGAACACGAGCACGGCGCCGTCAGCGGGATCGGAAAGGGCTCCGGCCATCACCAACTCCCCGCGCTCGAGCGCCTGCGTCGCATAGGCCAGGTGCTGATCCCGGTAAGGCGCCCGGCGCTGCACGTAGTTTTCGACTGTTTGGTAAAAAAGCAGGTAGTACATGCCCTCCTATTTTCTTTACAACTCTTTACCAAATCAAAGATTTCGGCGGCCATGCGAGTGATAACATCCCGAGTCGGTCTCTTTATGAGGACTCTCCTCCGGCGATGCACAGGACTTGCACTTGGCACGCTCTTCGTGGTCTGGGTCGCGAACGCTCAGACCGCCACCGTCGAACCTTACGAATCTGATACCCCATTTCAAGCCCAGAATCAGGTCGATGTGTTAGTCAAAGCACGGCTGGAGCAACGCGGCATAAAGCCGGCCAACCTTTGTTCGGATGCCGTTTTTGTCCGGCGTGCCTACCTCGATGTCATCGGAACGCTACCCACGCTGGAAGACGTCCGCCAGTTTCTGGCGGACCCGAGCCCGGGCAAACGGACCGCCCTGATCGAGTCGCTTCTGCAGCGCGACGAATTCGCGGATTACTGGTCCCTGAAATGGAGCGACGTTCTGCGAGTCAAGTCCGAGTATCCGATTAACTTGTGGCCAAACGCCGTACAGGCTTACCACCGCTGGATCCGAAAGGCGGTTCGCGACAATATGCGCTACGACCGCTTCGCACGTGAACTACTGACGTCGAGCGGGAGCAACTTCCGGGTGCCGCAGGCAAACTTTTACCGGGCGATCCAGGGACGCGAGCCGGCGGCCCTCGCTTCGGCAGTAGCGTTGACCTTCATGGGGACCCGTTTTGAGAAATGGCCCGAGGCGCGCCGAACCGGAATGCAGGCGTTTTTCTCGCGAGTCGGTTATAAGACGACAGCCGAGTGGAAAGAGGAGATTGTCGCGCCGGACCCGGCCAAGACCGGAGCGTTCACGGCCATCTTCCCCGATGGTCGGAGTGTCCGCATTGCCGATGGTGAAGACCCGCGCCGGGTTTTTGCCGATTGGCTGATCCGGCCCGAAAACCCTTGGTTCACGCGAAGCATCGCGAATCGGGTCTGGTACTGGCTGATGGGGCGGGGCATCATCCACGAGCCGGATGACATTCGTCCGGACAATGCAGCCGCCAATCCGGAACTGCTCGCTTATCTGGAAAAAGAGCTGGTGCAGTCGGGGTATAACCTGAAATACGTCTTTCGATTGATTCTCAATTCCCGCACCTATCAGCAGTCCTCGATTCCGGCGCGTTCGCCATCATCGTCTGATTCAGAGGCGGCCCTTTCGGCACACTACGTGGTCAGACGGCTCGAGGCTGAAGTGTTGATTGACGCCCTATCGTCGATTTTCGGTCGAGGCGAGGAGTACTCGAGCGCGATTCCCGAGCCCTTCGCGGTCATGCCCCAGAACCAGCGGACGATCGGATTGGCAGACGGCTCCATCACAACCCCTTTCCTCCAGATGTTCGGCCGCCCCTCCCGAGATACCGGCCTTGAGGCGGAGCGCAACAACCAAACGACGGAGGAGCAGCGGCTCCATCTCCTGAATTCGACCCACATACAACAGAAAATTCAGCGCAGCCCGCGTCTCAGTCTGCTGATCCGGACGAGCAGGGGGGACCGCGGCCGGCTGATCGGCGCCTTGTATCTCTCGATCCTCTCGCGTTATCCGACAGAGGACGAAAGGCGCGTTGCGCAGAACTATATGGAAAGCTCCGGGCTGACGTTGCGGGACGCAGCCGGAGATTTGTCCTGGGCCCTGATCAACACGAAAGAGTTTCTGTTTCGACACTGAGTGTTGCCCGCACCGCAAGAGGCGACTATGAGCCAAAGTCGGCGAAATCTAAAGATGACGCGGCGGGAGGCCGGGCGGCTGGCGCTTCTAGGGGCGACTGGGTGCATGTTTGGCGATTCGGCCCCGCTTGTCGGACAGCCCACAGACAAGGCGATCCGGGCAAAATCGGTCATCCAGATCTGGATGTGGGGAGGTCCTTCCCACTTGGATACTTTTGATCCGAAGCCCGGTGCCGGGCAGGATTACACCGGTCCGTTAACCAAGGCGATTGCGACGAACGTGGCCCGGATTCAGGTGGGCGAGCTGCTACCGTTGCTCGCGCAACAGGCAGACAAGTACTCGATCATTCGCAGCATGACCCACGGGGTAAACGCCCACGAAACGGCTTCGTACATCGTTCAGACGGGCCGTCGCCCGGATCGCGTCGTTTATCCGTGCATCGGCGCCGTGGCGGCGCTGTTCAAAGGATATGAACGAGGCTACCGGGGTATTGTGCCGCCTTACATTGTCCTGACCGAGCCACAGGGGCGGTTTTCGGAAGAAGGGTTCCTGGGACAGCGCTACAAGCCTTTCGCCACCGGCGGCGATCCGAACCAGAAGCGGTTTATCGTGGAAGGAATCATGGCCGAGGGGATCTCGGACGACCGGCAACGCGGCCGGCGCGATCTATTGCATGCGCTTGATTCCCTTGGCAAGGTGATGCCGGCGGACCCCGAATTCCGGCGGCTGGACGAATGCGAGAAGAAGGCCTACAACTTGATGTTCGGTGAAGCGCGCAACCTGTTCGACCTTTCAAGCGAAAAGGGCGATCTGAGGGAGCGATACGGCCGCAACTCCTTCGGTCAGTCCTGCCTGATGGCCCGGCGGTTGGTAGAGCACGGCGTTCCGTACATCACGATCAATTACAAGGGTTGGGATACTCACAAAAACCATTTTCAGATCATGCGCCGCCAGCTGCCCCAGATGGATCAAGCCATAGCAACGCTGTTGCAGGATCTCGCGGAGCGGGGTTTACTGGACACCACTCTTGTCTGGTGGTCCGGCGAATTCGGACGAACGCCCAGAGTCTTGTGGGAGGCGCCGTGGAACGGCGGGCGGGGACATTGGGGAAACTGCTTCAGTGCCTTGGTGGCGGGCGGCGGTTTCCAAGGCGGACACGTGGTGGGCGCTTCAGATGCGAGAGGCGAGGAAGTCAAGGACCGGCCGGTCTGGCCGCAAGATTTACTCGGCAGCATTCTTGAGCTGATGGGGATAGATCCCGAAGGCCCGCTGCCGAATCCGAGCGGCATCACCACGCAGGTTATGCCAGGTGCGGGAAGACTGAAGGAGATCATGTGAGAAATGGCCTCTGAAGCGCCCCAGTTGCGTTGACTCTTTCGGAGTGCGGTGGCATGGCCCTGATCTTTATACGCATCTTGCCACCGCACGGCAGTTACAGAGCCGCGCACGCAGCGGAGGGCCGCGCAGCGCTTTGTGCGGAGCGAGTCCCGGAGCGAAGTAAGCGGGACCACCCAACGCGCCTGTAGGGTTCGTTGGGTGGTCCCGCTTACTTCGCTCCGGGCTGCTTTGTAAAAGACACTCCGCAGCCCTCCGCTGCGTGCGCGGCTCTGTAACTGCCGTGCGGTGGCAAGATGCGTATAAAGATCAGGGCCATGCCACCGCACTCCGAAAGAGTC
>Ga0105104_10000513_pt1 | contig 30041 bp, 14 predicted proteins | sample PPLLaktember2015_3_FD_87034 | JGI IMG/M metagenome (GOLD analysis project Ga0105104, IMG submission 87034) | Freshwater sediment microbial communities from Prairie Pothole Lake near Jamestown, North Dakota, USA - PPLs Lake P7 Core (6) Depth... | ecosystem: Environmental > Aquatic > Freshwater >...
CTGGTTAATTACCAGTCCCACATTACACCCATCGGAACCCTTCCTCTTTTCCTTGTCACCCTTTGCAATACAAGTGAACAAAATGAATTTCTTTCCCATACAAATTATATTCTCTTTATTTTCATTTTATTGGGTATTTTTTGTGCATTGGTATCCACCGCCCTTTTTTATTATGAAAAAATCAACCAGGCTACAAGTTCTGCAGACGACACAGATAATGAGCCCGGTTTAATGTGGCTTCTGCCCGATACGCGTAAGAAAGAAAAGTACATTATTATTGTTGGCCTTAATGTCCTTACCGGTCTTTTTATTTCAGTACCCTATTTCTTTAATGGAACTACAATTATCCATGTACTCCTGGTCTTATTAACCGCGTATTCATTCTGTTTTATCTATTTTTATTACCTGCTTAAAGCACATGAAAAGAAAGCATTTAAAATGTCAGTACCCCTGACTTTTTCAATCATTATCGTAATCTGCAATATTATCTATTGCATGTGCCTGACGGATTATCAATGGTTCTTATCATTCGAGTTATCGGCAATTGCACTAATCGGTATTATTCTGTTCAGAAGAATGAAGATTGAACTTTCAATGTCGTCACTGATACCTGCACGGTTTTTAAATAATCCGTATGTGCCTTATGTGTTGTTTGTATTTTCATGGATGGTCATATCCTGTATTCTGCCGACCATCCTCCTCTTCAAAGTCGCCGGAAGGGAGGAAGTTGAATTATCTGCGAAGAAGACCCAGGTTGAACTTGCAACAAAAATTGAACATAAAAACCTGCAAATTGACAGCTTTTATATAAAATGGATTTATCCGGATGCCGTTAAAGCTGTCAACCTTGACAACATTAAGACCGATCTTAAGCATAAAGGAATTTACCTGTTGAATGGCTCCCGATTTCACATGACAATAGGATATAAATCCGAATGTTCAGGCAAAAGTCCGCGTAAGGGCTACTTTTTATTGAACAGGTTTCTCCGGCAGATGATACGCAGCGAGGATATAAGAAGCTACCAGATGCTCAGTAGAGCCGGACTGGATACCACTTGGTACTGGACAGGCGGGCATTTACCCGGTTCAAACTCCGACACTTTGACACTGCATTTCAGATCAAAACAAAAAAATGCGGATGGATTCTATTCTGGCTACCAATTGGAGTTATCCACGCTACTTCGGAATCCAATATATGTTACTGCGTATACTACCTCCTGGTTACGCTTTTTTCAAATTGCTGTATTTTTTCTCTTTTTCATATTTCTGTATCTGTTTATCCGGATCGTGATAAGACAGTTATTCATCCTTGAATATACGGACAGATTAAGCATTGTAGGAATTAACAGCATACTAAAAAACGGAAGGACATATTTAATCAGCACTCTGGGCCAGGATAGGATCAGAAAATCATTTTCCGGGTCGCATACCTTGATTTCACAGAACAATCCGAAATCAATTACAGCTTCGAAAGGGATTCTGATAATATTCAATCCGTTCCCGATTAGTATTGCTGCATGGGATCCAGTCTTTAACGCGCTAGATAAAAGAATTGAAACTGATCCTGAAAATATTATCCTGGTATCATGCTATTCACCGCTGCAGGTAAGCAATATGATTGAAGAGGCAGCTCAGAATGCCACATTACGGGAAACAAAAGATTCTCTGATCAGGTTAAGACAAATGCTGATCCGGCTGTTCTCAGGTTTCGAAGTTTATTTTACTGAAGAGCAAGATTCCGGCAAATTGCTGATCTCCTCCCAATATCAGTATTTATGGGAAAAATGCACTCTTAATGAAAAATTCATTCTTTCCGATCTGTCACTTGATTCGGCAATTAACACCAAGAACAGGGATGATATCAGAAATCTGATCGGAAAGGGAATTCTTGAAGTAAAAGGTAAATTATCTTTTGTGAACAGGGGATTTAAACTTTATATTATGGAACTTGCCGGCACGGAGGAATTCACCAACCTCGAGAAATCTTCAAAAAGAGCCGATGGCTGGAATAAAGTAAAAACTCCGATCTATGTTATTTTCGGTGCCGTATTGCTGTTTTTCTTTTTTACCCAACAGGATGTTATTTCGACAATTTCTGCGGCAATACTTTCAATTACAGGTCTCCTGGGTACCCTGCTGAGATTCGGATTGTTCGGTAAATCAGCGGATGTTGCAAAATAACCAAACCGGAAGATTGATAAATTACTGCAATAAATTGTCAACCAGATGTTCAGGGGTATTGACGCGGTAGTCCGACAGTCTGACTGTATTCAGAAAATCATTTGAAAAGAGATCGGCCATTTGTTTTGAAAGCAGGGCACTTCTGTAATCTTTCCAGACATCGTCGTTGTTACCGTACATATAATCAACAAGTCCGGGGAATGACCATGCGGCATTTTTGCCCCAGTGAATGGTAAACCTGATCCCTGCGGCGATATAGGCTTCCAGCAATTTCTTCTCAAAATCCTCCATGCTGATGATATTTTCACCCCCTTTCCAGAGGATGCCATCCATTTCAACAATGCAGGTCATCGGAAATCTGGTAAATGCAAGTGTGGCCTGGGATGCCTTTACAAATCTCAAAGCCATGGCCCCGGGAACAGGACCTTCTTCATTGGCAACCCTGATAAAAAGATTGAGTGCTTTGCGGGTGTCCTGTATATCTACTCCAAATGTAAAGGCAAAAGCAGGACCCTTATGCGTGGTATCCCAGAATATCTCCCTGAGTGTACCTTCCACATCGTGATCAAGATTGGGGAATATCTGTCCGTTTAAGGCGCCAATGAATTTAGGGATCAGCCGGCTGTGTTTCTCAGCAAACCGGGCCATCCAGGTTGGCAGGTCCTTGTAAATCGCTTTCTTAATTTCCGGAATCGGATTTGGATAATCACTTCTGTAATCCTTTTTGAACATGATCTCCGCCACATAATCCTCCTTCTTATTGTATGGATTAATAAATATTTTGAAATGGTATGGCCTGGTTCCTTTGCCATCCGGATCAAGTTCTGACGGGATATTAAATTCCGAATCCGCAAAGTTGAGGGTTTCTGCAAGATCAAGCGCCTGTCGGGGTTTTATTTTCCGGGTATACCGTTTCAACAGGAATAAATTTTCCGTTTCAATCAACACCCCGTGAATAAACCCGAAGGAGCCAAGTCCTACTAATGCAGCATAAAACAATCCGTCATTTCGGATTACACGGGCATTGATTTTTTTAGCAAAACCATTATTCAGGGCGGGCTTTGAATGTCTTTCGATATAAACGATATCTTCCGGTCCCGGCCCGATGATCAGGTTGAGCCCGGCAATGCTGTCCTGTACTGCCCCCTCGTCCAAAGCGGAACCATGAATGCCTGTGGATATTCCTCCCCCAATGGTCTGTCCGTTGCTTGCGCCGCTGGTTTTCAATGATTTCCCCCGACCTGCCGCAAATTCCGAAACTTCTTTGATTGTATTACCGCACTGAAAAAAAATTAAATCATTCGGATCAAAAGTCGAAAATGGATACAGATCATCGGGTTCAATTATTCTTTTCAGGTTCATTCTGCCGGTAAAAAGCATCCTGTCGCGCTGGTGTGCAATGGGCGAAAGAGACCAACCCGATCCATAGGCCCTGAATCTTTCGTTATGATTGATGCAGTCCTGGATCAGTTGTTGTACCTCACCGGCGGCATCGTTGAACCTGTCAAAAAAGGAAGGCATATTCGCGGACTGTTCCAGCCGCATATCATACAAAATCCTCGTCGGAAAAGGTCCGTTATTATGAAAGGTGTCCCATTGCCCTATGAAATATGTTTTGGTATCTGCCATGGATCAGAATTATTCGTCGGACTCCTTCAGACAAACATATTTGACTTTTATTCTTCTTACTTTTCCCAATGTTATCCCGCTGAGCAAAACCGCTCCGAGAGTAACCCTGTATTCGACAGTCTGGAAACAGCCTTCCGGACATGTTTCCAAAACCAGTACCTCGTTCTCGAGCAGTTTCAGATTTACGGTTGTATCGATTTCCTTAACCGCCTTGCCCCGGTAAAAACCTTCTTCGAAATTTACCGGGTCAGGTTCGGGTACACCATTGACATTTGAGATTCTCACGGAATAACATCCCTGGGTGATCAAAAAAATTGTAAAAACTATCAGAAAATAAATAAACAACCCGGGATTATACTTGTTAGCTATACAATGATTTTTCATGGTATTGATCCTAACTACCAAAGTTACAATACTTAGAACGTCTTGTCAAGATTTTTGCCAGATTTAACACATAATTAAAACAATATAACTTTTAACCCATGTACACCTATACATTTGGAGGCAAGAATGGCAAAAAGAACACATTGTATGAGAGCAATGACAGGGTTGTTGTCCGTACAAACAATGCCAGGAATCTGAACAATGCCGTTTTTTCCGAAGAAGGAAAGAAAGTCCTCAAGGATTTCAACATTGAATTGGAATTTCCCGAAGCGGATGTAACGGTATTAAAAACAAAAGAGTCGGTGCCGGATAAAAAAGCAGTCAGGGACAACGCCCGTTATGTCCTGAAGAATGAGCCGGAACTCCGGTTTGCAGGCCGTGTTCTGGTTGACGGAGACGGACAGACCCCGGTCCTGTATACAGAAAACCTGTTTATTAAGTTTTTTGACAACATTAAAGCGGATACCTGCGAAAAAATCCTGGCAGAGAATAACCTTGTAATTAAACAAAAGCCGGATTATGCATTAAATGCATATTTTGCAGGAGCACCTGAAAACACAGGCCTACAGATTTTCGAAATTGCAGAATCTCTTCTGAAAAGGAAAGAGGTCGAACTCTGCCATCCTGAATTGATCCGCAAAAAGGGACTAAAAACAATCCACCCCGGCCAGTGGCATTTAAAAGCAACCCTTGTCAATGGTATACCGGTAAACGCAAATGTTAAGGCCGACCTGGCCCATCAGCTGTCACAGGGCGAAAATATCATTGTTGCCATTGTCGATGACGGTGTGGACATCGATCATCCGGAATTCAACCTGCCGGCCAAAGTAGTACATTCAAGGGATGTAAGCCTGAACAGCAATGATCCCCGTCCGAAACTTGCATCGAACCGGCATGGGACAGCCTGCGCGGGTGTTGCCACAGCCTCCGGAATAAATGCCTCAGGGGTTGCCCCGAAAGCGGTTTTAATGCCGGTGCGCCTGTATTCACAGTTGGGTTCAATTTCAGAGGCCAATGCTTTTAAATGGGCTGCAGATCATGGTGCGGATATCATTTCGTGCAGCTGGGGACCGGAAGACGGGAACTGGTCAGATCCTTCCGATCCGGTGCATACCAACCAGGTTGACCTGCCCGACAGTACACGGCTTGCCATGGATTATGCCGTAAATAACGGAAGGAATGGGAAAGGCTGTGTAATAACCTTTGCCGCCGGGAACGGGAATGAAGATGTAAAATTCGATGGCTATGCAAGCTATCATAAGGTACTGGCAGTTGCAGCATGCAATGACACAAACAAAAGGAGCGTATACAGCGATTTTGGAAGCAGTGTATGGTGTTCATTTCCAAGCAGTGATTTCGGTTATCAGCCATTTGATCATCCGGATGCAATAACCAACGGGATATATACTACGGACCGGGTTGGATCTGCCGGGTATAACGCAGCCGGTGATTATACAGATGACTTCGGGGGAACTTCGAGTGCCTGCCCGGGAGTCGCGGGAACCATTGCCCTGATGCTGTCACAAAATCCTGACTTAACCTGGGAACAGGTGAAGGCCATTATCAGGGAAACCTCTGAAAAAATTGATATAACCAATGGCGAATATGATGCGCAAGGACATAGTAAATTTTACGGGTATGGAAAGGTGGATGCGGAAAAGGCCGTAAAAAAAGCAATTTCTTTAAAGCTGGATAACCCTCTGAATAAAGTAAAGGTCATATCCGCCCTGGTGAATCCAAAAGGAACAGATAAGGGAAAAGAAAAAATTTCGCTGTTGAATACAACAGCTGCCAACATCAATCTCAAGGACTGGTCGATCGAAGTAAAGGGAAAGAAAGAATTCCTGTCAGCATTGCTTACGGGCGGCGAAGCCCGGACATTTACCCTCGATGGTTCAAAAGTTAAGCTGCAAAACACGGGCGGTACGATAAACCTGTTGAATCCCCTGGAGGAAATTGTTCATACAGTTACCTACCAGAAAAACCAGGTAAAAAAAGGAGTCGTGATTGAATTCCAGGATTAAAAATTGGCAAATGGAAATAATTGACAGAAAAACCGCAAAGGAAATCGTTCGGAACGCACTGACAGAAGTCGCTGATTTTTCAAGTGATTTTGAAGGATTTACCTTTAATATGTTTCACCCGTTTCATACCATCGTTTTTCTGAACTATTTAAAACGACTGGTAAACAGGACAGAGTGTTCTGATCCACAAGGCAATACCACCCACGAAGAGTTTTTTGACATCGATCTGAATGTCAACATATTTCATACCTGGAATAACCTTACAGATTGCATTGAGCACTTAAAGGAAAATCATTTCCGATTAAAAAGTCCGACAGGCAAAATTCATCTTTCATGAAAAAGATATTCTGGCTGACGCTTTTTCAAACCTTCATGGTCATTCATGCCCAGGAGAAGATTTCCGTAAGTGAAACCCTGGTCGGAATCAATACCATCGATGGCAATACCGTATCAGTAAAACTTTTTTTCGATCTGGATGAGGGTTACCGGCACCGCACGAGCGTTTTCTTTCGTAATAATCCCAATCTCAGTTACCGGATCAATTCAATATCGCAGCAGGAAGCGGTTAGTGATGCAACTGCAAATGACGCACTGGCCGGCAATACTTTTATAGGTTTCAGGTTTGAAGCAGGCAGTAAACTGATGGATAGAATAAAATCAGGAAATGCTGACTATTTCATAGAAATTAATGACACGATAAGAATTGAACTTATTAATGACAGCCTGAACAGAACGGTAACATATGTCCTCACACCGGATCAGGTCAAGGAAAATACAAGGAACAAACTGATACTGTCAGAGGAAGAAATAAATGAAATCATTCAATCCATGGGGGGAGAGATCAATATGGTCTCAAATCACATTGATTTTGGGTTAATTCCCGGCGAGGAATCTGCTTCAGGCAGGACAGAATACGCTGTTAATTATAGTTACCGATCGGGATATTCATTTTTAAAGAATATTCCTGTCTATTTCCAGTCATCAGGATTATTGAGTACAAATCCAAGGGATTCGCTTAATTTCATAAGGATCTTTCCCGTTGGATTCAGCCTGATGAAAAACCATCATGAGATTTCCGGACAGGCAGGCATGGAGGCAAACCAGGTATTCACCCAATACAGAATAACGGCAGATGTGCACTGGCAGGGACTTATCCCGAATTTGATCAATCTTACCTACGGGGAAAACCGTTTACGGCTGAAGCCGGTTTTAGAGGCGGGAATCAAACTATACCAGGAAATTGAAAATGACAGATCCGGTGAAAGCAACAAGAATGTTCTTTCGGGAATTGCCTATGCCCAGGTTTACTATTACATTCCGGTATTGAAGCTCTATAGTATTATCATCGCGGGCAATACTTTTTACGATTTCAATAAAGACAGAAACCCCGGCAAAGAACTCGGGTATCTCTACTCCATCACCGCCGGTATTGAAATACCCAACTCGGGAATAAAAACGATCTTTAAATATGCCAACGGAGCCAACGATATCAGCTTTGCAAACACCAGCACATTTATGATCGGCTTTATGGCGGATCTGTTTATGGATACAATGAAATAACAAAGTCCGGTATGAGCACATCCGCAATAATAAAGCAGACGAATACCGGTTTATAAATAAGTTCAAAAAGACATGGAGACCAGGGAGAATTTTAAAAATTACATTCTTTATACAGAAGATGACAACCGGGAGATCCTCGTCAGGCTGATCGTCGGATTGATTTTCCTGTCCGAAGGCATCCAGAAATTTCTATTCCCAGAGCTCACCGGAACAGGCCGGTTCGAGAAAATAGGTTTCCCGGACCCGGCATTCTGGGCCTATTTTACCGCTTCATTTGAGATCCTTTGCGGTTTTCTCACCCTAATGGGACTATTAACCCGGATTGCGGTCATTCCCTTGTTTATCATAATGATGACAGCCTTTATAACCACAAAATTGCCGATACTGAATGAAAAAGGGTTCTGGTCAATGGCTCATGAATACCGGACCGATTTTGCCCTGACTTTATTATTGGTATTCCTGTTTATTTATGGTGCCGGCAGCTGGTCACTGGATTTGAAACTATACCATGCATCCTCCAAAAAAGGTTGATGATTTTGGATTCTAAATAATTTACAATTTACGGAAGCATCAGGATGCTGTCCGGCATAGTATGGTTCATGTCCACAGTCTTAATTCACGCGACTTCCGGTAAGTGGCTGTTTATTCTGGCTAATCAATTTAATATCCGGAACAAACTTGTTTATAAATTAGTCCAAAGCATTGAAGATCTATCATATTATGCCTAAATTTAATCAATCCAATTTAAAAGGCCAAACAGCCCCATAATACAGCAAGCGACCCCTCATCTGATTTAGGTTGGTCAGGGCGTTTTTGATTAATCGGTTGAGTTATCCTTGAAAGCAGGCTGCCTCAGGTAATACAAATAATTCTCAGATCAGGTTTTAAGAATTATTGTTTTGCTTATGAAGCGTTCACAGATAATTAGGGAGCAAAAGCTCTATCTTTCTTATCTGCCACATGTTAGGGAAATGTACGGAAAAATCCCCGGCGTAGTTTTAATTGGTTTGGGTGCCAAGGAAAAGGCCGGAAAAAGCCTCAACAAATGGGCCTTTCGCTTTTATGTAAATAAGAAATTATCCTTACAGGAGATACCTGAAGAACAGCAGATACCTGGCCGTATTTTTGGCGTGCAAACGGATGTAGTTGCCGGTTTTGAAAAGGAGTCATTAATCTGCTCCGCCACGAATTTTGCGGTGAATGATGAAGGTTACCGTGATGAGGGTATACGCGGCGGAGTCAGCATAAGGAATGAATTTTTTGATAATGATCATCCATCGGGGTACGGTACTCTGGGAATACTGGGAAGGAGAAAAAGTGACAATGCCCTGATCGGCCTGACCTGTTCACATGTAGCAAACGCCGCTGCCGACAGTGTAACGGCCGTAAACGCGAAAATTGGCCAGCCCAAATACTGGATCAGTTGCTGCTGTTGCCCGAGAGGTTATATCGGAGATATCAGGAAAGCAACCTCAAATTCCGATCTTGATTGTGCTATTATCGAAATTCATGACGACATCCGGGAAAAGGTCACCAGCAACAGTACGGAAAACAGAATTGAAGGAATAATCGGAAATATAGGCGGGGCGGATGCCGTTGTCTGTTTCGAGACCCTTCAGAAATACGGCCGGGCAACCGGACTTACAACAGGAAAAGTAACTGATGTTGCGTTTGGCACCAATCAAATGCTCATCGAACGTACAGGAGGCAATCCCGGCGATCCGTTTGCATGCCATGGGGATTCAGGTGCTGTAATCGTAAATTCCGGCAACAAGGTTGTCGGTCTGTTGGTAGCCGGTCAAAGGTCTAATCTGGCGAGGGCTATTGTGACGCACATTAAACCTGTAATGGTCGAACTTGGAATTACCATAGCGGGTACGGATGCTGCAACAATAGGTGATCCGGTCGGCGGAGGGGCAATAGGTTGCGAACTTTTTGCCTGGCCCGGAGGTCAGGCCGATCCGGCCCTGAATCCGGCAGAGATCTTTGCCAGCACTGATTTTGGTTTAGCCGGGAGTGTGAACTGGGATGTTTCGGGTGGTGCACCGGGTGCAGTAATTGTGGAGACCGGCACTCAAACGGCAAACGGAATGCCAGCCATTTCGGTAAGGTATGGCACCGTATCGCCTTCAAAAAGCCCCAACCATGCGGTTTGGGTAAAAGCAAGCGATGGTACGAAGGATGTGACCAAGTTCCGTACTGTATTCATGTTCGTAGGCCGTACTGTTAATACTTCGAGCCTGGTTGAATCCAGCAATACGAAAAGATTCGCTGCTACAGGGGGAACGGGTAATACACAGGCCGGTGTATCTCTTCCCGGTACGGACGGGGCCACCTGGTTTCTTGCCAAAGCTGAGACAGTTTATGACATCGGACCCCAGGACATAGACTGGAGTGGCAGCGGAGGTATCAGTTTTGAGACAGGAACACCCGCAGGCATAAAAGGTAATATTGTCGCACGCCGGGAAACCCGGTTTACCAGGGGAGAACAGCAAAACGGAGCTCCAAACAGGACACATACGGACCAGGTCGACTGGATATCAGCTGGTGGCAGCACTGATGATGAATTTCAGGGACCGGATAATGCGGCACCCAGTGAAATATTCAGGCTGGCTAATGAAGGATTTGATCCTTCAAACCTGCTCCAGGGATATTTGAGGGCGGAATTTCGCGACTTTCTCGAATTCCATAACGGAACAGGATGGACACGGATTACCCCGTTTGCAGAATGGTTTGCCAATTTGACCGGTGATCTGAGCGGTACCGGAAATCCGCCTCCTGCAGTCGGAGCAGTCAATAATATAGATGTTGGTGTAAACGCTGAAAAAATACCAAATCAATCCCCGGTTATAACTCTGACTGACTTTCAGGAGGTAAAACCGGGAGAAAACGTCACGCTTAATGCCACACCCACCGACCCGGATAATGATGTCCTGACCGTCAGATGGGCACAGACGGCCGGTCCTGCGGTAGCACTAAGCAGCTCAACCGGAAATCCCGTTTCCTTTACTGCACCGGCCAATGATCCACAGTTAAAATTCACGGCTACGGCCGATGATGGTACAGGAGTGCTTTCAAGAACCCAGGGAAATCATCTCAGCAATGTGGCCGAAACAATCGTAAATGTAATTGAATGGCTGGACAGGCAAGGTGGAAATACCAGGTTATGTATCAATAATGAAGAACTGTTTAATGCAGCCAGCTTTGGTATCGGACCGGGTCCGCTGAACTGGGATGTAACCACAGGTGGCACGGCAGCCGTTATTGTGGAAGCTGATGGCGTATCCACTGCTCCTTCAGGTACTTTCAACGGGGCAACCACTATTCTTGTAAATTATAACAATGTCTCAGCCGATGCTACCCGTGCCAACTCAGTTAAAATTGAAGCCACCTCCCCCGGGGATGGCAAAAAATGGTATAAAAGACGAACAGTAACCGCTATTGCATTTGCAGTAACAACCGCTTCCGTCCCCGGGGCTGTACCTTCAAATGCAATGGGAGCAACAGTATGGGGATTGACTTTTCCGGAAAATGTCACGGCAACAATTTGTGCCTATCGGAATGGACTCAACTGGCAAGCCGCATTGCTAACAGCAACCGGAAATTTTTCACTTCAGGCAAGACTCCTGGCGGGTGTCACAGAAGTAACCGGACCCGGAGGAAATACTCTGATAACGAATTATTGCCCGCAGATGAATAATCTGAATTCCCTGAACGGACCGACCTGGTATATGATATCAGCTGTCACTGCCCATGAGAATGTCCATGCCACCCGTTTTTTGCCTGCCCTGAATGATCCGACCGTTATAGGTGTACTGAGAACTGCGATTGACGGACTTACGGTCCCACATGCCGCAGGAATGAACCAGGCATTGGCGATTGCAGCCCTTACTGCTCTTCCGGCTTTTGCAGCGGCATTAACCGCAGCACAGGCAAACTGGCTGGCGAGGATACTAATACTTGTGGCAGGTGACCATGCTGCCGGAGGCCCTACTGATACGGCAGAGCACGGTATTGTGGACCCCATGGTCACTGCAATTTGTGCACACTCCAGAGCCAACGGATGGGCGGCCTGTCCGCCGCTTTGTCCATAAATTTACCCGAATACATTAATAAACATAAAATGAAACAGGAAGAATATATTACAGGTGAACTTAAAGAGATCGATTCTTCGTTAACACCCTCCCGTAAATCATTGGGAGATGCACTTGCAGGAGTGAAACTTTCCGTCAAGGTTCTAAAGAAACAACAACCGGGTAAGGGAATAAGTCTCATTGTGGTGGTAGAAAATACATCGCCGAAAAATACCAAACTGGCAAATCCAATGGATTCATTGCAGATAATAATACTGGATGAGGAAGGATGGCCTTTGAAACTACCTGTCGGAAGACCCCCAAGGGTTTTGATCAATACAAAGGATCCGGCTGAATTTAAACGATCATTTGAGATTGTTTCGATCAAGAACAGTCTTGATGAACCGGATCTGATAAACCTGGCGGACGACGAGCAATTTATCCTGAAAGCCAAAACAACTTATTATTTTGAAATCAGAATCAGCCATTTCCAGAATATAAATAAGGAAAACTACAGGGCCGTTTCAAGAAGTGTAAAAAAAATCAGCAAGGGAATATATAAAATCAAACTGACCCTGCCGATTTATCTCACTGATGGCAGCAATGTATTCAGAATGTGTGAGTCTGAATTTGTTAATATCGAAATCAAATGAACATGAAGATCCGAAAAATTGAATATTTCGAAGATCAGCTCAAAGTTTCCCCTGCCGGCAGGGAAGTATTGAAAATTATCCGGGCACATTCCGACGAGGTGATGTACCTGGTCAATAAAAACCGCCCTACCATGGTATGCTGGCAACGGAACCACGGACCGAAGTTCATCAGGTCGGTCGTCGACAGCGGGTTTGAGGAAGATATTGAATTTGCAAAAAATATCGATGGCATTTCCATTGAGACCCTTTTGCTGAATATGGCGGAGGTGTTGCAGGATAACGGGACACCTGCCCTCAAAATGACAATCGGAAAATTCGCCGCATTGGTTCTTGGCATGGCACGGGAAACCAATTCATTACGCGAAGTGATTTACAGGATAAACAACTCTGAAATCCTGCAAAATGGCTAAAAATACGTTCATACCGCGCAACGAGGTCATCGGAATGAATAAGGATTTCAACAAAGTCCGGAAAAAGGCCGAGAAAGAACTTATGAAGATCCCGGGCGTGGTGGCGGTGGGTGTCGGACTGAAAGAAACCAAAGGCAAAATGAAGCGGGAACTTTGTTTCAAGGTTACTGTAACAAGAAAGTTGCCAAAATCTGAAATTAAACCCAGGGACAGGATACCAGATGAAATATATGGTTTTAAAACGGATGTGAATGAAGTCGGATTTGGAGAGATCTGCGAAGATACTACAAACTACCGCCCCCTTATCGGTGGTTCGCAGATTGGCGTCAGCTCGGCAGGTGGCTTTGGAACAATGGGATGCCTTGCAACCCGGGATCTTGACAGTAAAATAGTCCTGGTCAGCAACTGGCATGTAATCGTCGGAGACGGAGACAATATTGATGGTGACCGTGTAGGCCAGCCCAGCCATAACGGATGCTGTTCTTGCTGTGAATGCAATGAAATTGCAGATGTCGTTGACGGAAGGTTAAAGACGGATAACATGGATGCTGCGATCGCATTACTTCAGGGGCAGGAGGGAGCAGGAGATTTGATCCCCGAGACAAGGTTCCTGAATGAAATACTGGATATCGGGATCATTGCAGGAAGCGCTGTTCCCTTTGCCGGAGAAACCGTTTGGAAAAGGGGTCGTTCCAGCGGACTGACGATTGGTCAGATAACGAACGACAATTTTCCATTCAGCGTACCTTACAAGGATTACGGGGGTATTGTAATCGCCCGGACTGTCTGGCAAATTACTCCGCAAAATCCTCCGTATCCGAATTTTGTTATCCCCGGCGATTCAGGTTCCGTTGCTGTAAATGAGCATAACCAGGTTGTATTGTTAAACTTTGCCAAGAACGGCGCAGGCCAGGGTATGGCCTTTAATATTAAGGATGTTGAAAGTGTTTTAAAGATCAAGGTTCTCGACAGCACTTTCCATTCAAATCTGGCAGGTAATGAAGGTGTACCGCTGGCTTCGGTTTCGGGTGCAATAAACCGGATCCCTAATTTGGCCGGATCTCTTGCCGGGATCGAACAAGAATTAAATCAGTTTAACGAAAGCAGGCAGATGATGGAGCTATTCAGAACGCACCAGAAGGAATTATTGCACCTTGTAAATCACAACAGGGAAGTGATGGCAGCCTGGAACCGTTACCAGGGACCGGCTTACCTGGCAAATATCGCACGCAGCGTTCGCAGGGAAAATAAACCTGTACCGGAACACATCAATGGCGTTACCATGCAGAACCTGCTGCTGAAAATGGCTGCCGTGCTTCAGCGCAACGGGAGTCCGGAACTGGTGAGATCGGTAGCGGAGAATTATTTACGGGTTATGAATGTATTGGGATCAGGTCGAAGACCTGAAGAATGGAAAGCATACCTGGCACAAACGGAAAAAGCTATGCAGGTTTAAACTCAGGAATACCATGGCAGAAAATCAGGTGGGTACATTAGAGGCAGTGGGAATTGAAATCGCCAAAGTTTTTCAACCCTTGAGAGACAGGGTGGAAGCCGGAGAAATCATAGTTCTCCTGGCAGAACTTGGGATAGAGTTTCCGGCCTCCCTGGGTGAGGATCCGGAATTCCGGAATGCAGTCAGCGGGGTATCGGAAAAAGTTGGCGATATGCCCGGAATCGTCAGGGAGATAATTGTTGCATCAAAAGCGGAGGATTACGTAACCACGGCAGAAAAAGCCCTTGATCTGATCAGACTGATCTCAGGAATGGCTGATGACATCCGGACCATCGCGGATGAAATTGATGCCAATAAACCCTATCCGGGACTTTCCGATGCGGAACTTTCGGAATTTGTCTCGAATCTGGCCAAAAATATTATTGATTATCTCGTGATCTCTTACCTGAGATCTTCCATTCCCCTGTTCGCTGTTTTTCTTGAATTCTTCGGGATCATCGAAGAAACAATCGAAAATAAAGGATCTACAAACCCGCTTTTGCCCGAATATCTAAAGAAGGACCTGCGCCTGGACCGGTTACCAGCCCTGCTGGAAAGCCCCGCCGGATTGGCGAAACAATTGTATGATTGGGGGGATGATACCTTCACAGGGGATAAACTTTTTCAAAAACTCGAAAAGGTACTGAATGCCATCGGATGGCCGGCAGTATACGATAACAGTGGCACAGAACCCATTCTGGATTTGCTTCTGGCTACGATGAAGGCCGGGACTGGACAATCTCCGAAGGGAGTTGCCCTTGCTATAGAGGAAAAAATAAACGGGTCAGCCACCCAGACTTTCAAACAGGATAAGTGGACACTTGAATTGGGTTTCGAAACCGGACTTGACGTCGGAGCTGAAGTCACCTTTCAGCCTGACGGAAAGATCAAGCTTATACCCCCCCAGGCATCTTCGACAACTATCTCAGGAAAAGCATTTGCCAGGTGGATCGCGAAGGATACCATTAACAACAAACCTTTGCTGATATTCGGAAGCACAGGCGCGAGCAGGCTGGAGGCACTCGAAATATCCGCCTTTCTGGGCGCTGATTTCCAGTGGGTGGTTTCAGACAGTGAGGCAACCGGAAGTGTGACCTTTGAATCCGAAATTAAGCAGGGCAAGGTGGTAATTAAAGCCGGAAATCCGGATGGATTTCTTGCTCAGATTCTTCCCCCGGATGGGTTCACTGTTGATTTCAACATAAAAATAGGGATAAACAGCCAAAAAGGACTCTATTTTACAGGCAGCGGTTCATTGGATTTTGATATACCCGTATCGGTTTCGCTCGGGCCGGTGTCGATTCTGAATCTGAAAGTCGGAATTTCCCCGGGAAGCAATTTTGTGATCAATATCGGGGCAGATATCAGGACCGAGCTGGGTCCTTTCGTCGGGATAGTTCAAAATATGGGGATAAGCACCACGCTCACATTCCCGGAAAACAGGAAGGGAAACCTTGGTCCCGCTAACCTGGATATCGGATTTAAACCCCCCAGTGGCATCGGGCTCTCCCTTGACGCAGGTGTAATCAAGGGCGGTGGCTTCCTGATGCTTGATTTCGAAAAAGGGCAGTATGCCGGTGCCATTGAACTCGATTTTCAGGGATTGTTCGGCTTTACTGCGATTGGCATTATTACAACTAAATTTCCGGACGGCTCTGAAGGCTTTTCCCTCCTGCTGCTGATCAATGTTACATTTCATACCCCAATCCCGCTGGGCTTTAATTTCTACCTGGCTGGTATTGGAGGAATGATCGGACTTCACAGAACAGTTGTTGCACTTTCTTTACAGCTTGGCGTAAAAGATGGTTCAATTGACAACATCCTTTTTCCTGAAAATATTGTTGCCAACATTACCAAAATTATAAGTGACCTTGAAGCAATATTCCCGGCCCGGCAGGATCAGTTCGTGCTCGGCATAGTTGCTAGGATTACCTGGAATACGCCGGCTATACTCACCATTGAAGCAGGATTGGTCGTTGAATTCCCGAATCCTTTTCAAATCATAATCCTGGGTGTGATCAAATGTGCACTGCCCCTCCCCGACCAGGCTGTTCTGAAGCTGAATGTCGCGTTTGTCGGAATCATTGATTTTGAAAATGAAATTTTGATGTTCGACGCGTCCATATTTGATTCAAGCATACTGACAATCACCCTTGAAGGTGATATGGCGCTTCGCTTAAGCTGGGGTGAAAATCCGGACTTCCTGGTAACCGTAGGTGGATTCCACCCGGTTTATGTTCCGTCGTCAACCTTGCGTCTCCTTTCCATGAAGCGGATCACGGTAAATATTCTCAGCGGAAATCCCAACCTGGTATTGTCAGCATATTTTGCTGTAACCACGAATACGATCCAGTTTGGATCATCGCTTGATTTTTCATTCAAAGTGTCCAAATTCAAGGTACAGGGCAAATTCGGATTTGATGTCCTGATCCAGTTTTCCCCCTTCCATTTCATCGCGGTTGTTCATGCCAGTGTGGCGGTGAAAGTGGGAAGCTCCACCCTGTTTTCAATCGGACTTGAATTCAACCTTGAAGGTCCTTCACCGTGGCGGGCATACGGTTATGGTTCTTTCAGCATATGGTTCGTTAAGTTCAAAGTCAAATTTGACAAGACCTGGGGTGAAAGCATCGACAATACCCTGCCATCCACTTCTGTTTTACCACTGGTGCTTGAGGAATTCAATAAAAACGAAAACTGGATAACGCGGCCTGTGGTCAAATTTGCAGAACTCGTTACCATATCAGATACCTCTGCCGATGATGAATCTTTGCTTGTCAGGCCTTTGGGATCGCTGGAGATCGACCAGAAAGTGGTACCTCTCGGGCTGACTCTTGAGAAATTCGGCAACTACGCACCCGACGATATCTCGATGGTCGTCATCAAGAAGGTGGTGATTGGTACTGACATACAGGAAGACGAGGACCTGGATGACATTAAAAATCCTTTCGCTCCCGCGGCGTTTAAAAACATGAGCGACGCCGACAAACTCCAGGCACCTTCCTACGAAAAGCAAACATCCGGCATAAGAGTCTCCTCGACTGATAATATTCTGATTGATTATGGAATTAACAGGCTCGTGGAATACGAATCGATCGTGTCAGATTTTGAAGAAGAAGAACTGGGCAAACAGACTTTTCAACCCGACTTTTTCAAACCATTTGTTTCCGGGGGTGATGTCGGACGGTCACCTTTATCCCAAATGATAAAAAACAATAAAGTCAGGGCAAATAAAACAGCCACGTTGACTGATGAAAAATATGTGGTTGTTTCAAGTGCAGATTTAAAAAATATACATGAAGAGGAAAGATTATTTGATTCAAAAGCCGACGCCGATGAATATTTGAGGGAAACATTAAGGCAGGATCCCACCCGGAAAGGAAAAATACAGTTGAGTCCCGCTTTCCAGATGGCAGAATCTTAAACAGTATCTAAAATTCGAAATTATGAGTGCGGCGCTGGCACATTATTCGTTTGTACCCTGGCTCAGACAGGGAATCGGAACCCGGATCCCGGAAAAGGATACATTGGGAACTCCTGATGCCAATTCAGCCCTTGAAAGAGCTGATCTGCAGGTTGCCATAACATTGGAAAGCACCGGCATTTCTGATGATACGAAAATTGAAACCGAGCTTTCAAAAACCCTGAAGGTAATGGGGCCTCCCGATATCCTGGCTGTTTCGGAACAGGTTATCGTTCGGGTTGAACCCAGAGCCAATGTAAACAATTTTGAAGCGAACGGCTTACCCTATATCGAGTTTTATAACGAGGATTTTTTGTGGTCATACACGCCTGCCAACGCCAATACGGGAGCGGATGCTGGAAAGCTTACCCCGTGGCTTGCCCTGATCTGCCTTAAGGACGATGAATTTGAACTTAAGAACAACAGTGAAGGAAGACCTTACATTTCAATTGAAACCGGTAAAATTACCGGGGTTTTTCATGATGAGAAACAACATTGGGCGTGGGGACATGTCCACATGAATACCGAATTGGTTGCAGGTGACATTTCCGGCCGGATCCAGGAAATTTCCTCGGAACTTGAGGCAAACCCTGATTCCGGGGTATGCAGGCTTCTGTGTCCGAGAAAGCTTGCCCGGGAAACGCAATACACTGCATTCTTAATACCTGCCTATGAAACAGGAAGGCTGGCAGGTTTGGGCCTTGGATTTTCCGGAATACCTGCCCAGAAAATGTCATGGGGAGGTACAGAAGCTGATTACGCTGCCAGGCCGCGAGGAACGGACTTTCCGGTTTACCACAGGTGGACCTTCCGAACCGGACTGTTTGGTGATTTTGAGTCCCTTGCCAGGATCATGAAGCCCGTTGTCACAGATCCGGAAATGGGCAAAAGGGATATGTATATTGCTGAAGCCGGGTATGGCCTCGACGATACGAATCCCAATTCGGTGGTACTGGGTCTTGAAGGAGCCCTCAAACCGCCGGAATTTGTAAGTGATCCCTGGACAAACGGTAACAGGGACAAAGCCTACCGCAATCATTTAAGAAAACTGCTTAATCTTTCTGTTGACAATGAAAAAAAACAAACTGACAAGCCGGATGTATCCGGGGATACCCTGGCCGAAAATCCGTTTTATTCTGCCAGTCTGGGCGATGACCCCATTGTAACACCCCACATATATGGCCGCTGGCATGCGCTGATAGATCGACTTAAGGAAGGAAATAATTTTGACTGGATCAATACGCTGAATCTCGATCCCAGGAACAGGGCAGCTGCCGGTCTTGGAGTCAGTGTTGTTCAGAAAAACCAGGAAGACTATATGAAAAGAGCCTGGAAACAGGTTGAAGATGTGAATGAAGCGAATGCCAGGATCAGGAAAGCTTCGATGTCGAGACTGATCAGCAATGCAATGTATTACAAACATCTCTTCAACGCTGATACCGACCTTACAATCAGGATAACAAATCCGATGCACCGGTTTGTGATTGATTCTGGAAAAACAATTGAAAATACAATTACCCACAGTCTGGTGCCCAATGCATCAAAAAGCGGGGCATTTACCCGGATAACCCGTCCGGGGAAGAAAAGCAATAAAAAAATTGACGCCAGTGGCAACGTTGGGGCAAATACAATAAACAAAGCCGTCATACGGAATTTCAACAGCGAGGAAATAGTGGCTGCAAAGGACAAGACAGCCCCTGAGCTGGCTGTTGAATTAAATGAAATTACATCTGCTATCAGTGAATCCATATCCAACTACCAGGCCAACGATACTGCCATGGCTCAACAGGCGGTTTTTGACATCCTCCTGGAAGAAACCTCTTTTGAACACCTGGAAGCCCCGGCGAAAAAAGCAGAACTTAAAGCCAAAGTCGCAACACACGATGGATTGAATTCCAACAGCATTACCCTCGCCAGAAACCTGTTTGACGGTATTGAATCATCGGTGGACGGAGGCACTTCTTCGTCACATGTGGTGGTAATTGAAGAGTCCGCCCACAAAGCGATCTTCGGAGATGAAATTACGGCAAAAACATATATGAATATTATTATCAGCCGTAATACGGCCGGGGGAGCAGGCCTGATAGGAAGGGCAACGCTTCTTCAGGACATTCAGGCTTTCGAATCCGCATTTACCGGATTCGATACTGATATTATTGCGAACCTCCTTTCAATTCCAAAAGAAGACCCTATTGCAAATGTTCCGGCCCTGTCCGGCAAAATAACCTTCTCGCTTCAACCCAAGGAGCTTGTCATGAAACGGGTGGTGAGCTCTATAATCCTGAATATTTTTGACAGTTCGACAGGGACCTATACTCCGCAAAATCCGGACAACCTGAAACAAATCATGGCATATCCCAAATTTGATGAGGCGATGTTCCGTGATTTAAAGAAATTGTCACAGGATTATGTTTTACCAAATATTGACAAGGTTCCGAACAACTCAATCACCCTGATGGAATCAAATCAGGCATTCATTGAGGCTTATATGGCGGGGTTGAACCATGAAATGTCGAGGGAGCTGTTGTGGCGTGAATATCCCACTGATCAGCGGGGAACCTATTTCAGGCAATTCTGGGACATTAGTGATAATATCCATGTGACGAACCCTGAAAACAAATATGACATTATTAAAATGCACACCTGGGAAAAGGACCTGGGCCAGCATGCTCCATCAGGAGAAGATTACCTTGTTCTGCTCATCCGGGGCGAATTGCTGAAAAAGTACCCGAATACCCAGGTCTACGCACAAAAAGCGGTCTTTAAAAACATTAATGATCCGGAAGTTCCAAGGACGCTTTCCGATGCATCCGTTGCCGGCAATATCAAGGTACCGGTATTTATGGCGGAACTGGACCCGGATATTTACCTTTTTGGTTTTGACCTTGATACCGATGAAGCAAAGGGAGACAGTCAGGATGCTTCCAAACCGGGATGGTTTTTTGTATTGAGGGAAAGACCGGGTCAAATACGGTTTGGACTGGATGACTGGACTCCTGTTGATCCGGATGATCCTGAATTTCCAACTGAAGAACCCGCCAACTGGAATGATCTCTCATGGGAACACCTTGTGAATGCAGCTTCAGAACTGGACAAATATCATATCGATGCACTGCATTCGTTTTCAAGTGTTGCAGGCAGCGAAAACACCCCGAGGGCAACCTGGGGAAAAAATTCAGCAGATATGGCCTACATACTTTATCAGAATCCGGTTTTATTTGCCAGACATGCACAGGAAATGTTACCTGAATAAATCTAACCTATCCTGACTATGAGCGAGATTATCAATGCGACCGGATTTAATGACCCTGCGATACAGGTCATACGCAGCCAGGTGGCAACCCGGGATGATGCAATTCCCTTCCTGCTGTTGCCTGTGAAAATTGAAACCCGGTTTATGAAGGCCGACCGGGAAATTGTGGAGAGAGATATGTTTCCGGCACTGGTTGAAAAATTGTTTGAAGCGGATGACTATATGCATTTTGATCCTGCGCCATTGCCATCACATGAAGTACTTGGAAAAATAAGAAAGATTCAGGATCAATTCAAGGAAATTGCCAGGGTAACCGGAAATGTAGCCAGGCTTTCAGGAAAAGAAAAAGACCACCTTCGATCAAAATTGATCCGGATAGAAAAAACACATGATGAGCTTTCAAGGAATCTAAGCAAAATTCAGTGGAATGATGGTGGCAAAATGAAGGATATGAGGGCCTTAAAAAATAAGATGGCCAATCACATCTATGTTGCGAAAAACGGAATATCCGGAATAAAACCTTCAAATGTTACTGTTTATTCAAAGACTTCAGACTTCCTGGAAACGCTTGCGGAAATGAATGATGCCCTTCATAAAATAAGCAGAAGGAACCTGAAAATCCGCGACAGAAAAGAAAAAAGACTTGCATTCGAATACCTCGATAGCCAGATAACCAAAATCTACAGGGCGTCCAGGACCAGCAGGGAATATATGTCAATAAACCTGCAGGCTACCAGGTCGCAGTTAAAAAGGTTTGAAGAGTTAAAAAAGGAAATGGATGGTCTCCAGGTACAGGTTAAGAAAAACATAGTGACCATAGCATCCGGATATAAAAAGGCCGAATACAGTGAAAAGCTCCTTCATGCAACAGGTAGGGTCCGGTCGATGCATGAAGAAATTGACTGGCGCGTAATGCCCAAGATCGAAATGAAAAATAGCCTGAAAACCGCGGATGCCAGGGAGGTTATCTGGCAAATCCAGGAGATCAGGTATTATCTTAAACGGCTTAACAGGCATCCCTTCCGGACGCTTGATGAGATTCAGAAAACCCGGCAAAGCCTGTACAGGAAATTGCAGTCGCTCACTGTCAGCGCTCACAAGATAGTGGAAGGCGATGAGGGGGAAATCAAGGCATTATCCAGGGCATGGGATGATACGGATAAGGAACTTGAAAAATTTACCGTCAGGATTAGGAATTTCAAAGGTTCAGGCGGACAAAAAGCCGGATTGTCAAAAACGATAAATCACATCAATACGGAATACAGGAAGGATCTGTCAGGATTAAAGTCTGCCTCCAAAAGTTATTTTCCGGTATTAAACAACAGTTATCTTGAAAAAAGTGCCATAAGCTTTTCGAAAGCCTTAAGATCGCTCAGGGAGATCCGTGAAGAAATAACAAGCCACGGTGAGAAATCAGCGTCCCGCGATGTTTCCAATACGTTAAAAAAACTCATCGATTTTCAGCCTGCCTTTTCGGCAATGTGCCGTGATCTTCATATCCTTCCGGGAAATGCCCTGAAGGAGTTCACTGAAATATCGGCAAAACTGGAATCCGAGGTCGGAAGGATCATTCCCCGCACAAAAAAATCAAACCAGGGAAAGAATGTGAGGTTACTGGAGCGGAATGCAGCGGAAGCCGCTTCGAAAATACATGCCGCCGCAAAGGAACAGTTTGCCGATGATATGGGCCGTAAAACCCTTTTTAATACAAAGGAAAGAAGTCCCATGGCATTTGCCAGGAGAACCGTCACGAGGGATGAACTTTGGGTAAGATTTTATCCCGATGATATTGCCATTCATACGCATGAAGAAGCGCTTACAAGCGAAGAGATCGATGCCGGTAAAGCATACTGGTACGAAATATGGGCAGCCAATGACGACTATGAATCCAAATTATCAGCATGGCGGGCAATCAGCACCGCTTATGGTCCCCAGAGGGCGGCATGGATCGTTAGAGAACTGGAACCCCCCGCCAGTAATGCAGTGATCATACGTAACAAACTCCTGGCATTTTCAAAAAAAACCCTCGAGGTAAATGAAAATCTCGCCAAGATAAACAGCAAACTGACTGGTATCCCTGAAAACTCAAATTCCATCACCCTGCTGGGTCAGATCTATCCCCTGCTTAAACTGGCTGAAACAGGCATGAACAATATTGAAGGGGACCATATCAGTCTGCTTCGAAAAACTCAAAAATTGCTGCTCAGAATTCAATCCCAGTTCAACGCCCTTATCCGGGACATCCGGAAAACAGCTTCAGAATCGGGTTCCATTACGGAGGCGGAAAAGGAAGTGGTTAACCAGGCTGTTTTTGCTTTCAACAGAACCGCCAGGTCCTTTGAAAAAATTAAAAAGAAAACCTCCAAAGAAATAATTAAAAATGTAACGGACGATGACGTTTTTCCTGATGTCGCAATGAAAGAAGGCAGCTGGACCCAGGTACCTCATTCAAAGGTAATGCCGGACAGGTTTGTGGTACTTACAATGAGTCAGAATGGTGAATTCAGGCATTTGGTTGCCGGCAAACCATTGCCCCCTGAAAGGCTTATTGTGGGCATCAATCCTGAAACATTTGATACAGAGACCTTCCAATATGACGCGGATGGCAATTTAATTGTCGATGACAATATCAAGTGGTTGACAGACTTCGATACGGCCGTGGAAAATGGCATGGCTGTCACAATCACACTGGATGAAGAAGATCTTTCTGAAGGATTTAAAAAAGTTTTTGTGATCGGCGTAAAAAATACAACAGCCCTTGAAGGCAAGGAACTTTTAGAAGCACTCATTGAAAATCACCATTATATCCCTGAAGGGGCTTCTTTCCTACCGGTGAACACACCCACCAATAATACGGAATCCGGAACTTCAGGATACCGGTCATTTGAAGAGGACGCATCGCTGAGTTTTTTCGTTGAAAGAAACAACGAAGAGCCCGCAGATACTACCATTGATCCTGATTATCCCACTGACGGGGAACGTTTTGCGGTTGGACTTGGAATCGATCCGGTTTTTCTGAACAACCTCGATTACAGCAACCGAACTGAAATATCGGATGCCCTGAATCTGAATAAAGCATTATACCCGGGTACTATTGGCAATTATATCGAAGAGGGACTTGATACGCTGTTCACAAAGGATAATCTGGATCATACCAAAACATTCATGGGTAATTACGTCACAGCCAGGGGATTTCTGCCTGCGATCAGGATCGGTACTCAACCGTATGGAATCCTTGCTACGACTGCCTTTTCGCAATTCCATGCTACAAATGACGATGGTTTTATGCCGGTTTTGAACAAGGAAGATTTTGAAAATCAGGCCGATATAAGGGACGAACTTCAAATACGTTACGATATACGCTTTAAACAATTGATGAATGCCCTGGATGGTTTATGGACAGCCATACGGAATGAAAAAGTACTTTTTGCAGGAAATACCAATCCGGAAAATCCGCAGGCACATTTTATGGAAATGCTGGGCCTCCAGGCCAATTCGGTAGAGTTGTTTTACCGGTACGGACTTAATATAGCTTCAAGGCAGGCAGCGGCCACGGAAGGGGGATTCAGCCTGAGTTTCAATTCATCGGATGCATGGAGTCCCGCAAAGGTCGCTGACACGTTCAGGGATATTGTATTTTCCGGCTACTTTTTCAAATCCGACCACTTTGCTGATGAGCACAATGATTATCCGACACCGACTGATCAGCTCAACGCGAAATTCAGCAGGATCAGCGATCAGTTTTCCAAGGCCAGGGTATTTGGAACCAGGCATCTTAAAAATCAATCCAGGATACTGGGTGACATTGTGGATAACCGGCAACTGGCGGATGAGGTTGTTTCCCCGGCAAATCCTAATGCAGGTACTGCTGAGGATCAGCTAAAGGCCGGGGCTGAACTCCAGAATTATATTGATTGGCTCGTAAGTCAGAATCCATGGGATATTCATGCCGAAAACAAATATTCAGAACTGTCAGAAGATCAGATAACCCCCGGAATGCCATCAAAATCACTGTTATTCCTTTTGTTACGGCATTCGTTGTTGACTGCCTATGCAGATGCCATTTTAAAAATTCTGGAGCATGAAGGTCTCACGGATCAGGAAACCAGGAAAAAAATGGGTCAGCCGGCTTATTATTATAACCGGTTTGCAGAAGGTTTTCATTATGTAACCAAATGGACGTTCCTGTTCAGCAAAATCAACCGGCTTAATAATGTTCTGGGGTTTGAGATGGAAACCTCAAACCCGTATTACATTTATATGAATAGCCTGTCTTCGGGCAGCAATGGCTATTTGAACCGGTATGTGTCACCTGAAAATACATCTGTTTTTAACAATTATGCCCATCATAGTGACCATCAGCAGTTCATTGACGAGCTAGCAATCACGCGCAATGCCATTGTGAAGCTTAAGAACGTGCCATCCCTTCGGCTGCAGCAGTTGCTGATTGAACATTTTGATCTTTGCACTTACCGGCTGGATGCCTGGAGATCAGGCATGGTCAATAAAAGGCTTACAAAGCAGCGGTTGTCGAATCCCTCCGGAATATACCTCGGTGCGTACGGATGGGTTGAAGATCTCAGAAAGGGTGGGGCCAGGGTGCCTGCAGAAAATATCCCCGATGGGCTTTGGAAGAATGGGGACGATCCCATCTATACTGATGCAGACAGCCAGGGTTTCATTCATTCTCCTTCACTGAACCATGCCATCACGGCTGCAATACTCAGGGCCGGCTTCACAGCCAATTCAGGTACTGCGGAAATAGAGAACCAAATGGCCGTAAATCTTTCTTCCGAAAGAGTAAGGTCAGCCCTGAACCTGATAAACGGAATGCGGAACGGCCAGGATGCTGGGGCACTTCTGGGCTATCAGTTTGAGCGTGGACTGCATGAAAGATACCTTCACCTGGCATTGGAACTGGATGAATTTATTTATGATTTCAGAACTGAATTCCCGCTATCCGAACCGGTAGATGAAAATGTGAACCTGGGCGAAGCGGTACTCACGAGTGTCGTAAATGGTATTGATCTTTTGGAAACTGCGCAGGACTTTATTGATTCAAAAGGAGGCCCGCCAAACCCCGGTGATAACCTGTACCAAAGCCTTAAAGCGCATGAATCTGAGTGGTGGAATCATATAGGGAATGCAAATCTGAAAAATGCCAAGCCTGCAGAAAAAGATGCCATGCTCAGGGAGATTGACCGGATTGCAGATTCTTTCGATAGCATGGGTGATCTTTGTATTTCTGAAAGCGTTTACCAGGTGACGCAGGGAAATCACGTAAGGGCCTCAGCCATAATGGACAAACTTGCCAAAGGGGATGTTCCTTCAGATATTGAAATTTCGGATACCCCCAGGTCCGGTACCGTGGTAACACAAAAAGTTGCCCTCTTCTTTGAAGTCATAGGAGGAATTGACCATAAACTGACGCAATTCGGAAATCACAGCACTCCGGTGGAAGGAAACCAGCTAAACAATGCCGTTCTTGCATCCGGTGCAAAGTCTCCGGGATGGAACAGCAAATTTACACCACGGGCTATAGCAGAACCCACCCTCAACAAATGGATCGGCGGGATGATCGGAAATCCGGCGAAAATCAGGTGTCTGGTATCATATGAATTCGGGGAAATTATGTCAGGAGTGACCATTTCCCTGGCTGATCTGGAAATTCAGCCGCTGGATGCACTGCATTTGTTTGGAACCGGTCCGCTGGATGGAGGGTCAGAATTAAATGCCAGGATAGCAATGAAAGTAAAAGCCGGCTTAACGGTTCCCCCTGATTTTCAGGGAACCGCAGACGATGCTGTAATTACCATAAAATATACCTTTCACGATCCGTCCTGGGCTGAAAATGAATATTCCTTTTATGAAAAAGCCGGTTATTTTCAATCATTGAGGAAATTGCTGACCGACAGCGCACCCCTGGCGGCTGATTCCCTGATCTTGCCAGGCGAAGAGCAGGCTACGGAAAATGAAGTCAGGAATGAAGATGTAAATGATTTCCTGATCCGGATCACAAACCTGAATAAAAGACTCGAACTGGTCCGTGACGATCTGGGAAGTTTTTTTGCAGATGAAGTGTCACCTGATGATACCGCGGGCCATGTTTTCACGGAATTGCAGATAGACAGGATGAGGGAACTATTGTTTAAATTCTCCCTGTTTGGCATTCCGGGAACCATTCCTGATCCGCTGTTAAAATATGGCAATGACGCAGGTTTAATCCTGATCGCCGGCTGTGACGGGACCTATAAGGCTGCCCAATCCAGATTGAAACAGGCTTCGGCTGACATGGAAATTGCCGGGGATGAGACCAGGTTAAATAACGTTAGGATAAAAGCCATGCAGGAAGCCGGCAGAAAATTACTCGGCAAGGCTTTTGTTATGTTACCGCATTTCAGCCCCAGGAATACACAGGACATAACCACACAATTGCTGCTTGACGCCGGTAAAGGCCTTTTAAGGGCTTCTCCCGGGGGTGCATTTGATAACTGGTCGGGCACCATATCCAGGGTGCGCGAACGCATGTCATTACTTGATACCGTACAGATGTGGGCTGAAAATTTCAATCAGCCGCTTCCGGATAAAAAGGTCATACAATTTCCTTTTGCACTGGATGAAAATGGAATTGCAACCGACCATTGGCTCGGACTTCAGTTTCCGGATGGCTATACACCTGACGGGGACAAACTTTCAATTGTCCTGATTAATCCTGAAAACGTCACAGATGCTCCAGATTTGCCCAAAGCCGCACTGCTGGTGGATGAATGGATTGAAATCATTCCCAATCTTAATGAAACCACCGGAATAGCATTTAATTATGATCAGCCGGACGCAAAACCGCCAAACAGCATATTACTGGCCGTAACGCCGAGAGAGACCGGCAGCTGGAAATGGGATGACCTCGTGCACACCCTGAATGACACGCTCGAAATGGCAAAAAACCGGGCTGTTGAACCCGAACATTTGGAAAATACCGTATTCGGACAAATTCTGCCTGCTATCCTGACCGAGATTGTTCCTCCTCAGTTATTACCCGAGGATGCCGATGACAGCAGCGATGCACAGGATAATCCGCTAGGCCTGCAGGTTGTGACGGATTTTGGGGTTGTAAATGAAACATTCGAGCCGGAAAATGAAGAATAAATAATCGACAGTCATGGCATTACAAAGGATTGATTATACATCATGCGAGCCGTTCCGGTCATGGAACCGCCTGGAGCCACGCCCGAGGTCTTCGGAATTTGACAGGGTCCTTCGGGCTGAAATCCATGATCCGCTCTGGATGCTGGCAAGGCAATGGCAATTTGGTGAATTCCAGGGTGAGGATACGGGTTCGGCTGTATTTGCCAAGGTCCAGATTGAAACCACGAAAGTTACCAGATTCAGAAACAGAAACGGGGTAACTGCCACTTTTGATGACAGCATCCCACTTGAAACCAAAGTGGAGAGGATGCCTGTTTTATACGATTTAAGGTTCAGGGCAAGAAGCGGACAATACTGGCTCAGGCTGCTTGAAGCCCATGGTGAAACCTATAACGGAGGCTCACCGGCGGTTGTTTACAACCATGCATTAATGAAACAGGCCTTTATTGATATTTATTCCTTCGGACTGCCTGTGATTGATCATGAAAACGACAGTACTTTCTTACAGGTCGTTAAAGCAAGGCTGCTGTCAAACACTGCCGCGCACCAGGCAATTTCAGCCCTTGCAGGCCGGTCGGCGGATGGTACGGCATGGTACCAGGCGCTTACCCGCACGGGTCCCATCAGTTTACCGGCTGAAATCACGGGACATGCATCATTTAAGGAGGCATTCCGGGGTTTTATGACACAGGCAGCAACGGAATTTGCCGAATGGTTCAGGAACTCCCATGAGAATCCGGATTCAGGGAACGACACGAGCTGGCAGCCTTCCAATCTGGAATATGGTTTTACCTGTAGTATGCCAAATAAAGGAAATGAGAAAAATACGATACTGAACGTTAAGGAATATTACCACGGGCATCTGGACTGGTACTCATTCGATATCGATCTTCAGGACGATCCGGGTGGAATGAGTGATCCTGATCCCGGTGACCAGGAGGCCAATGTGAAAACCGAGGTTCTGACTGTGATTCCTTCGGAAGCCAGATTTGGCGGGATGCCCAATAATAGGTGGTGGGAATTTGAAGATGGCAGCACTGATTTTGGATCCATTACCGCAGAAACAACCAATATCGCCAAAATATTGCTTGCAGAATTTGCCCTTATATACAGCAATGACTGGTTTATTATTCCGTATACGGTTCCTGCAGGATCCATTTCCGAAGTGAAGGGAATTGTGGTAACCGATACCTTCGGCGAACGAACACTCGTGGAATCCGCCGGGCAGGGTGATTCAAATGACTGGACATCCTGGACCATGTTCAACCTTTCTAAAACCAGCAACAGCGAAGGATTAACGGGAAAGATCGATCCCAGGATCTATATACCTCCCGTTGTGAACAAAGTCCAGGAAAGCAAGCCTTTGGAGTCTGTGACCATGTTAAGGGATGAAATGGCAAACATGGTCTGGGGCGTAGAAACGATTATTCCGGATCTTCTTGGGGGCGGAGCCGACGGAAATGCTGCCGCCCAGGTTCTGAAAAATTACCTCAATAACCTCGAAAGACCTGATGAAAAGGTTCCGTCAGATGTCCCGGAAGGTGTTAAATTGAAATACAGGCTGGGAAATACGGTTCCTGAAAACTGGACGCCCTTTTTACCGATCCATCTTCCCGGAGAAAACAGGGCGATCAAACTGCAAAGGGCTTCCATGCCACGATGGTTCAATAAGGAGTTTACACAGACCAGGCCCGTGACTTCCGTAATTCGTGAAGGAATGCACCACGATGAAAGCGCATCTGAACAATTGTATGTAAACAGTTCCGGAGAAAA
>Ga0105104_10000514_pt1 | contig 30038 bp, 15 predicted proteins | sample PPLLaktember2015_3_FD_87034 | JGI IMG/M metagenome (GOLD analysis project Ga0105104, IMG submission 87034) | Freshwater sediment microbial communities from Prairie Pothole Lake near Jamestown, North Dakota, USA - PPLs Lake P7 Core (6) Depth... | ecosystem: Environmental > Aquatic > Freshwater >...
AGAGGAACACCCCTGCCGCAAAGAACATCGTGAAAGTATGTCCAAGCTGTGCCGGAAGAGCAAAGAGCCATTGCGGTATCGGCCTGTGCCACGTTTCGACAGTCATGGGCAGCGACTGAAGCACAAACCTGCTGAAGAGATAGTGGGAACATTCATCGATATAATAAAATCCGTTTGATTTGAGGATCCAGACAGATTCTATGATTGCGACGACAGCAATAAAGAAAATCAGGAGGGGCTTTTTAAAATGATGCACAATAAATTTCCATTGATTGGTGACTCATACCGCAGCTGGAAGGGAGCTTCACTCCTGACCATTGCTGCTCTTTCTTCTGTTCCTTCACAACATCACACTCAGAAGCATGGGGTTCAAACACCATTATCCCATCCTTTTGACAATGATCCTGTTCTGATGATTACAGATGTCTTTTCCCTCTGCAGTAAACAGGAAATCGATCCGGTCTTTGTAGAAGTCTGTAATCTTGCCACGGACCATTTTTAAGGTGCTGTTGAGAAAATGATTCTGTTCCGTGAATCCTTCGCCGAGAACCGCGATGGCAGCGGGCAGCCAGCGTTCCGGGAATTCTCCGGCATACTTCCCGCCCGTCTTATATTCTGCGATCTCCGATGCAATCAGGTTTAATGCCAGATCCTGCGCAATTTCATCGGCCGGAGAAAGGTTGTGCGCTTTGATGTACTGCAATATATTGTCCTTGTTCGGAACAACCAGCGCGACCGTATACGCGGATTGATTGTTATGGAGCATGACCTGATCGATATATTGAGAATTGCCGACGATCGCTTCTTCAATTCCTTCCGGACTGTATTTTTCGCCATCATGGCTGATGAGCAGACTTTTTGAACGGCCGAGGACGTACAGGAATCCGTCGTGATCCACATATCCCAGGTCACCGCTATACAGCCATCCGTCCCGAATCGCTTCGCATGTCGCTTTCTCGTTTTTCCAATATCCGGCCATGACGTTCTCCCCTTTTACCACGATTTCGCCTCGCTGGCCAATGGGAAGTTCGTTTCCTTTCTCATCGCAGATTTTGAGACTCAGATCCGGTACGATGTATCCCGACGATCCGAGTTTGTGTTTCCGTGGAACATTCGCGGAAATTACGGGAGCCGCTTCCGTGAGACCGTACCCCTGGAACATGGGAATTCCAATCGCATAGAAGAAGCGCTGTAATTCAATATCGAGCAGCGCGCCGCCGCCGATAAAAAACTCAAGCCGGCCGCCGAAGTTCTTTCTAATTTTCCGGAAGAGAAGCAAGTCGTAAATTTTCAGCTGAAGTTTATCCGCCAGTGTCGCATTCTTTCCGCGGTCCCAGCCAACACCGTTATACGCATAAGCAAGAGCGACCGCCTTACGGAATAATTTCTCGATCCCTTCGCCTTTCCCGCGGATCCCTTTTTCAATATTTTTACGGAAATTTTTGGCCAAAGACGGCACGCTCAGAAGAAATGTCGGACGCGTTTCTTTAATGTTGATCGGTATATTTTTCAGCGTCTCCAACGGAGTCTTGCCAAGTTTAATGGATGCCATACTGGCACCGTTATTCATCAGTGTATAAATGCCTGCCGTATGAGCAAATGCGTGGTCCCATGGAAGTATGAGGAGCGAGCAGTACCATTCCGGGATCGGCAATAATTTTGACGATTGTTCAACATTTGCGGTGTAGTTGCGATGGGTGAGGATAATCCCCTTGGGATCCGCCGTCGTACCGGAAGTATAACAGATGTTGGCCGGATCGTTTTCGTTCACCGACTGCCAACGTTCGGAAAATTCATTTCTTCCGGCAGCAAGATATTTTTTACCGTTTTCAAGAAGAGATCGAAACGACAATTCCTCCTCCGCTTGCGGTTCGCCATCCAGCAATATGATCTTCTCCAATTCGGGGAGGTCGTTTTTAATAGCGCGAATTTTTGGTGCCTGTGCGCCGGAGACGATCACCGCCCGGCATCCGGAATGAGCCAGGCGGAATTTCAGATCTGACAGTTCATCGATTTTTACCGAAAGCGGCACATTGATCGCGCCGACAAAGAGGATACCGAGTTCTGCCACCACCCAATCATTCCGCCCTTCCGCGATCAGCGCCAGCCGGTCGCCTTTGTTGACACCAAGCTGAAGAAGTCCCGCCGCGCATTGATGGACGAGCGTTTGGAGCTCGCGATAGGACGTTCCTTTGTACGAGTCGCCCTTCTTTTCCCACAGCAGGGTGTTGCCGGGATATTTTGCGACGCTGTCTTCAAATAATTGCGGAAGCGTTCTTTGTGTTTTCATATCAGTGTTCCATGTCTGCAGTTCTGAATGAGCATTATGTTAAACGATGATACAGATAAAGCAACAGGATCAAGAATAATATTGCGCTGAAGATTTCTTTATTATACCGGGCAACGGTTTCGGGAAGATAAATATCAAAATTCGCGGTTTGTTCATCGGTATAGTTCCGGGCGATGCCGGTGAGCGGACATTTCCATGCATTTAGGACAATCACGAGGGATTCTGTTCCAATGAGGAAAAGTGCAGCATAAAACAACATCGTATAATTCATAAGCACGACGCAATATCCAATGTAAAAGACCGACAGGGCCATGATCACCCAGATGATGGTATGAATGGTTTTAATAAAAATGATCATAGGGAATTCAACGGATAGCAATCTACTTCATCAATATGCGATAATCAAGAGCGGCGTGAAGATGGTTGAAGGAGCGTTCCTTTATTTTTCTGAGGTTGTCCAGCGGGGCGTTGGACTCACACTTCGTTCCGCAGAGGTTGTCCAACGGGGCGTTGGACTCTACCGCATCAGGACCATTTTCTTTACATCAGAAAATCGTTTGCCCGGTTCGGTCAACGATTCGGCTTCGAACCGGTAGAAATAGACTCCGCTCGATACAGTTGCATTCCAGACAGTTTTCTGATAACCCGCAGAAACTTCACCATCAACGAATTTGGCTATTTCCTGTCCCAGCATATTGAAAACCTTTAACGTCACTTTTGCGGGTTCCGGCAGGTCATATTCTATGGTGGTCGACGGGTTGAATGGATTCGGATAATTTTGGCGCAGCGCGAATGTTTCAGGAAGCAATGGTTCAGGATTCATTACGATAACCCGTTCCGACTGATATTTCAATTTGGCATTCTCATCAAAGCCATTGATTTGAATTCGGATGGTGTCTTTAAAGAGTGTTGTGAGTGCTGTGAGTGACACCACATATTCCTTTGTTCCAACACGGGCGTCTGAATTATGCAGGTCGGTCAGCACGACAAATCCCAATCCTCGCGCCGAATTAATATTTGTCAGGACCGTCGCTACGTCAGATGATAAGCTATAGATTGAATCGATCTGGACTTTTTTCCCGTTAACGGAGACAATATATTCTATAGTATGTGATGCACTCATCTCCGCCTGTGTCATATTCACCGTTACCGAAGATCGCGGCCGAAGAGTCAGGGATTCGGTTTTGTTGATGCAGTTTCCTGTTTCTCCTCCCTTTGCCAATTTTTGTGAAACACTTAAAGGCTGATCAACGCTCCAATCCCACATCTGCGCAAAAATCATCAGGTCTTCGAGGTCTATCTTATTATCCTTCCGGCAATCAAAATACGGCGGAGTTCCCATTGCGGGACCAATGTCGGCGACAGAGATATTTTTATTCCACCATGCCCATGCCAGGATTGCCAGATCAGAGCCGTCTACTTTCATATCGCCGGTAAAATCTGACAGCGGGGAAACGCGTATTGACCGCTCAACAGTATTGGATTCAAAATTCCCGGCAGCATCCATTGCGCGTACAACAAAATACTCTTTTTCCAACGCCGGAAGATTTCTGATCACCGCATTGGTATCCGTGACAATTGCTTCTGGTGTGGTATAATTCTGAGTCCCCGATGATGTCGACCGATAGACGTTATAGGAAATTGGCGTCATCAGGTCTGCGGCAGGCATCCACCGCAAACGAATTTTATTGGTATCCCATCCGGCAGCAGTCACACCTGCAAATACGGGCGGTTTGTTATCAACGCTGAATATATTGGTTGAAACAGGAATTCCAGCACCCGTTTGATCTGACGGTGTAAGTCTGAATTTTACTGAGCGTGATTCAAAGTTTGCGAGATCAAGCCCGGTCTTCCAGACCATCAATTCTGATATGCTTGTCGCTATATTGGTTACACCGCCTATGACGTTTACCGTTGGAGTGAAGGATATTCCACCGTCTGTAGAATAGTCACAGGCAAGGTTTGCGGTTACTCCGGCAGGAATGCGCAGGGTGTAATTCATTTTAACGTCCCCCCGCTGCGGAGTGACGGGCGTCTCCAGGGACATAATGCGCGGCATCGGGCGCAATGTTGTTGCCTTCACCGTACCGCTAAAACCGCTTTCCTCCCCCATTCCATTCACTGCAGTGAGCTTGTACCAATACGAGGTTAATTGCGTTAGTGTTGTATCGGAGTAGGAAGTGGTTATTGTCGAGTCGATGACTGTATAGCTCAAGCTATCTGCACTCCGATAGATCCGATATCGTATATCCATTCCGCCGCCGCTTGACCAACTGAGATTGATCTGGGATTCCGCAACTGCCTCTGCAAGAATGTTCATTGGACTTGTCAGTTTCGATGGAGTCGCTTTTACTATTATACTATACGCACTCTCCAACCCTTCGCTATCAATTGCGGTGATGCGGAAATAATATGTCGTACCATTAGCAAGGTTTCTGATTATACTTTTTGCTTCACTCAATGGATCGATAGAGAGAGATTCTTTCAGAGGCATGGTGATCGAATCACTGCCCATATAAATTCGATACATGAGTAAGTCATTCTCTGTATTGTTTTTCCACGTTAATAAAACCTTGCTATCTCCGGCAAAGGCAACAGGTTTTTGAGGTTTTGCGGGGGCATAATTACTCGGCGTCAATGGTGAAGAGACATCAATCCAGGAAGTTCCAAGCCGAATTTCATCCCAATTGATCTGAATCGGATCTAAACCGCCGCATTCAACAACAATATTATCAAAACTAGAAGACATCATTGTGAATCGTTTTACATTTGCCAGGTTTGTATCGAGCGTTGTTGACGTTGGATCAGGATCGATCCACATAAATGTCCTGCATAATGAAGCGCCTGACATGATCGTTTCAGTCACAAGCCACACGGGGTTGCGATCACAATCGAGAGTGGATACATCTGGTTTGATTTCACCCGGGGCGACATTAGATGGCCAGCCGCTGCCTGCTCCAAATTTTGTGCCATTCCCTAATTTACCTATTGCTAATAATTCCGAATTTCCGGAAAACAATTTAAAGAGATACCATGAGCTGTCCGTCGGAATTCCATTTGCCTGGAAAATAAAACTTGTCCAATAAGTTGCGCCTGCAGTATTGGGCCAGGTTGAACTTAATTGCCGTCTGTATTGAGTATTCCCCCAATTTCCGTAGCAAGCAGCTGTAAGGTGGTTGCCGACATTGGGGACATGATGAGTGAGATTGAGATAGTCCAAGGGAATCGTTCCGATAACTTCAAACCCTGGAGTTCCATCATCGTATTTCCAGGCTCCGGCAAATCCATCTATTGCACCGCCTAATCCGCCGAGCGTATCGCCCGTTGCATATTCGAACGACTCGCGTGCAATAAAACTATTGGGAGATGTGGATTTTATCGTATTCTGCAGAATAGAAATTGTATTACTCGTCTGATTTACGACTAAGAGATCAGATTTAGCATCACCATCAACATCGACAACCGCCAACTGAAAATCGAGATCCTGTCCGGCGCTCACTCCAACGGCAAAATCAACTTTGGATGCAAATGAGGATGAATTGATGTTTCCAGAAATACACATATTGTGTAAAACAGAGACTGTATTGTCGGATTTATTTCCTACAATCACATCAGGTCTACCATCTCCATCTAAATCTGCAACGGCTATGCCGGAAGGGCTTCTCCCCGTGTTGAAATCTACCTTTGAGGCAAATGATCCAGAATTGATGCTTCCGAGGATGCAGGTATTACGAAATATGGAAATTTTATTTCCTGCACCACCATAAATGGCAATTCCAAAATCTGGCTTATCGTCTCCATCAAAATCTGCAATTGTAATACCCGCTGGTGTGGAATCTACCGAGAAATCAATTTTGTCCGCAAATGATGTTGAATTGATACTTCCAGTTGAACAAGAATTACGAAATATTGAAACGGTTTTGCTGCCGTAATTTGTGACAGCGATATCCGGTTTACCATCACCATCAAAATCTGCGATTGCTACTCCAATCGGTTGTATCCCCGTGCTAAAATCTACTTTAGGTGCAAAAGTTATACTGCCGCCTGCGCTTGTATTTTGCAAGACTGAAATTGTATTACCGCCTGTATTAAAATCTGTTACAACAACATCTAGTTTACCATCACCATTAAGGTCTGCGATTGCTATTCCATCTGGGCCAGGTCCTGTTGTTAAATCAATTTGATTAGAGAATGATCCCGAGGTAATACTTCCACTCGCGCATTTATTGCGATATATTGAAACTGAATTTCCGCCATTGGTTATTGCCAAGTCCTGTTTACCATCTCCATCGATATCGGCCGTAGCAATATTAATAGGATACCTTCCTATATTGAAATTTACTTTAGAACCAAATGATTCAGTTGTAATATTATCCCTTGAACTTATATTTCGAAACACAGAGAAATTATTGCTATTTGAATTAATACATAGCATATCTGATTTGCCGTCGGAGTCTAAATCCGCAGCTGCAATTCCAACCGGATTTGTCCCTGTTGCAAAATCGACTTTGGGAGCAAACGATTTCGCATCAATAATTCGTGAACTTGGGAATGTAACGATGAACGGCTTATTCGAAACTGCCGTCAAACCGGTTGACACATCCGTTACAGTTATCGGCTGATATGTCGCTCCTGTTGGCACCGTTACCGTAAGCATATTCGAATTGGCTGCTATTACTTTTGCTTTTACTGCACCAAAATAGATGATATTATCGCTCACTGTGGTATTAAAGTTTTGACCACGAATGGTTACAGTTGTCCCGATAGGTCCAGAGGTTGGAGTAAACGAAGCAATGGTTGGAGGTTCTGTGACAGGTGTTATTGTCCCTGTCCCCAGTCTGGCATTGCCCCAATGCAAGGTCTGATACCAATAATCAAAAATTCCTGAAGGGTTCCACCAATTTGTCACAGATTTACGACCTGTTCCATCGTTATCGTGTGTTTCTAAATTGAAACTGAAAGGCGTACCTAATGTTGGATTGATGCTCAAACTATCTAACGATAATTTAAATTCTACGGTGTAGCCGCTTAAGGAAGAGCTAAACACAGAACTATTTCCATCACCTAAAAATTTCTTCCACTTATATTGGAGGCCATGACCATAAGCAGTTTGAACTGAGTCAACATTTTGCGGAGGTTTTAAAGAAAACATATACTTAGGGACATCGAGAGGCATTGTATTATGACTGTTAGTCGCATCTATGTATAACACGATGCCATCCATCTGCCAATCTATACCCGGCGCGATATTGACGATATCGTCGTTTACCTGAAAGAATCCGTATAAATAGTTATTATCATAAAGGCCGTAGAATCTCCATGATTGATCCTGAGGATCGGCTGGATAAAGGCCACCCTCGACGTTACGACTGCACATAGTGAGTTGATTCGACTGTTTCCAAACGGCATCCAAATCACCATCAATTGCTGGAGGAACTGAGGTCTTCAAGAATACATATTGAGAATCGGCTGTCTGACCATTGGGTTGATTTTCATCGGTGAGGATTGCATCACCCCAATGCAAGGTTTGATACCAACTATCCTCTATTCCCGTCGAGTTTGCCCATTTTGAATGATGAATTCTCCCGAGGCCATCGTTGTCGTTATCACCTTGTTGACATTCAAGACTCACCTGAGTACCTGCTATTGCCGGAATGCTCAAATTTGCCAATGGGATGCTGAATTCCACAAAATAACCGCTGGGACCACCGCGTTTGATAGAAGCTGTATCTAATAACCATCTATACTTAAGACCATGGCCATAGGCAGTCTGAACCGAATCGATCTTTTGGCCCAGTCTGAGACAAAATTGATACTGAGGAGGTGTGAGCCCGGATGATGTGGTATGGGAATGACCTGCATCTATTAAAAATTCAATACAATCCATTTGCCAATCAATTGTTGATATGGTATCGACAACATTATCCTGTGAATAGAACAAACCATAAATATTATAATCATCCCAAAGTAATTTGCTCCAGCCAGATAAATCTGCCCAGGAAGTCGGGAAACTACCGTAGTTAAAATTTTCCTGCCACGTACATGCCACTGCATTCCATACCGGATCTACTTTGCCATCGATCACCGGTGCAATTCTTGTCTTCGGAATCTTATAGGAATTACCTGTGACGACAGGAGGAGGTGAATCACTTATCGTATTCTGTAATACCGAAATTGTGCTTTCATGACTATTCGCTACAACTAAATCGGGTTTGCCATCGCCATCCAGATCTCCAATGGCAATACCGTAGGGATAACTACCAGTAGCAAAGTCTGCCCTGGTTTCGAATGAACTGCTGGTGATACTCCCTTGATTGCAATTATTTCGTAATACCGAAATTGAATCACTTTTACATCCGATTAAATCCGGCTTACCATCTCCATCCAGATCACTTAGTGCTCCAACTGGGAGGGTGCCGGCAGGAGCAATGCTCACCAGAGGATTAAAGGAATTACTCGAAATGCTGCCGCTCGTGCTCACATTCTGAAAGACTCCCGTGCCGGTATTTATCGATACAGCCAGATCAGGTTTATTATCTCCATCCAAGTCCCCTATTGATATACAAGAGGCACTGCTCGTGGCTGCAAGTTCCACCCTTGGCGCAAACGAATTGCTTGATATACTGCCCGTAACACTTATATTCCGGATCGCGGAAACAGTGCCGCCTCCATAATTCGATGTCACCAGATCCGGTTTTCCATCTCCATCCAAATCACCTATCCCAACGGTGGTAGGATTGCTCCCAGACGCAAAATCCACCTTGCTTGCAAAAGAGATGCTGCCAATAGTGCTTGTATTCTGAAAGACACAAATTTTATTACCAGGAAAATTGGGAGCAACAATGTCTGGTTTTCCATCCCCATCCAAATCTCTTATCGCAACACAATAAGAACGCCCATCTATCACGAAATTTACCTTCGGTGCGAATGAAATATTTCCGCTGCTGCTTGTATTACGAAGAACTGCTAATGAGTCCTGGTCTTGAGCACTCACCAGCACGATATCGAGTTTTCCATCGCCATCTACATCAGCAAGAGCGACAGAGGATGGTTGCAGACAGGACAAAAAATCCGCTTTTGCAGCAAATGAGCTGTTGGAGAAGCTTCCCACCGTACTGGTATTGCGATACACGGATATTGTATTGCCGCCGAAATTTGTTGCAACAAGATCGGGTTTGCCATCACCATCAAAATCACCAATCGCAACACCATATGGATTGTTTCCAGAAGTAAAATCAATTTTTGATGCAAACGATGATGTATTAATGATACGTGAGCTGGGAAAAGTAACATCAAAGGGTGCATTCGTGCACGCCGTCAACCCGTTCACTGTTACTGTGATTGGCTGATATGTCGCTCCTGTTGGCACCGTTACACTAAGCGAGGTTGAAGTGACTGTTGTTACCGCTGCTTTCACTGCACCGAAGTAGACGATGTCGTTTGCGGCAGATGGATCGAAGTTTGTTCCAGTGATGGTTACTGTTTTTCCCACAGGTCCTGAGGTTGGAGAAAAAGAGGTGATCGTTAAAGGTGCAGCAGGCGTTACACTTACTTCATTGCTATACCCGCTCTCCAATCCCGAGGTATTCACTGCCGAGATACGGAAATAATATTTTGTACCATTAGCCAAGCCCGTGAACAGTTTTACCGTGTCGAGTGACGAGTTTGAAGAGGAGTCAATTTTTATTGTCGGATTGGGCGACGTGCCGCGATAGATACGATACCGGAGGAAATCAGACTCTGTGTTCTTGTTCCATTTGAGCGTTACCTGACCGTTACCGGCCTGAGCAAGAAGATTTCGAGGAGTAGACGGTGGATAAGCAACAACTTGAACACCAGTTCCCAGCTTGGCATTGCCCCAATGCAGTGTGTACTGCCAAAAATCATATGATGCTGACGTGTTCCACCATTCCGTATGGTGTTTGAGACCAGTTCCATCATTGTCGTTGTCATCTGCTGCAAGTTGTAAACTAAATGCCGTGCCCGTTGTGTTATTAATGCCTAATCCTGCCAGTGAAAATTTGAATTCTACGTTGTAGCCGCTGAGCGACGAACTGAATAATGAATCATTGCTATTCCCGGTAAATTTCGTCCATTTATACTGGAGTCCATGCCCAATGGCATTTTGGACAGAATCAATATTTTGAGGGAGCCGCAATGAAAATTGATACTTGGGTGGAGTAATTGGACCTACCGTTGTATGTGTATGCCCGGCGTCGATAAGCATAAGTACGCCGTCCATCTGCCAATCTACAATACCATGTTCAGAATCTGCGACATCGTCATTTACCTGGAAGAATCCATAAATATTGTTATCGTCGTACAGGCCATAAAATCTCCACGATTGGTCCTGCGGATCTTTCGGTAGTGTGGCAGGTCCGTTATTGAACCTGCGGGCGCACATCGTGACCTGGTTCGCCGATTTCCAAACGGCATCCAAATTACCATCGATTGTCGGAGGAACCGAGGCCTTCAAGAAGACAAACGTGCTGTCGACCGTCTGGCCATTTTGTTGGTTTTCATCGGTGAGAATCCCATCTCCCCAATGTAAAGTTTGATACCAATTGTCATCTAATCCTGTCGAATTTGCCCACTTTGAAAGGCGTATTCGACCCTGACCGTCATTATCATTCTGCTGGAATTCAAGACTCACCTGTGTTCCTGCTATTGCAGAAATGCTTACGCTGTCCAGCGGAATACAGTATTCAACAAAATAACTACCTGGACCATTGTGTTTCGTTGAAGCCGTATCCAACATCCATCTATATTTAATGCCTTTACCGACAGCAGTCTGCACCGAGTCGACCTTTTGTGCCGGTCTGAAACAGAAATGATATTGAGGAGGAGTGAGACCGGCTGAGTATGTATGCGAGTGACCTGCATCGATATAAAGCTCAACGTCGTCCATCGCCCAATCAACTCCCGAAACGGAATCGATTACATTGTCCTGAGTGTAAAATAAACCGTAGAGGTTCCTGTCATCCCACATCAATTTGCTCCAGCCGGATAAATCCGCCCAATTGGCTGGATGACTCCCGTAGTTAAAATATTGCTGCCAGGTGCAGGCGACGGCATCCCAGACCGGATCTACCTTGCCGTCGATCACCGGGGCAATTTTTGTCTTCGGGATTTTATAGAAATTACCTGTGACTGCAGGAGTTGAGGAAGAACTTGCACTATTCATCATTATCGTTACTGTATTGGAACCAGCATTTGTTACGGCAAGATCTATTAATCCATCGCCATTCATATCACCTGAGACGACTGACATCGGCGAGTTCCCGACACTCAGGCTTGATGTCCGGGTGAATGCTCCGCTCCCATTATTGATTAAAATGTTCACGGTGTTGGAAGTATTATTGGCTACAGCAAGATCTTGATATCCATCACCATTCCAGTCGCCCGAACTTACTGAAACAGGAAGATTCTCGACGCTTGGTGTTGATGATTGTGTGAATACTCCGCTTCCGTTATTGATCAAAATGGAAACGGTGTTGGAGCTCTTATTTGCTGCAGCAAGATCCTGATATCCATCGTTATTCCAGTCACCAGAGATAACCGAAATTGGTGACGTCCCAACATTCACTATTGATGACTCTGTGAATATCCCGCTCCCATTATTGACAAGGAGAGTAACCGAATTGTTCGCAAAATTCGCTACCGCAAGGTCAAAGTACCCATCGCCATTCCAATCACCTGAAATTACTGATTGTGGATTAAATCCCACGCCCGATGTTGATGTTTGTGTGAATTGACCGCTTCCGTTATTCATCATGATAGAAATTGTAGCAGAGCCCATATTCGCTACGGCAAAATCGAGATATCCGTCGTTGTTCCAATCTCCTGAAGTGATTGAACTTGGACTTGCGCCAACACCCGGCGTTGATGCTTGTATAAATTGACCATTACCATTATTCATCAAGATTGAAATTGTTGAAGAAGCCACATTGACCACTGCAAGATCCTGAATCAAATCTCCATTCCAATCACCCGATATGATTGAACGCGGGTTATTCCCAACCCCTACTGATGATGCCTGTGTATATTGACCACTTCCATTATTAATCAAGATCGATACGGAGTTCGCATTACTATTGGCCACAGCAAGATCTAGAATCCCGTCGTTATTCCAGTCCCCTGCGGTATGAGCATATGGAGCATTTCCAACTGAAGGTGATGATGCCGGTGTGAATGCCCCACTGGCGATATTGGATTTTATTGTAAAGCTCCAACTGCAACTTTTGCGCAGTGAGTCTCCCGTAGCGCTTTTGATGCCCCGCGTCGCTGTCACGACTACCAATTCACCAGGACTGAACTGTTTATTCGGTATAAGCGTTGACGTTTTCGTTGTTGCGTTATAACTGATTACTGCCGCATGCAAACCGCTCTTCGAGCCATTTATTCTCACGGTTGAATTCGTGAGGGTCGATTCATTGATATCCTGATCGAATGTGATGCCGATGGTTGTATTCGTTCCTACGTTCAGGGCATTACGCGTTGGCGTGAACGAGGCGATGTTGGGTACAAGCGGCCATGGTACATCACTTACCAAGACCCCTCTTCCGCGTGTTCCCGCATATATATGTTCCCCATCAACAGTAAGCGCAGTAACAGAATTATTTGAAATTCCGGAATTGAAGGCACTCCAGCTCGTCCCGTTGTTCGTTGAGAGAAATACGCCACCATCGGTTCCTGCTAATATGTTCGTCCCGCTGACTGTAAATGTGTTAATGAACTTATTTGTCAATCCAGTGTTGACCGCGGTCCAGTTTGCCCCGTTATTCGTTGAGAGAAACACTCCAACACCGCTTATCCCCGCAAATATATTCGCCCCGTTGTTAACGAGCGAAGTCGCATATGCATATGACAAGCCGTTATTTACCGATGTCCAGCTTGTTCCATTATTTGTTGATAAAAACACGCCACCATCAGTTGCCGCAAAGAGATTGGTTCCATTTAAAAGAATATCTTTTACCGCTAAATTTGTCAATCCATTGTTGATGGCTGTCCAAATGGCGCCGTTGTTCGTTGATAAATATGCTCCTTCGGTATTTGTTCCTGCATAGAGATTCAATCCATCCGAAACAACCTTCATCACTGGAGAGGATGGCAAGCCATTATTAATAGCTGTCCAGCTCGAACCATTGTTCGTCGATACATAAATGCCCGGAGCATTTGTAGCGGCATAGAGATTTGACCCATTGAGTGCCAGTGACATGACACGTGTACTCGCCAATCCATTGTTTATCGCTCTCCAGTTTGTTCCATTATTTGTTGATACAAATACCCCTCCTACACCATTAGTTCCGGCATAGAGATTTGATCCATCCGTGATAAGAGATAGGACGTCAGGGCCTATCAGACCGCTATTCACAGCCGTCCAACTCGCTCCGTTGTTCGTTGATAAGTAGATCCCTCCGCCATTATCTGTTCCTGCGAATATAGTAGACCCTTTTACCAAGAGCGAATGTATATATCCATCTGTCAATCCATTATAGAGCGATGTCCAGCTCGCTCCATTATTGGTCGATACATAGACACCGGCTCCGCTTGTTGCAGCGTATATCGAAGATCCATTGACCGCAAGAGCATAGACATTTCCTGCTATCGATCCATAGACCAATTTTGTCCAGCTCGATCCATCATCTACTGTCATATATACAGCGCCATTACTGCCTCCTGCAAAAAGAGCCGTACCATTAGTAGCAAGCGTGATTATAAACGATTCGGATAAGCCGGTATTCTTATGTATCCAGCTATTTCCATTATCAATGGATGAAAACACGCCCCCACCGTCCGTCACAATAAAAAGAATCGAACCTTTAAATATTATTGAACTGATACGCGTACCCCATAAGCCATTATTTATTGCCGTCCAGCTTGTTCCATTATTCGTCGATTTAAATAGACCATTGCCGTCTGTGCCGGCGTAAATAGTTGATCCACTTACCGCAAGAGATTGCACAGGAGCATCCGTCATGCTGATACTCACGTTCGTCCAGCTTGTTCCATTATTCGTAGATAAAAATACACCTCCATGGGTGGTCCCTGCAACGAGATTCGATCCATCCGCCACGAGCGAGAAGACATTAAAATCCGACAACCCGTTGTTCAAAGCCGCCCAGGTCGCTCCGTTATTCGTGGACGTATACACACCACCACCAAAAGTGCCGGCATAAACATTTGAACTGTTCATTGCAAATGCATAAACAGTAGCACCATACGGTCCATTCGTTTGCTGCCAGTTGATTTGACTGAATGCAAATTGATGCGAGAGGAACAGGAAAAAGAATGTACATTTTGCAAGGACGGCGTACTCTGTCAAGGCTCTCTGTGAGAATGGTTGGGAATCCTTGACAAGCGTGACTGTTTTAAGATTCCCGCCAGAAGCATGCGGGAATGACATTGCGTGTATGGTTTTCATCGTATCACCACCCTTCCTCCGACAAGATCTCGGATGGCAACAGGTGTATTCAATGTATCACGGTAACTGCAATCGCTCCTGACAAAAGTAAAATCCGCATTTCCCATCGTTAACGCACGGCACTTGAGGACAGCAAGCGTGCCGCTCCCGGAAACGCCTTTCGGATGTCGTCCGACGGTGGCAATATCCACCAGTATTGTCCCCGTTGCATTATCAATCGTGGGAAGCAGTATAGCGCTCCCGCCGTTGCCCTGCATCATCGATCCCGGTGATATCGTATCAACAGCAACCTTTGCAGGATCATATCGAATCGACAGCCGGGCTCCATAAAGCGAATTCACTTCTTCCGCAGAGACGCTAAAAGTGAACGGCTGGCCTACCGCGGCATATATTCTGCGTGGAGTAAACATTGCAGACGGACCTTTCACCGCATCAACGGTAAAGAGTGTCACATGCGGATTTGATTCAACTGACGTCGTATTCAGATGTAAAGCTCTGACGATAAACGTATGCTGCCCTTCATCCAGATATTCGAGATACGCAGATGTGTATCCGGCAGACGTTGACCAGCCACTACTATCAATCATGTATGAAAATTGATAAGCAGATGAATTCCCCTTCCAGTTAAATATGACAGATTCCGTTGTTATAATATCACCGTCTTCTGGTCCTGAAATAATCGTAGAAAAGGGACTAACAAATGTACTGCTCGCCGTATCCATCGGATTCGTAAAAATCTGTGGAGGAGTCAACGGCGCATCACACCCAGAGAAGCTGAAGGCAATAGTCACTACTAATATTGCCCCCAACAGAAGAATTATTGAATATGGATGATTCGCTTTCACGAATTAGAGTCCCATGCTGAACTCAAACTTAATCCCATCGCCGATAGAATTTAATCCCACATTTATTCCGCTCGTTTTGTCGCCCCGATAGCCAAATTCGGGCGGAAAGATCAACGCATCGACAAAGCTCAATACATACACCGCGCCTGCGGCAATCAAAGAGGTATTCCTCATTTTTGCATCGGTATTTATTCCATCATACAACGATTCAATTTGTTCCCGATATTTTGCTGTCTCCGCATTCAGCGTTGCATTACGATAACCGGCACTTGCGGCATCATAGTCATTTTTCTTCTTGAGATAGTCGAGCAGGAAGTAAGCGGAAGCCCCGGCCGAAACGGCAAACGCTCCGGCATAGAGATATCCTCTGGTCGTTTGCTTCTTATATAACTGATTTGCCCCTGGCAACAGCATCAGCCAGTATGCAGTACTTCGGACGGGCCGCATGGAAATGAACATATTCGACCTCTGTCCGGGATAAATTGAAGCTTCCATACTCTTTCGACCCAGACTGGGGTGGTTGATATCGATGACATGATTACCGGGCATCACATTTTGAGTCGCTGCATTTTGTCCAATTATTTTTCCATCGATAGAAATATCAGCGAGTACATCGGTCGATATATTTAAGATGCCGACTTCTTCAAAATCTGATGCTCTGACTGTTGTTGTCTGCGCCTTGGCGATGGAGTACATCTTGGTCTGATCCCCGATTCGAGGGTGTGTAATACGAATCCGGTGCATCCCGGTATCCGCTTCCACCTGCCCGATTCCGCCAATCAATCTGGAATCGAGCCAGATTGTTGCACCATCCAAACCTGTAAACTCGAAGAACCCGAACTTCGGTACTAGTTCGGCGTCGACCACGGCGGTATCTCCCCGTCCAACCTCCACGGTCACCTGGTAATCGTCATAATGGTTCTTCCGAAGAACGACGTCATGGCTTCCCCGCTTCGTTTGAGTTACATAATTCTGACCGACCGTCGCCAGAAGACCATCAATAAAAATTTGCGCTGCGGCGCTTGACCTGACCGCGATCGCGCCAAATGACGGGCTAAGCTTAAACGGCGGCGGATGTACAACACTGTCTTTATTGACCATGATCTCTGTAATCAGAGTGTCATAATTTTCGTGCGTGAAGATCAGCGTCCATATTCCCGCCCTGATCGACTTGAAGTGTTTGGGGGTTGTCCATTCTCCTTCCATATCCGGCAGGACAAGTTTGCTGCCGCTGGGATCAGTATCGACATAGAGCGAACCCCGCCCGCTCGTCGTTCCGAATTTTTGCGGGAATATTTTGGGCGATACTCTGATTTCGTACAATTTCAACTTTTGATAATTAAACGGCGGGAGGACCAGACTTTCATAATCGTCCGCGACGATCTTAAAAATGTGTGTGCCCGGCGACACGAGGACATCCCAGTCTCCCGATGAGAGTTTCACCACTTTCAAGATCCCCCGGTTGCTGTCAAACCGGAGGTTGGGAATCCTGGATGTGACATGGATGATGCTTTTATCTGCATCGGTGTTGATTCGGGTCGATGGATCGGGACCCTCATAGCCCATCTGGCCATTGAGTCCCTGACCCACAATCACAACGGGAAGGCCGAAGAGAACGATGAAGAATATTATGGCACTGCGGGTGATCACGTTCCTCACATCAGTATGACATCAAAATCGTCTAAGAAATTCGTTATTTAATATCTTATCGTTCTCTTGATGAGCAGAGTATCACTCAAGAGATCGAATAAGCGTGCAGAGTTTAACAGATGGTGTCACTTAGTCTCCTCCCCAGCGGTACGAGAACGCGACATTCGCTGCGAGAAACGACGGATTATAATTTAAATCGCTCGAATACGGATTACCCATCTTGTCCCATGTGCCGGATCCAAACGAGCCGCAGAGTTCAACAGACATCGCATACTGTTTGGTAATACTCATGGTAACACCGAAGCCTGTACCCAAGCTAAATCCGCTCACACTGCTGATGATAGTACTTGAATTTGATTCGGGCGTCATATCTCCCATCACGGCACCGGCGGTCAGGAACCAGTACGGTTCAACTTTTCCCCTGAAAAAAGTCCACCGTCCTTCAATCCCCAAATTGAAAGGACCGAACGAGAGGTTTTCTTTTTTTTGAACACCATCCAGAATAAATTTTTGTTCCGAAAGCGTCAAGACGTATCCGGACATCCGGACTCCGGCCGATAAATGCGATGAAAAATGAAACCGATAGAAGAGGCTGACAAATATTCCGCCCTTGACGGAAGGTACATTCCCTGCAGAGTCCGTGAACATATTTTTTTCGAAAGCGACTGCCCCGCCAAATCCGATTCCGGCTTCACTCGGATAATAGTGCACCAAATCTTTGTTCTCCCGTAACCCGTTGTCCGTGAGATCAATATCATACGAGAGTTCGTCATGGTAGGCCAAATCAATCTCCACCGCATGTTTCCCCAAACCGAGTTCAAGGCTCACGGGGGATTTCCCCGCGTCAGCTCCATCAATTTTTATCTTGGCCTCCGGAGGATTGGTCGTCAAGTGATAGCTGCCGACGCGCCTGACCAATATTTTTTTATCAGTATATCCATGTTCATCCAGGATAATCCGGTAGGCCATGTCTTCGCATGACATTTTTGATATCAGAATCCTATGCTCACCGATCGCCATGGAGGTATCAATCGGCGTTTTTCCAATGATATGGCCGTCGATCGCAACATCCGCCTCGGAAGGATCCGTGCGCAGAAGGAACGCGCCGGTGACTTTGGATAATTTTTTTTCATCAATGAATGATTCTTCGGTGAGATTGATGTTAAAGACCAGCGATTCGTAGTTCGGTTTGGATATTTCCACTTTATGCGCCCCCAATTCCAGCTCTATTCGGCCGGGCGAAGTCAATGTATCCTGATCATCTATTTTAACCAATGCACCGACGGGGTTGGTCGTTATGGAATAGATCGACATCACTTTCAGCTTTAATTCGAAACTTTTCTTCTTCCCGTAGTTGAACGGCGGCAGTTCGAGCATTTGATATCCATCTGCAGAAATTTTCAAGATATGGGTGCCTCCGGGCAGCCAGAGATCCCAGTCTCCCGATGATGTCTGTACCACTTTATCGATTTTCCTGTTGCTGTCAAAACGCAGATTGGGAATCTGTGATTTAACGTGGACGTACGCTTTATCCGGTTCGGGATTCACCTTCTGCGTTTCGGACACGGGTTCGGGGACCATTTGACGAATAAGTTTTTGCTGTGCATAGCAGATGACGGACCACGCCATCATAAAAAAGATAACGATGACGCTCCGAGAGACTGCCGAATACCGTAGATGTTTATTCACCTTCGATGATCCCAATACGCTTGTGCAAAATCTGACAGGCCATATTTTCACCAACTGTTTCCATGCAGCATATTATTGTCCGTAACTCACGACATCGAAATCGTACAAGCCGACAAATGTCCCGTCCTCGAACGCCTTGGGCTGCCATGACCGGACATGGATAATCGGTTCTTTGGCATTCCGAAAGTCCATCATCAGGAAGAGATGCCCGGTATCGGAATAATTGGACGAATTCCATAATTGGCGGCATGTAATGCCATAAATTTCAGCGACTTTTTCATGCTGCATGACCTGGACATCCTCAAACCGCACATTTAAGAACGAATTCTTCCTGAATGCATTCTTCCTGAGCCCCTCTAAATACTCCGATTTCGATTGTTGAACCAGCTTGACTTTTGAAGGAGTCAAAAGAGTCATCTTCGAAAAATCATCGGACTGACCTTTTTCCTTTAAGACCGTTCCCACGATGATCAACGCCTCATCCGAATAGACTTTTTGAAGCATATCCAGGTCTTTGTTATTGTAACCCATGCGAAACTGCTCGAGGAAATCGAGGATGAGCCCGCGTGTCAGCGAATCGATCGCTGAATTGCCTTCGGAGATCATTTTTTCATAATCGTAGTTCGGCAGCATGCTTCGCACCGAGGTGATAAGTCCGGCCTTTGAAAACGTAATAATGAGATTTTGGGCCTGGCTCGCCTCCGTTTCACCCAGTTCGACATTGACCGTCAGACTCCGAATATCAAAGAATTCACCCTTCTGACGCTCGACCATCTGTGGTTCATAGATCTTCCGGGCGGTATAAGGTTTGTTCTGCTCGATAAATTTCGTAAAAACATCGAATGCTTCTGGCGAGAATTTATTCCGAAGACTATTCAAATCGCCCTTGCCTTTATTCAGGCGGTTCATCTCCAGAAGAACCGTTTCGAGGATCCCGGAAATATTTTGTTTAATAGCCGGGACATTATCTCCGCCGACGATATTTACCTTGGGCTTGACCTGCGCAAAGAGACAGACCGTCCCAATGCATAAAACGCAGAGCACCCGTACACCATGTTTTTTCTTCATATGATTCCAGGATAGAGGTTAAAGCACTATTGACATTTTACAGCATCAGACCATGACATCCCATGTGTCACCAATAATTTATTTCGACCGTGTTTTTCCCAACACATCAACCCAGGTAATTTTCTTCCCGACAAGCTCTTTCGTCTCCACCGTTTTCGAATGAATGAGATCCATCCATTTTCCTTTTTCTTCTATAATGAGCGCGACCGTTCCGGTTTCATCGAGCACCAGCCCATACATCCCCTCCAACGATTCGAAATCTTCCCTCCTGCCCACAATAATCCGTTTCTTTTTGACCATGGTCCTCAATGCATCGAGTGTGGTCTTTAAAGAAGATCCTTGAGCGATCACTTCCTCGATCGCTTTTGGAATGCGGTTTCCTTTCGTTGTATCCTGATCGGTTCCTTCCTTGTTCTTTTCCTGTGTCTCCTGCTTTTTCCCATCCGCACCGTAGCTGAGCGCGATACTCTTTGAGGAAAACTTTGCCTGCGTCACCTCTTCGGCAAGATTGAGCAGTTCATCCATTTCATCCTGAGCTTTATATTCTATCGCCAAGTCGACTTCCCGTTCCTTTTTTTCTTTTTCGGGGAAGAAAAAAGTCATAATACTATGTCCGTTTTTCACTTTCCCGTCGGTCTGGCCGACTCCATCATAGAATGAAAAATTCAGCGCACTGACCGGAATTCCTCCGCACTCAAAACGGCATTTCCATACCAGATTCGTTTCTGCAATTCTGGTCACCTGCACCACACGTACTTTTGAACTTATCGTTTCGAATAAGTACCGGATCCCCTCGAGGATATCGGTGGAATTCCTCAGGACTTCTCCTGACTCATCTTTTAACGTGTACGTAATCTGATAGGGATGGATGGAGGCAAGCAGATATGCCCAATACAGATCTTTGAATACTATCTCCAGATTAATCGAACCAACGCGTTTACAGTTTGAAAGTTCAGTTTGTACAACATCCAGAAGTTCCAGTATACGAACCTTCCGTTGATCGAACATTTCTCGAACAGCAGATTTTGAAATAGATTTTGTCACCTTATATAATCCATCCGGGGTCTTTTCGACTTTTTCCTGTACATCCTGCAGCTTGACAGAAGATATTGCGATGATGCTCGATGTCGTACTATCCCGGAATGTCCCGCCTACCTCGCTTTTATCATGTTTCAATACGGTCTTTACAAAACTCTGAACTTGCTGAACAAGCCCGGTCAAGGCATCGGATTGGGCTTTTGAGAGATCAACATTTTCCGCAGAGTACGTGTAATATTCCGGGAATGGCTTCATCTCTTGAGCAGAACATTTGACATGGGCAATAAAAGAGAATGAGGCGAGTATAATAAATATTTTGAGGATCACTCTGCTATTCTTAATAATTTTCATAATCCAATCCACCTCGCCTCTCACTAAACCAAATAATTCTGTTCGTGAATATCCACCCATCATTCACCCTCTGCCACACTTTGGCCGGCCGCTTCTATTAATCGCTGTTGAAGCGATCGGCCTTACCATGGTGTTTTCTGCATTCCTTTTACACGACGCTGCAGCGATCATACAAGATTTCTGTAAAACCTTCATTCTGCCTGCAGCTAGGAGTTCCATGAGCAATACTACTTTGGATTCAGTCCGATTGGATCACTCTCCCGGGGCCAAGAATGCATCCTCTCATTTCCAGACTCCGTTCCCCCAAAGATTTGGCCGCCGCTTACAGACAAATGCCGAATTCCGCTGTATTCAATACAGCAATATGAAGCGCATGGAAATGGTCGAATCGTTCCGAATTCTCAGATCCTTTTTACGGCAAACCACAGCTCCCTGATGAATAAATCAACCAGAGCATTCCTGTGCTCACCTGCGGCATTTACATGAATGCAAAAATAAAACGAACAACCCTCTTGAATATCATCAATCGATCTTATTGCTGCTTCTTTGCTTCTTCCACCCTCTTTACTTCATCTTCCAATTCTTTGAAGGTCTGCGTCGCCCGGAAGCGGGTATAGAGCTGTTCGTTCTTTTTGATCTGCTGTAATAATGCTTCATTTGCCGCGCCCACCGGATATTCTACCAGCACATATGTGCGCCATTGATTTCCATCTTCCAGTTGCTTCTGTTTTGTTATGCGGCTTCCGGAAAGAGTTGTTGACACGATGGTCTTATTCGCCTGTGTAAACTGATCGAGCAATTGTGCGTCGGCATTTGTTCCGGTTTCTTCCTGAAACCGCTTTTGAAGACCTTCCACCTTTATTTCAACCTGCCGTCCGATTTCAGTCCGGGCATCCGTGGTGGCTTTGTCGAAGGCAAGCTGAAGATCCTGGGAGGTTGCTGTCTTTGCGGCATAAATAATATTGGGATCCTTCGGAATATTAACAAACCAATCCGGAATATCACCGGTATCGACATTCTGGAGCGGTTTGGTACCGCTGCATCCCAACAGCATGAACGATGTAGAGATGAGAAGGAAACAAATCATTGTACGCATAATAACCTCCTGTAAATGAATGAATGAATATGAGCAACACGAGTTGCCATTTGCTGTTGAATGAGCCGAAGAACATCAAATATACATTACTCCCCTTCGATGTTTTTCCGGTTTACAAATAATTCTGATCGTACCTCTTTTAAAAAATTGTAATGCACTCCAGAGCCCGGAGAGTTATGGGAATCATCTGGAATTTATTCGTATAATCGTCGGCTTCGTATTTTTAAACCGGGTCATACACATTCCAATATCCGCATTGATGTATGTCGGATCGCATACAAGGTATTTCGTTCCATGGACATCGACGGCATCTCCAGCGACATTTCCCTGGAATCGAACTGCGGTCGCCACATGCTCCGGATATTGCAATCCTACCACCTCGTAGTTGATAAGATTGTGGACAAGATATGAAAACAGTATTGCTCTGTCTTCACAATCCGAATACGGATAGAAGAGGGTTTCATCCGGGAAGAATGATTTTTCCCGTCCGAATTGCTCCGGGTCCGTTTTATATTGAAAGGCCGTCTGGACAAACCGGAGTATGATATTAACCGCCTCGGTTTCAGATTTTCCTTTTATGATCTCCGACAACTGCGGCAGGAGTGATTGAACCGCCTCCTGCGAGAATGGAGCATTAAAATAGACTTCGTAATTTGTTTGCGGATAATATTCAAAAAAACGAATCGCATCTTTACTTAACAGGCTTTTCACGTGATATGTCTGACCGCCGTAGTCGAAGGAAAATTCTTTCGTCACTTTTTCGTCGAGTAATGTCGGAATCCAGCGAATTTCAAACTGGAGCGGCCTATCGGCACCGGGATATTTTCCGTTGAATGTATAGAGCGTCGATGGTGAGGCGACCGTCCGGTCGACCTGAGGCGCGTAGAACCTCCTTGCATCATCTTTGACCATGAAGTACTGAACGGAATACAGCCGGTTCTCCGCGGGGAATAACAGGAGTACGACTTTTTCATTGTATCCGATTTTCACCTCATACCCTGCTTTGGACAGGATGAACCATGTCAATAACGCCGCTTCGTTTGAAGAACCGGCATATATTGATTTTCCGGTTTGATACACCAGCAGGACAAATCCCCAATCATTGAGGTGACGCCGATCCCGCTCGTGGCTCATTTGTTCAAGAACCGGCTTATAATCCCATCCGCTCAATGCATCCCAGGCGCGGCTGAATTGTTCCTTGGTTATGGATCCATGAAGATCAATGGCGGGAATATCGTTGTATCCAAACCTCAGAGGAACATCAAAATATTTTATTTCTGCATCATGGGAAAACGTCTTCGGCCCCGCCGGTTTCGTCTCCGGCATTGGTTCCGTTTTCGTTATCGGTTTGACGCTGATGACCGGTTTTATTTCGGATGGCGGCCGAACGGGGGCGGGTCCTTCGTATACCGGCGCTTCGACCGGTTTGGGTTTTTCAATTGGTGAATCGCCCTGAAGCAATTCGATTTGCTTCCATTCCCGTTTCAGAAACTCGGTGAATTCCCTGTCGCGTTCCTCTTTAAACTGCTTAATTTTCCCGTCCTCCTGCTGAAGCCATTTTTCAAATTCCGCATCCTGACAAAAGAGAATTGACGGGAGGGCAAGGAACAAGGATATCCCCATGACAAAACGGGACCACTGAATCATCGTTGGCCCCATTTCACTTCACTCAAGGAGTTGACCGCTTCGGATAGAATAGTTTGAATTTGAGGAACCAACAAATTCCCCTCTGCTGAATCTACACACCGGTTGAACGACCGTATGGATCTTGTACACATTGCTACTCTCCCTAGCAATTACACAATACCACATTACAAGAAATTGAAACCTCTCTACTGATGGGCAGGTGGCTTAATCTACTTCATAATCGAACCAATTGATGTGATTTCCATCAACTCAATGGCCGGATTTATCCCTTCCGGGCTATATAAAATCATCATCTTAAGAAGGGACTCATCCAATATTACATGAGACTCGTGTAAGAGTCAAGCTGTATTCGTGTAAAGTACCCCAAACCCAATTATTTACAACGCGTTGGCAGGAATTTAAAAAGAGGGGTGAATTTCAATCCCAGTGCATGTATTGTACCGATGGAAGTCTCTGAACGATATTACCCACTTCAGGGTTTACTTCTCCATTGTCATAACTGCAATTCGCGTCTCGGATTGCATGACATTTTGTTTCGATAATTTCATTCCGCGGGTGGAAGCAAGAATTTTGGGCAAATCACCCGTCAATATCTGATAGCCATCGACCTCCTGCGTCTCCAGCGGATCAAATTTTTCAGTCCGGGCGATTGCCTGCAGTACTTCAGCACCAAACGGCGCGCTGCATTCAAACTCATGAGGGATCTTGTAGGCGAGATTGCTCTTTCCGGCATCCATAAAGTAATTATCCAGAAGCAAAGACCGTTTACGGTCGGCGAGATGATAAATGAGCCGCACATAACATGGCATATTGACCCGTACAAACACCTCCATCCGTTCACCGTTCGTATACAATATATTTTCCGTACCGTGGTTCGTCCAGACTTCGACGCTCAACCCGCCATCGATCACTTCATCCACGGCAAAATCCTTTTGATCCGCAAAGGCCTCCTTAAAATTTTGAGGCCGCACATCGAAGCCGGCTGCACGCACCACCGATTTCGATACGATCTGTTCCGTACTGGCGATGATAGTCCCATCGGATACTTTTCGGAGTACCGCCTGCAATTTCATACCTTCGGGCAATTCCCAATAAGTCCCATTCAGGACAAATTCTGCGCCGGCGGCTTCTGCATATTCCTTAAGGAGTCCCCTGGTTTTCGGATTAAACTCTTTGGGCTGCTGTACGATCACCCACTTTGCAAGTTCAACCAGCTGGCCCTCCAATGCCTGCTTAAAATATCGCGAGAATGGACTTCCAAGTTTTGTATCCTGGAACGAGAATGGAACGACCATCGTACTCCCATGCTGAGCGGTGATCTGACTTTTCAGCATGTAGGCCATGCCCCAGGCGATATCATCGACGGAGGCAATCGGTCTTTGAAGGAGTTGATCCACCGACTGCTGCACTTCGTTCATGTTCACTTCATCGGTCTTTTTCGCTGTTGTTAATTCCTGCAATGCCCCGGACATTTCTGTTTCGGCGGAAGAGACGATCGCTTGTGCTTCCTCCATCTTTCTGAAGAGCGGATAGCATGCAAGATATTCATCAAGTGCCGGGGTGCGCTGATGGTCATTCAAATATCGTTTTCCGGCGGCGAGATGCGTGTTAATCGATTGACGAAGCTCTTCCGCTTTTTTGCGATTCAGACCGATGAGTTTATCTCTTTTCACATAAACCCATCCGTACCCGATATCATCCCCGTCATCAAAATAGGAAGCGCTTTGAAGCCCCTCCACTTCCAGATTGGAACTGGATTGGACGGCACAATTGAAATAACTGGCGAACTTTTCATTCGCTTCCATTTTTTCCGATTTCGACGTGGCCTCAATACGTACGCGGATTTTTTCTATCAGGTTCTTCTTTGCACCATCCATCGCCGACTCCAAACACGCTGCCCGATTCCCGGCGTTGTCGAGCTTTGCCATGCCAAATCCCGTGACGTACAGCAATTCCGGATAACGACCATCCCTGCCGAGGTTTTTTGCCCAGTCCGGCGTTTGTGCATCCGCAGAGTGTATGATGAGAAAGAGCAAGAAAAGAGAACAGATGCGCAGGTTCATATGTTGGCCCGTTGGTTTGTACTCGAAGGATTCATAAAGCAGCGAACGTGTCGTATGATAAATAATCCTTTACCGGTAGTACTATGGTGTTAGATATTATTTTGTCCGGAGTTCTTCCTGATTCTAATTTTCTGATCGGGATAAATTAATTGGGCGTTCTTAATGAGGTCCTTATTCATTTCAAAGAGCTGTTTCCACTGGAACGGATCTCCCATAATTTTTATTGCGATTCTCCATAACGTATCGCCCTTTTTTACAATATACTCCCCCGTTTTATCTGGGGAATCATTCATGCCGGCAACGAGCGTATGATCCTTATATCCCGTAGAAGCAAATGTTTTATATCTATTGATCAACGATTTCATCGCGGTATCGATTTCCATATCTTTGAGAATGGGAATCGGCTGGCCTGAGTATTTCACAATGCGCTTCGTCGTTTTATCGACCAGGATATCTAACTGGCCTAAATGCTCGCCGTTCTTCCCCGAATGGACCAGAATCGAACTCCCTTGATGTTCCGGTTCTTGAAGAAGCGTCTGCGAATGCGCTCCAATGATAATATCCGGAGCATCGGATTCTTTCGCACATTTACTATCCTTGGAATATCCCAGATGCGATAAGAGAATGACGATATCCGATTTTTGACGGAGCTCTTTTAGTACATTGTTCAGACAGGAACGAACATCGGCAATTTTCAAGTCCTGAATTTTGTCCTTCGGCATCAACTCGAACGGTTCATCCGAAATAACACTTGTTATTCCAAACCGTATTCCTTGAATATCCTTAATCACATATTTTTTAATCGCCGTATTCGGGACACCCTTTATTTCGATGGAGGCAGAAACCAGCGGCAGGGATCTTTTGAGAAGATTCCCGACAACATAGGAATACCCGTTTGCAAATTCCTGATCGCCGAGCGCCAGTACATCGTACCGCATGTTGCCGTACGCTTCCAGCACGAAATCATCCTTCTCCGGAAATCCAACGGATGAAAGGAAATCGCCGCCGTCCAGCAGGAGGCATATCGTACTGCTGTTCATCTGCAGCTGCTGCATAAGCTTCACGCGCCGGTCAAGGCCGCCTAATGGATTTCCGGGACATTCGCAGTTTTCGAGATACCCATTATTATTGGCTGTATAGAGAATGCTGACCGGAATGAGCCGGGTTGAATCCGGCATCTGCCGGCAAATCAAGTACTGAGGTTCCATTGCAAGCAGAACGAATCCCAGGACCAACAGGGTAAAGAAATAATTTATCGTTTTCATATTGTCCATCACTCCTTGTGCACAAATATGAAATCCCCGCCTTCATCTCCGGCGAGCTGTATCACGCCGTATTGCGGTATCTGCCCCATCGGGCTGTTGTTCATCACCGGCTCCTTGATTGAATAATAGAGTTTTTCCGAGGAGAGGTATTTTTCCTTGTTTTCTTTTAAGCGAAGATCGAGATAATGGAGGAACACGCTTTTATCCGGCACTTCTTTTAAGTTGCCGCTGGTGATCGCCTTCCGGCTCGGGGAGGAATAAAGAGTCCGGACAGACTGGTTCGCATTCGTCGAAGCGGCCCGTGTTCTAAAGATACCGCCGGCGAAACACGCATCGCTGATCACAAGCGTATGTTTTGCAATGACGCCTTTTATATTATCCCGGATATCGCTGTTGGACAGCCACATGGACGGTTCATCGATATTCGCATTGCTGGGAAGCCAGTAGCCCTGTTCAAGCTTTTCATCCCAATACCCGTGACCGGCGAAAAAGACCAGCAGATTATCCTCCGGCGATATTTTCTTCCTCAGTTCGGCAAATGTTTTGATAATAGTGGTCCGGTCCGAATTACGCAAATAATAAATATTTTCCTTCTCAAACGTATATTGCTCCGCAAGGGTTTTATAAAATTCATCCGCATCTTTCGTCGGCCCGGTCAGGAGAGGAATCCGTTCATCCGAATATTTTTCGTTTGCAATCAACAGCGCATAATATTTTGATTTGCCGACGATTTCATCGTACTCATACTTTATCCGAATTTCTTTCCGAATGGTGGAATCCGCATTGCTCGCAGAGAGAGAAATAATATTGTGGCCTGGTTTCAATAATATGGTTTGCGTGATTTCAATGGGCTTCGATTGATCGCTGATAAATTTCATCCCCCGCAATTTTTCGTCCTGCACCGGTTCGTTATTCAGCGTTATCCTGACCGCATTATTTTCAGCAACATCCGAAACGGTAAATGTTAATTGGACCATTTCCGATTTCGTGACCGAGTCGGTCGGTGCTATGACAAATATTTTCGGAGGCTCCTTTTTAAGCACGTAGGTCAGGACCAGTGTTTTTGTTGTTTTATTGATGCTGTCGGAGGCCTGGATCTCAAATGCATTTTCACCTTGAGCGAGTTCGAGTGTATCTTCAATAAAGGCCTGACTTTTCCCGTTAAATCGAATCCTGGGCCGAAGGATGGATCCGGTACGGATATTCTTGACGAAGGCCGTATCCACTTTCCGCTCATCCGTTATTTTTGCGGAGAAGTACTGTTTCCCATAATATGATTTTAAGGCATGCGGGGTCAAGATTTCTATTGTGGGCGGCTGATTATCAACAATTTTCTTCACGGCTTTCAAGGCCTTAATGGTCAGCGATCTCGAAATGGAATCACGTGTGGAACTTATCGCAGCAATCCTGATGACGTTGGCGCCATCTTTCATGGCAACATCCGATTCGAACAACACTTCCTTTTTCGGTCCGGCCGTCTGTCGTGCGATTTGTCCGTTCACGTACACCTGGATCGCGTCCTCGGCATTCTCCACGGTGCCTGCCAGTTTTAAATAATCTCCCACGCCGCTCAGATCGAGAACGTCAATCCCTTCAGGAACGGCCGGATTCGTCACACGAATTCGGGCTTTGGGCGAAATGCGCTGGACGAAAACACTCGGGAGAATGGCGCGTTCAACAACCAATTCGAATGTCCACACTTTCCCGACAATATCGATCACCCGCAGCGTGACATTATTGGTTTTCAACGGCAGTTCAAGGATTGCTGAAAACTTTGTCCCTTTTCCGGAGATGCCAATTTTTTTTGACTCCCGCAGCGACAACGACACGAGAGACGCGGATATACTGTCCAGAAGAACGGATTTAATTTCCCTGTTACTTTTAATCACTCCTTCGACCGCAGTTGAGTTTTCTTTCCCCAGCAGCTTGACCACATAGGGATCGTTTTTCCTCGAGACAATTTCATTCAATCCTTTCCACTCATTCGGTTTCAGGAAAATGATATTCGTTCCCTTAATATCGGGCTGACTTCCAACGACATATCGATTATCACCGGATGTCTGTTCACCGTTTTCAATGATAATGGGATTTTGGGCGTCACCGACGAAGGTCACATTTTGATTGAAATCGCTGCAGATGATGTAATAGGCAATTCCATCCATTTGGCCGGGAATAAATTCTCCATAATCCCCTTCTCCCATAGGACGCAGGTTGATGGATTTGTAATTTCCCTCGGTCAACGCCCTGTAGTAGAGCACAACACTCGCGATCCCAACATTATCATCGGCGTGGACCATTTCAGGATATCCCAATCCCCGTTTCGTATGCTGGTTTACAAAATGCCGCAGGAATGGCTGATCGGCATCGATATTCGATTCATCAACGAACGACATCGTGGGATGAGCAACGAAAGGATCTTCGACGGAAGGAAGGACCGATTCATTTCCCTTTTTATCCTTCGAATAAATGTAGTACTGTAATTTAGACTGCGCAACATCGGGCGTGACCTCGATCGGTACGGTGTAGATGTCGTTCATCCCCCTCGACATGGGGAGAGATTCATAGTTGGTCTCGCTCCCGAATTTATAAAATACGAGAACTTCCGAAGCACC
>Ga0105104_10000516_pt1 | contig 30014 bp, 24 predicted proteins | sample PPLLaktember2015_3_FD_87034 | JGI IMG/M metagenome (GOLD analysis project Ga0105104, IMG submission 87034) | Freshwater sediment microbial communities from Prairie Pothole Lake near Jamestown, North Dakota, USA - PPLs Lake P7 Core (6) Depth... | ecosystem: Environmental > Aquatic > Freshwater >...
CAGCAGATCGAAAAAGAATATGACGAAATGATGGTCGCGCTCGAAAGCTCGGTCAAACCCTACAAAGGCAAATTCACTGCCTTCACACAAATTCCCGAGAGCGGGCGCGAGCGGGCTGAGATCCTGCGCGAGATGGAAGCCATGCGGGCGCAGGAAGAGGCGCACTGGAAGGATGGCTTCGTGTCCGGCGCGGTCTACCACGGCGATGCGGAGCACATTGACTTTCTCAACCGCGTCTACGCCCTGAATTCACAGAGCAATCCGCTCCACGCCGACGTCTGGCCGAGCGCCACCAAGTTCGAAGCGGAAATCGTCGCGATGACGGCAGATATGCTGGGCGCGGCGGGCCAGGAAATTTACGGCACGGTTTCCTCAGGCGGCACGGAAAGCATCCTGCTGGCGATGAAGGCTTATCGCGACTGGGCGCGCGAGAAGAAAGGCATTACCAAACCCGAGATGATCCTGCCGGTGACCGCCCATGCCGCGTTCGATAAAGCCTGTCAATATTTCAATATCAAGCCCGTTCGAATTCCCTTCGACAAAAATTATCGTGCGGATGTGGAGGCTGCCAGAAAGGCGCTGACCTCCAACACGATCGTCATCGTCGGTTCGACGCCTACCTTCCCACATGGTGCGCTCGACCCGATCGAGGAATTATCGGAGCTTGCGCTCCGGCATGGAATTGGCTTCCACACAGATGCCTGTCTGGGGGGCTTTGTCCTGCCCTGGGCGGAGAAACTCGGATACCCGGTGCCGCCCTTTGACTTCCGCCTGCCGGGGGTGACTTCGATCTCCGCCGACACGCATAAATACGGTTACGCCGCGAAGGGGACGTCGGTCATTTTGTACCGCAGCCGGGAACTGCTGCACTACCAGTACTACACGACATCGGAATGGCCCGGCGGTTTGTACTTCTCTCCCACCTTCGCGGGCAGCCGGCCCGGAGCGTTGAGCGCCGCCTGTTGGGCTGCCCTGACCTCCATCGGCGCGCAGGGATATCTGGCTGCCACGAAAAAGATCCTGGAAACCGCCGAGACGGTCAAGAATGGTATTCGCCAGATCCCCGAATTGCGCCTGCTCGGCGACTCGCTATTTGTGGTGGCGTTTGGGTCCGATTCGCTCGACATCTACAAAGTGCTGGAAGAGATGACCCGCAGAGGCTGGAGCCTGAACGGCTTGCACAAACCGTCCTGCGTGCATCTCTGCGTTACACTGCGGCATACCCAGCCTGGCGTCGCCGAACGCTTCGTTCAGGATCTCGGGGAGGCGGTCGCTCATGTCAAAGCGCATCCCGAGGAAAAAGGCACGCTGGCTCCCGTCTATGGCATGGCCGCGACCATACCCCTGCGCGGGATGGTGAGCGACATGCTTAAACGTTATCTGGATTTGATCTTCAAAACTTGACGTTCTTTCATAGCCGTTTCCTTCGCTCTTCCTTCGGCTTTCCCATAGGCTGTCTATATGGTGTCTATATCGTAGCTATATCGTAGCTATATCCTGCCTATATCATTCCTTCAGGTACGGTTCGCTGTCTTCACCTGCAGCAGCGAGGTCCATCCGTCACACCATCATTTCCTGCCCGTTCTTTCGCAGCCATTTCCGGCGCTCTTTGTAGTCCGGCATGATGGCTTCCACCCTCTTCCAAAACCGTTTGGAATGGTTGTGGAAAACGGTATGCACCAGTTCATGGACGACGACATAGTCCACTGTTTCCATGGGGGTCAGGATCAGGCGCCAGGAGAAGTTCAGCGCTCCATTCGAGCTGCAGGATCCCCAGCGCGTCCGGGCGGATGTGATCCCAATCCTCTTGTATTGAAAATCATATTGACTGGCATATAGATCGACACGCTCGCTCAATACTTGCCTTGCCTGTGCTCGATACCAGCGTTCGAATGCCAGCCTGGCATTGTCCTGAACCGCCTCCGCCAGCTTGAAGTTCTCTTCGAGAAGTAAAGGTTTCTTCTGCCCCTTCACGAGTTCGAGTGGATAGGTATTCCCCAGATACATGAACGTCTCACCCGGAATGTATTGTTTGGGAGCCGCGGGGAGAGCAGCCAGCGCTTCCGCCTGTTTCTTCACGATCCATCCTGTATATTGCTCGATGAATTCCCCGATCGATTTCTCCGTAGCCCGCAGCGGGGCGCGCACGATCAGGGAGCCATCGGGCTTCACGATCAAAGCCAGAGTCTTCCGTTTACTGCGAATGATCTGATCGACTTTAACTGCCATTCCTGCGTTTCAGTTCCTTTCAGGTGACAGTCACTTTTGAAGTGACTGTCACCTGAATTTTATACCAATAAACTCTATTTCACCTCTGTTATCAGAGTGATTTCGTTCTGCAATACATTGAATATATTCCGTAGGATGAATTTGGAGATAATAAAGTAGGCAAGGGATGCCGCCCAATGCTGTCGTTTTTCGCCCGATCCATCCGGGCAAGGAGGAAAGAATGATCTACAGGCGTCTCTCACTTTTTGCGATTCTGGCACTCGTGGTGCTTGTGTCCCAGTTCATTCCGTTCGGAAGCGTTGTCCATGTAGCTGCTGCGGCATGCCGTAATCGAGCTGAGTTTGTCACGGATGTCACGGTCCCGGATGGCAGTGTCTTCAGCCCCGGAGCAGCCTTTGTCAAGACCTGGCGGTTGAAAAATACGGGCACCTGCACCTGGACCAGCGCCTATGAACTGGCCTATGTCAGCGGCGACCCACTCGGCGCGACGACTTCCATGACCATGCCGACCACACCTCCGGGCCAACTGGTGGATTTCTCCTTCGACATGAATGCCCCCACCACACCCGGTCACTACCGCGGCTATTGGATGCTGAAGGACCCGCAGGGGGACAAGTTTGGGCTCGGCGCAAAGGCCGACAGGCCCTTCTGGGTGGATATCAACGTCTCAGGAACCCCCACAACACAACCGACACCCGGGACCGGCTTGATGCTTCAGGGAGCTGTACAGCTTAACGGGGTTGGCCTGGCTGGCGTTCGCATCTATCGCAGCTATGCTGCCTACCCTGGCGTTCTTGTTGCCACCACCGGAGCAGATGGGCGATATCGCGCTGATTTCATGCCAATCCCTGGCCGTGAAACGATTACCGTCTGGGCCGAGCTGGCAGGATATACCTTCAATCCAGTCAACACTAGCTGGCTGCATGAACACAGCTTCGAGAGCAAAACCGTGGACTTCACAGCCAGCCCCGCTCCAACCAGTCCTCCACCAACCGGTGGAACTGTCTTCGACTTCGCAAAGGAAGTCTGCGCAGCCCGCTGGAAGAGCGGTGCCGGAGCGTTGCCTTGTCCGGGCACGGATGGCGACGCACGCGGCTTTGTGCAGAAGCTGGACGGTCCTCGCCTGGAAAATGGAGTCTCGGACAGCGCACCCGGACTGCTGGTCTCCCCCCAGAATAAATACAACGGATATATCCAGGGCTTCTTCCCGGAATACACCGTCCAGCCCGGCGATCGTTTCCGCGCCTCTGTCGGCTGCGCGTACGGCTCAGCCTGCTACGTCAGCTACCGTCTCGACTACCAGATCAACAACGGTGCGATCAACATCCTCTGGTCCTGGCAGGAAAAGAACGAAGGCAAGATCTACCAGCTGGACAAGGATCTCAGTACGCTGGCTGGCAAGAAGGTTAGTTTCATTCTGACCCTCCTTGCCACCGGACCCGCCACCAATGATCGGGCGCTCTGGGGCCAGCCGCGCATCGTACATTCAGGTGGTTCGATCCCCACAACGCCGCCGCCGATCACATCGGTCCCCACCACGGAAACACCACCGGTGACAGTTTTACCGCCTCCGCCCTCCAGCGGGGTCATCCTGGACTTCGCCGCTGATCCCTGCAAAGCAAGTTGGAAAAGTGGTGCCGGGACATTGCCTTGCCCGGGCACAGACGGGGACGCGCGCGGCTTCGTCCTGCCGGTCAGCAACCCGAAGCTCGAGAACGGCGCGGCAGACTCCGCTCCGGGGCTAATTCTCTTCCCCCAAAATAAATACAACGGATACATCCAGGGCACCTACCCCGAGATCACCATTCAGACGGGCGACCGATTCCAGGGCATCGTGAATTGTGCATATGGTTCGTCCTGCTATGTGACATTCCGCCTGGATTATCAGGTTGGCAGTGAATCGCCGAAGATATTCTGGTCCTGGCAGGAGAAGAACGAAGGCAAATTCTATCGGGTGGATAAAGACCTGAGTGCACTGGCGGGCAGGAAAGTCAAGTTCACCCTGACGCTACTCGCCACCGGCACAGCGACCGGGGACCGCGCCCTCTGGGGTCAGCCGGTCATTGTCCGCAAGGGAACCATCCCGCCGACAACACCCTCGCCAACAACACCGCCACCAACAGAAACGGCCATTCCCCCGGGCACCGTGACGGAAGCAAAAGTTTCTGTGAAGGTACCGGAATTCGTGAATTGCGCCGGCACGTTGAGTGCGGATTTACTTGGCAGCCTCACGACCAGTGGACCGGCAACTGTCAAATACCATTGGGAGATCAGCGGAGTAAACAATTACACGACCTCGGAGAGTACACTGGTCTTTTCCTCGGCAGCGACGCAGCCTGCAAATACGAGCGTTTCCTTGAATTGCGGCAGCTATGCTGCCAGGCTGGTGGTGACCGAACCCAATGCCATCTCCGGACAGTCTGATTTCTCGCTGAGCATCCCAACCATGCTGCCCATCTACGATTTCAACACGTTCAAGGTGATTGGAACGATGGCTTGCAGTGAGGTCGCAAACTACACCTGGCGCCAGGAAGCCTGCAACGCCGAATCAGGCGGCTGCTGGATCAGCCAGACCCCGCTATTCGAGAATAACTATGCCGGCTTTTTCAGGCACGATGGGAACACAATTTGTGAAATGAATATCCCGTGATCCTTCACCACTGAGTGCACAGAGATTTAAAAAGAATCTTCTCCGTGATCTCTGTGGTGAAACTCACAGACCTGGCCACTCTTCCAAAATGGAGATCTGTTTACACTTGCCAAATTCCCTCGATGTGGATATACTGCGACCCAATATGAACCCCAGGTTTGCGTACACCTATCACCATGCTCACCATCATACATCCCCGAAAGACCGGGAGATCAATACGCGCGTACCTGGACGGAACGAATAACAGGTTAACGTACTTTGGTTTATCAGCCCCCGGTCTTCGATCGGGGGTTTTTGTTACCCAAACAACCCTCCTCCAATATGGAGAGGCATCACTTTAAGATAAGGACTTTCTATGCCATCAGGACAAACCATTCGACTCTCTCTCCCTTCCAAGGGCCGCCTCGAAAGCAACGCCTTGGAATTTCTAACCGCCGCCGGATTGCGCGTGCTCAAGCCGAACCCGCGCCAATATCAAGCCAACCTGCCGGCCCTGCCCGATCTGGGAGTCATCTTCCAGCGGCCCGGCGATATCGTCGTCAGCGTGCGCCAGGGCAGCGTGGACTTCGGGATCACCGGCCTGGATGTGATCGAGGAGAAACGCGGCGATAACGGCGACATTTTGATCCTCTACGACGCGCTGGGCTTCGGTCACTGCGCGCTGACGCTCGCCATCCCGGAAGCCTGGGAGACGGTGATCGACATCCCCTCACTCAAGAAATTTGTTGGCACGCTCGATCATCCATTGCGCGTGGCGACCAAATTCCCCAACCTTACAAAACGTTTCCTCGACCAGCATGGCATCCCTCACACCCTGATCGCCGCCGAAGGGACACTCGAGACCGCGCCCACCATCGGCTACGCCGATGTCATCTCAGACCTGGTCTCCTCGGGTCAGACGCTGAAAGATAACCGTTTGCGCGCCCTGCCCGATGGCGTCATCCAACCTTCGCAGGCGGCTCTGATCGCCAACCGTAAAACATTGCAGACTCATCCCGAGGTGCTCGAGATGGCGCGCCGCCTGCTGGAATATATCGAAGCGCACCTGCGCGCCAAAGAGAACCTTTTGGTCATTGCAAACATGCGCGGCGAAAACCCCGAAGCGATCGCGCAAAGAATATTCACGGAAACCAGCGTGGGCGGGCTGCAGGGTCCCACCATCAGCCCGGTCATGGTAAGGGATGGAGGTCGGAACTGGTTTTCGGTGTCCGTCGTGGTGCGCCGCGACGGTTTGCCCCAGGCGATCACCGAACTGCGTTCGATCGGGGGCAGCGGCATTATCGTCTCTCCGGTCACCTACATTTTCGAGGAAGAACCGCCGCGTTACAAAGCCATGCTCGATGCTTTGAGATAGGATCTCTCATGTTAAAACAATACGACCCTCAAACCGCAAGACAAACCCTCCTCAAGCGGACGCCGCCGGATGAATTCCCCATCAGCCAGCGCGTACAGGATGGGATCGCAGAACTCTTTGGCGAGCAGCTGACTCCCGAAGAGGCGGTCACCCGCATCTTGAAAGACGTACGGACGAACGGCGATGCTGCCCTTCAAAAGTGGACGCGTACGCTCGACGGCCTGGACCTCAAGCCTGCTCCCGTTTCAAAAGCCGCCATCCAGTCCGCGCTCGATTCCATTTCCCCCGACCAACGCCGGGCGCTCGAACGGGCTGCGGCGCGCGTCGAAGCCTTTCATCGCCGCCAGCCGCTCAGCTCGTGGTTCTTCAACGACCTGGGCGGGACACTCGGGCAGATCATCCGCCCGATCCAGCGCGTGGGACTGTACGTCCCCGGCGGGACCGCTCCCCTGCCCTCCAGTGTGTTGATGAGCGCCATCCCAGCGCGCGTAGCGGGCGTGAAGGAGGTTGTGATCGTGACCCCACCCTCGCGCAAGCCGCCATCCTCGGCGGCGATGCCCGTTGACCCAATCATCCTGGCGGCATGTGCCATCGCAGGTGTGGATGAGGTTTATTTGCTTGGCGGTGCGCAAGCCATCGCTGCGCTGGCATACGGTACGGAAACCATCCGCCCGGTGGACAAGATCTTCGGCCCAGGCAACCTGTTCGTGACCCTGGCGAAGCGCCAGGTCTATGGCGTAGTGGGCATCGACGGGCTGGCGGGTCCCACCGAGACGGTCGTCGTCGCCGACGAAGCTGCCAACCCCGCCTGGGTCGCCGCGGACCTGCTGGCACAGGCTGAACATGACCTCCTTGCCTCCGCTATTCTTCTCACTCCTTCACAGCCTTTGATCGAGAAGGTACAGATCGAAATCGCCCGGCAGGTCGAAGAACGCAGCCGTGCGGAGATCATCGCGGCTTCGCTGGAAAATCGCGGCGGTGCGGTACTGACACGTGACCTGGATGAAGCTATCGAATTGGCAAATGACTACGCACCTGAACATCTGGGTCTTTCGGTCGGCGATCCCTGGCGCTGGGTGGAAAAGGTCAGGAACGCGGGCGGCGTCTTCATGGGCGAGCATTCCTTCGAAGTCCTTGGTGATTATCTGGCGGGACCCAGTCATGTCATGCCGACGGGCGGCTCAGCGCGCTTTGCCTCTCCGCTTAATGTCTGGGACTTTGTCAAAATCGTCAGTCTGGTGGCACTCGACGAAAGCACCGCCCAAGCCATCGGTCTCAGCGCGGCGGTGATTGCAGATGCCGAAGGCTTGGACGCGCACGGGAATGCCGCCCTGTTGAGAGTGAGGGGATCGTCATGAAAATCCGGGCTCACCTTGAATCGCTTCCGCCGTACACGCCGATAGAGCCGTTCGAAATCCTTTCCGAGCGGGCTGGGCGTGACCCATCCCAAATCGTCAAACTCGACGCGAACGAGAACCCGTACGGACCCTTGCCGATCGTCCGGGAGGCACTTGCCAAAATGGACTTCCCGCACATCTATCCCGACCCGGAGAGCCGTCTCCTGCGCAAATCGCTTGCGAAGTTTACGGGGGTCGGGGAGGAATATCTGCTCGCCGGCGCGGGCGCGGACGAGTTGATCGACCTGATCATGCGTGTCCTGCTGGAACCTGGCGACCCGATCATTTCCTGCCCGCCCACCTTTGGCATGTATCCCTTCGACGCCGATGTCAATGCGGCACGCTGTATCGAAGTCCCACGCAAAGCAGACTTTTCACTCGATGTGGAATCTGTTTGTAAAGTTGTAGAAACTCATCAACCCAGGATTTTATTCATCGCTTCGCCGAACAACCCTGATGGCTCACTGCTGGATCCAAAAACGATGGACAAGTTGTTATCGCTGCCGCTGCTGGTTGTATTGGATGAAGCCTACGTCGAATTTGCAGACCCGCTCCCGTCACCGAGAGCACACGAGTTAGGCGCGAGCCTGAGCCGAATTCGGGAAGTGCCTTCACGCGAAAACCTGGTCGTTCTGCGCACCTTCAGCAAATGGGCAGGACTGGCAGGTTTGCGCATCGGGTATGGCGCCTTCCCGCTCTGGCTGATGCCAACGTTGTGGAAGTCCAAACAGCCGTACAATGTCAACGTGGCGGCAAGCGTCGCGGCGCAAATCTCATTGGAATATGCAGGTGAACTGGCAAAGGTCGTTGAGCTTTTAAAGGCTGAACGGACGCACTTGTTTGCAGCCTTGCAGGAAATTCCATATTTAAAACCGTATCCAACCCGCTCCAATTTCATTTTGTGCCAGGTGATTGGACGTGACGCCGCAGAACTCAAATCGCGACTTGCAACGGAACATGGAGTCTTTATCCGCTACTTCAACAAACCAGGCCTGCGCGACCACATCCGCATCAGCGTGGGCAGACCCCAGGATACGGATGTATTGTTGAAAGCATTGCAATCACTGTAGGTCACGCTTCTCGAAGATCCCGCGCCAGCGGGGCAGCGTGACACATGAGAGGAATAACCATGCGAACAGCCGAAATATCACGTCAAACCAGTGAAACCCAAATCACCATCAAGCTTGAACTGGATGGAACTGGCAAACATGCAATCTCCACAGGCATTGGCTTCCTCGACCACATGCTGACCCATCTTGCCGTTCACGGATTGTTCGATCTCACCGTTCAGGCAAAAGGCGACCTCGAGGTGGACACCCATCATACGGTTGAAGATGTTGCGCTGGCATTGGGTCAGGCATTCGACAAAGCGCTCGGTGACCGCAAGGGGATCTTCCGCATGGCAGATTGCTTCGCGCCGATGGATGAAACCCTCGCCCACGTGGCGATTGATCTGTCGGGTCGGCCGTATACGGTGATTCAAGCAGAGTGGCACACTCCCTACGTGGGAAATATCCCTACCACGCTGTTCCCTCACTTCTTTGAGTCGTTTACGATCACTGCACGCTGCAACTTGCACGCGCGTATCCTGTATGGTCGTGATGACCACCACCAGGCGGAAGCGTTGTTCAAAGCCTGGGCGCGCGCCCTGGATGTTGCTACTCAAATCGACTCGCGCCGCGCGGGCAACATCCCATCCACAAAAGGGACCCTGTAGTTTCTCCGCATTCAAAATCAACGAGGAGTTTTCCATGTACGATCTACACCAAGAATTAATTGACGCTCTCAAGTCCACGCCCGAAACCTTGAAAGGACTTCTGAGTCAAGCGACAGTGGCACAAGCCAGGTCCGCCAAAGGCGGTGACGAGGACTGGTCCGTGGTGGAGGTGATTTGCCATCTACGGGATGCCGAGGAAATCAGTTTCCAGCGTATGCAAGCCATGCGCGATCAGGACGATCCAAAGATTACTGGATATGACCAGGAAGCATTGGCGCGCGAACGGAGCTATAGCGAAGCAGATCCGCATGCCGCATTGAATGCTTTTGTTGATTTTCGGGAACGCCACATTACGGCACTCTCTGCACTTTCGACTGAGGGATGGGAGCGCAGTGGAGAGCACGGCGAGTTTGGACAAATCACGATTTTTGCGCACACACTTCATAAGGTTTCTCACGACGCCATTCACTGCGCGCAGATCGCGCGCCAGTTACTAGCCTCAGGAATAAGTGAAAAATGACGAAAGTTACTTTGATCGATGCAGGGACGGGCAACCTCCGTTCGGTGCAGAAGGCATTGGAAAGCATTGGCGCGGACGTGCTTCGTACCGATGATCCACAAAAGGTTTTGTCAGGTGCTCGCCTCGTGCTGCCGGGCGTGGGCGCGTTCGGCGATTTTATGTTGGGCTTGCGTTCAAGCGGGCTGGAAGAGGCTGTCAAGGAGATCGCAACGCGCGGCGTGCCGCTGCTCGGGATTTGTGTCGGCATGCAAGCCTTGTTCGATGTTGGTGAGGAAATGGGCGAGCACGCGGGTCTCGGTCTGCTGAGGGGCAAGGTGGTGCGGTTCACTGAGTCGCTGTCGGTGAAGATTCCGCATACAGGCTGGAACCAGCTCGAAGTCCGAAATGGGGCGCCTCTCTTTAACGGGATCCAGCCCGGGGCGTACGTCTATTTCAATCATTCGTATTACTGCCAGGCAGGAAATTCAGCCGATGTCATCGGGATGACCGATTACGGCTTGAGCTATGCCTGTGCGGTGCAGCGTGAAAATGTTTTCGGTGTGCAGTTCCATCCTGAAAAAAGCCAGGCGGCGGGTCTGCAAATCTTGAAAAACTTCCTGGAGGCGGCATGAGCTTTACGATCTATCCCGCGATCGATCTGCGCGGCGGCAAGGTGGTGCGGCTGAAGGAAGGAGACCCGGCGCGCATGACCGCCTACAGCGATGATCCCGCCGAGACCGCGCGGCGCTGGCTGGAGGCGGGTACGAGTTGGTTGCATGTGGTGAACCTGGATGGCGCGTTTGGCGAAAGTGATATTGCAAACCGCTCAGCACTTGAAAAAATTTTGAAGCTCGAAGTGCAGGTCCAGTTCGGCGGCGGGATGCGTTCGCTCGCTGCGGTCGAGCGTGCTCTGGAACTGGGTGTGAGCCGCGCCGTACTTGGCACGATCGCAATTGAACAGCCGGAGGTGGTGGAGGCTGCCTTGAAAAAGTTTGGGGCGGAAAAAGTTGCGGTTGGGATCGATGCGCGTGATGGCCTCGTGCGTGTGCGCGGCTGGAAGGAGAATAGCAGGATCTCTGCTACTAACCTTGTGCTCCAAATGCGGACCCTGGGCCTGCGTATCGTTATCTTTACCGATGTCAGCCGGGACGGTTTGGGCAGCGGGCTGAACATCCCCTCCACCCGCGCCTTGGCGGAGGTAAGCGGGCTCGATGTGATCGCTTCGGGCGGAGTATATACCCTGGAGGATGTGATCGCAGCGCGTAATGCCAACCTGGCTGGCGCGATCATCGGCCGCGCCTTGTATGAAGGAACGATTGACTTAAAGGAAGCACTACAGACTTAACCACGAAGGACACGAAGGGGCACAAAGGAAAAACCTTTTGCCTTAAACCTTTGTGTACCTTCGTGACCTTTGTGGTGAATGGAGATCTTATGTTAGCAAAACGAATTATTCCCTGCCTGGACATCAAAGACGGTCGTGTGGTGAAAGGTGTGAATTTTGTCAATTTGCGCGACGCGGGCGATCCCGTGGAACAGGCGCGTCTGTACGACGAGCAGGGCGCGGACGAATTGGTATTTCTCGATATTTCCGCGACTCACGAGGGGCGCAAGACGACCCTTGAACTGGTCGGGCGTGTGGCGGATACCGTCTTCATGCCACTGGCTGTCGGCGGCGGGATCCGCACCGTGGACGACATGCGCAATCTCCTGCTGGCGGGCGCGGACAAAGTCAGCGTCAATTCGGCGGCGGTCAGGGACCCGCGACTCCTGTCGGAAGGTGCCTCGCGTTTTGGGGCGCAGTGTATCGTGCTGGCAATCGATGCCCGCCAGCGCGATTCGAGTTGGGAAGTCTATGTCAACGGCGGGCGCCTCCCAACCGGGATCGACGTGCTGGAATGGGCGGTGCGCGGCGTGGAACTGGGCGCAGGCGAAATCCTGCTCACCAGCATGGACGCGGATGGGACACTTGCTGGCTATGACATCGAGTTGACCCGGGCAGTTGCCGAGGCTGTTGGTGTGCCGGTCATCGCATCAGGCGGCGCCGGGACTCCGGCCCATTTCGCGCAGGTGCTCACTGACGGCAAAGCGGATGCCGCGCTGGCCGCCTCCCTATTCCATGATGGGAAGCTGAGGATTGCTGAGCTAAAAAACGAGTTGCAGAGTAGGGGTGTACCTGTTAGAGTAATGCAATTCGAAGATAAGGAATGATCCATGCCAGTCTCCCTGCCCGAAGTTAAATTTGATTCCAGCGGCCTTGTCCCTGCCATTGTGCAGGATGCAGAGACAAAGGAAGTCTTGATGATGGCATACATGAATCGAGAGTCCCTGCAACTTACTCTGGAAAAGGGCGAGACATATTTCTGGTCACGCAGCCGGGATGAGCTTTGGCACAAAGGTGCCACCTCGGGGAACGTGCAGCACGTGGTCGAAGTCCGTGTGGACTGTGATGCAGATACACTTTTGATTAGCATCCATCCAGCAGGTCCCGCCTGTCATACCGGGAATCGGACTTGTTTTTATCGGGAAATGATGTAAATTTCTTACCACAAAGGTCACGAAGGATGTTTTTTCTTTGTGCCCCTTGGTGTCCTTGGTGGTGAATGGAGAAACAGAATGAGAATTCAATCGCTGTTCGAACTGATCGAAGATCGCAAGAAACATCCCATCGAAAAATCGTATACATCCAGCCTGTTTGCGGAAGGCTTGTCCAAGATCGCGCAGAAAGTTGGCGAGGAAGGCACGGAAGTTGTCATCGCGGCTCTGGCACAGGATGACCAGCGTCTCATCGAAGAGGTCGCCGACCTCACTTATCACACCCTGGTCCTGCTCTCTGCCCGCGGTTTGAACCCAAAACAGGTTCAGGCTGAACTGGAAAAGCGCCACAAGAGCTAAAACCCCTTAATCTCGTGCTATCTTTCTTGGAAAAGAAATATGACTTAAAGAGGCGGCTGTAGTGATGGAAAATCAGCGAAGGTTTGGAGAATTACCAACAATTGAATGGGGGAAGACGACAGTTACCTGACCAAAGACGACATTGGCAATTTCACGCAGTTGACTAATACTTGTCTTGCGATAAAGGTAAGCCAATCCTAATTTGTGAATAAATTCACTATGTTGATTCTGCGCCAGACTTTTATATAATAGTTTAAGAGTGGTAATCCCTTCTCAATCACATCCAATTCAGATGAAACACCTGAAGAGGGTGAATTGTATCCGGGGTACTTCATTTCACGACCTTGATTGCAGGATTGCTGCTAAACCAACGGTCTAAAGGTGGCTGTAAACTTGGATGACAGGTCACGAGTATCTTACAGATTACAACTGAGTTCATACAACTCATGAGGTGCTTGTGATTTGTTATATATCGTTACATCAAAAATGGAATGCTACGTTTTCATTGGCTAAGTTTGGAAACTGCGCGCCGTCACAAACTGGCTGGCGGGAGCGCGGGAAAGGAACATATGAAAAACACTGAACCTCATGCCGACGATAAGAGGCGGAAACTGCATCCATGGCTTCGCGTTGTTGGGAATGGAGATCGAATTGTCAATGCACAGCGCTCAGATGGATCAACGCGTGTAGCTACTGTCGCATCGACTAAGGGAGATGACCTCCAACCAGCGCCTATCTACACTGTTGCGCAGCAAACATCTACTTTACCCCGCTGGACAGAGCAAGTCAATGCACAGCCTGACAATTTGCCCGTGCGAGCGAAAATGGGGACACGGTCTGCTGCCCATGATGTTTTTGTCAATGTTTATATTGAATTCTTTCCCACTCTGCCGGGTGGTACCACAACGAGTAAAGAGATCCAAAAAGTTACACGTGAGATCAAACAACTGCTGGCCGAATATAAAGGTCGCATTCCTGCTGCCGTGACACAGCGCCGCAATGTCTTGTGCGCAACCGTCCCCGTTACCTATCTGACCAAGCTTGTCGAGAATGATGCGGTAGCTTATGTGCATCCATCTGAACCACTTAAGGTTGATCCATTAGTGGTAGTCACTCGGGCGGTAGAGACACCGCCAGTAAGCAGATCCATACGCGACTCCCTGTCGAAATCCCGAGGCAAGGGTGTGCTCATTGGTATTATCGACGTAGGGGGATTCGATTTTTCTCACCCCGATTTCCTCGATTCAAAAGACAAAACCAAAACCCGATTCCTGGCAATTTGGGATCAGGGAGGAGATTTCCGCGCGCCGCCAAAGGGCTTCAATTATGGTTCTGAGTTCCTGAAAAAGGATCTGGATGCCGCACTTGAAGATGCCGCGAAGCCAGGCTTGCCTCCGGCGACCTGGATTGAGCGCCAATCACAACTCGAGATTGGTTCACATGGTACACACGTTGCAAGTATTGCAGCCGGCAACAGGGGTGTTTGCCCTGAGGCCATGATTGCGGCAGTATTAATCGATGTGCCCACGATTGCCGACGAGACGCAGCGTCGACGTGCTACATTTAGCGATACCAGTCGTATTACCCATGCAGTTGAATACCTGCTAAACATCGCGGAGCAGGAAGAGATGCCGATTGCAATCAACATTAGTCTAGGCACCAATGGTGGCCCACATGATGGTTCCAGTGGAGTCTCACGTTGGCTGGATGCCTACCTGAATGCGCCCGGCCGGGCTATCTGCGTGGCTGCAGGTAATGCCGGTCAAGAGAAGGCTCAAGACCAAGGTGATCTGGGCTGGATAATGGGCCGTATTCATACCAGCGGACAAATTTTGGCGAGGGGTCTCGAGGTAGAACTGGAATGGACAGTGATAGGCGACGGACTCGAAGATGTATCCGAGAATGAACTGGAAATCTGGTACGGGCCCCAAGATCGCTTTGTAGTTGCGCTTAAGCCACCAAATGCAACTGACTGGATTGAGGTCAAGCCGCGCGAGTATGTAGAAAACCGCCGCCTCGATGACGGCACTACCGTTTCCATCTATAATGAACTGTACTTTCCCACAAATGGTGCAAATTACATAGCCCTGTACTTATCGCCGAACTATGACCCCGATCATTTTCGCGGCATTCGGCCTGGCGTCTGGAAGGTCCGATTACGTGGTGAGGATGTTCGCGATGGTCATTTCGATGCTTGGATTGAGCGTGATGATCCTATGGAGATCGGGCGTGAAAATGGTCGGCGACTGTTTCGCTTCCCCTCGTTCTTCACCGAGAAAACTAATATTGACTCACATTCTATCACCTCGCTCGCATGTGGACATCGTGTGATCGCAGTGGCGAACCTGGACGAAGTCCGCCAGCGGATTAGCGCCTCCAGTAGTCAGGGTCCTACCCGCGATGGCCGCTGTAAGCCGGAAATCGCGGCTCCTGGGACGAACATCGTGGCGGCGAACGGCTTTGCTGGAGACGACGAGCGGTGGATCGCGATGTCTGGGACAAGTATGGCAGCGCCCTATGTAACGGGTGTGGTCGGCTTGATGCTGGCTGCCAATCCGAATCTGTCATCAGCGCAATGTCAGGGAATCCTGCAGCGCACAGCACGTCCTCTACCAGGAGGGTCATATAAATGGCTAAACGATCTGGGCTTTGGTTACATCCACCCCTCTGCGGCTATAGAAGAGGCACGTACCTTTAATGACCGTCTGGAGTTGTCTAATCCTCAGCAGAACAGAAAGAGGAGGCACTCATGAAACTAACGATCTTTCAGTCGGACGAGGGAGATTGCCTACTGCTCCAGGGCAAGGATGGCAAGCGGGTACTTTGCGATGGCGGTATGGGACCGAGTATGCGCAAGGTAGTGCGCCACAGGCTTAGCAAACTCCCCGAGCTTGACTTTATTTACATCTCTCATATTGACGAAGACCATATCGGTGGTGTGCTGCAACTGTTGCAGGATGAAGCAGACTGGCGCGTCTATGAACATCATCAGGTGAAGGGCCAGAAGACGAAAAAGCCCGACAAAAAAGTAGTGCCCCGACCTCCTGTGATTAACGGGTTACTTTATAATGCCTTTCACGATCAGCTGACAGCTAATCAGGGTTCGTTGAAAGGTCTTGCCCTGGCGCAGGAACTGAGTATCGAGCAACTGATGGCGGGCTTGGCTCCTTCGCTGGCGGCGACAGCGGTGCCCGCACTCGCTGCGGCAGCAGATGAAATGCAGGCAATTACGGCTGGGATCCCGAACGCGCTGAGAATTTCAAAGTTAGCTGTTGAGGCGTTCAATATTCCACTCAACCGTCCGCCTGGAGTTGTGGGGAACTCCAAGTTGCTCTTTGCAGGCCAGCCAGGCGCGATCTTTGATCTGGGCGGTATGCGGTTTACGCTTATTGGCCCCACTGAGGATGAACTGAACAAACTTCGCCAGGGCTGGGTTCATTGGCTGCAAACCAAACAAACCGAGCTGAATGCCCTGCGCGCAGAACTCAAGAAGCGCGTAGATGAGTTCAGCAACGGCAATATGTTGGGCTCGCCATTTGATCTGTCGAAATGGGAGGGCGTGCCGGGCTACAAGGGTGTCACAGTTCCTAATATCGCTTCGCTAATGTGGATGGTCGAGGAAGGCGAAAACGCCAAACGCAGGCGTCTGCTGCTGACTGGCGATAGTCAACAGGATTTCATCTTGGATGGCCTTCAACGCACAGGTTTCCTAGGTAAGGGCGAAAAGGATAGTGTGCACCTGGATGTGCTCAAGGTTCAGCATCATGGCTCTCCTAACAACTTGGATTTGAAGTTTGCCAGGAAAGTCTCTGCGGATCACTATGTATTCTGTGGCAACGGCGAACACACCAATCCTGATATCGATGTCATCAAGATAATCTATAATTCGCGACTTGGTAAAGATCAGGAAACACGTACTTTAGCACCCGAAGCCAAGGATCGCAGATTCCATTTCTGGTTTAGTACAACTTCCACCGCACAATCGCCGAATACAAAGAAGCGAGAGTATTTTGAGCAGGTGGAAAAAGAAGTTGAACAACTGGTAAAGAGTTCAAAAGGGAAACTGCTTTCTCATTTCAATGAGAGTGTTTCGATTGTTTTGAACATCAAATAAAACGCAGGAAGCAATAAATCGTTACCATGGGGATCATACATGATTCGCTTTCGGGCTTTCCAAACATTACATTGATATGTTTGCAGGCATAAAAGCGCGCATATAAATTGTATAGTCGTCAGTTTTCTCTTTTCTAACCACATATCGATAACAGCAATGTTGGGAGTCTAAGTCGGGATCCGCGCCATGCGGCTGTGAGCGCTGCCTGCCTGCGCCGCGGGTTTTCCGCATAGTCCTTCTCGACCAGCTGCTGGGTTTCCGGCCAGATGTGTGCGAACCAGGGCATGGGAAAAGCCCACATTCCGCCGTAACGACGTGGCCTTGTTGAACGCTTCCGCTCCAAGCTCAAGACAACCTCGGCAACGATCACCCCTTCTTCAGCCTGCATCCGAGTCGACGATCTGGGATAAGCCCGGGAAGCTGCTGTTGAAGTCGCCAAAACCACCAGGCAGTTCGGTGTTGATCAGCCCGGTCCGGTTGGAGAATGCCACCGGCACGCCCAGTGTTCTGGCGTGATAGGGCGCGCACCTCCGTACTATGCTGTCAAACAGCTCGATATCTCCCGCTTTCATGGGCTTGAGTCGCCCCGCCGCCATGGGCTGCAGGGTGAGATCGACCGAGGCCCGCTGCCTTTCCTGCAGGTGCTCGTATAACAGGTTCTCGAAGCAACTGCCCATCCCGAAGCGATCGCATTACCGGCAGCGGTATATATTATTAGCTTTTTCGAATAACAATCTGTTCCCCCTTTGAGAGATTGAGCAGGCACTTACTCCTGGGCTCTCAGGCGCCATTCTAAAGCCGTGAACCGCTGTGTGACCTTATTATTGTGGACTGCCATGCTAATTGCACGGCGACTTCCTGTCAGGACGCACAGGCGACGGGCTCGTGTCACAGCTGTATAAAGTAGATTGCGCTGGAGCATTGTGTAATGCTGGGTTACAACCGGCATTACCACAACAGGGAATTCCGAGCCTTGCGCTTTATGTACAGATACAACATAGGCGAGTGTCAGTTGATCCGCCTCACTCCAATCATAGGTCACGGAGCGTCCATCAAAATCCACGGTAAGTGTTTGCTCAACTATGTCCATTGCGCGAATGAAGCCAATGTCACCATTATATATTTCCTTATCATAGTTGTTCTGTATCTGCATTACCTTATCGCCAAGCCGGAAGAGCGTTCCATAAAGACTTCGCTCAGGTTTATTGGATGCGGGTGGATTCAGCGTTCCCTGCAGGCGTTCGTTCAATCCCATGACTCCCGCTGGTCCTCGATACAGGGGAGCCAGCACCTGGATGTCATGGATGGGGTCAACGCCAAATTTCTGAGGGATTCTTTGACTAACCACCTTGATGATCCAGTCCGCTGCCGCCTCTGCATCTTCAGCTGAAAACAGAAAGAAATCACCGGCTTCTTTGGAAAAGGTCGGTAATTTTCCTTGATTGATCAGGTGAGCGTTGATAATAATTTGGGAGTTTGCGGCTTGTCGAAAAATAGTGCCCAGGCGAGTCACTGGCAAGGTTCCGCTGCCGATCAGGTTACGGAGCACGTCCCCTGCCCCTACTGCCGGGAGTTGATCCACATCGCCAACCAATAACAATTGCATGCCTGGGCGCAACGCCTTGAGCAGATTATGCGTTAACAGCAGATCCAGCATGGAGGATTCATCTACAACTAAAAAGTCCACACTGAGAGGATTCTCTTCGTTATGTTTGAAGCCATCAATAGGAGAATATTCCATTAATCTATGGATCGTACTTGCAGGGCGCCCCGTCGCTTCAGAAAGTCGCTTGGCAGCTCGACCGGTCGGGGAGGCAAGGGCATAACGCTTGTTTTGTTCTTCCAGAATTCGGATTAACGCTCTTAAACAGGTTGTCTTGCCAGTTCCTGGTCCCCCTGTGAGGATACTGACCGGATGAGCCAATGCCAACTCCAGAGCGGATCGCTGCTCCTCAGATAGATTCTCCGAAGGAAAATGAATAATGTCTTTCGGCGCAGTTATTGTCGCATTGGACAGCTTCCGCAAGCGCTCTGCAACCCCTTTCTCGGCAAAATAGAAAGGGGTCAGGTAGATCACAGGCACTTTGTACTCGCCATCCGAATCGGCGACGACGTCTTTGACATTTTTCCCGTTTCTGTTGCCGATAGGAACCATGTCGGCGCGGATACGGTCGTCCTGTGCCAGTTGTTCCAAGGCAGGTGAGATTAGTGCTGCAGGAACACCCAATAGTTCAACGGCGCGTTGTGCTAATTGATCCTTTGGGACATACACATGACCGTCGTCGATCATTTCATTCAGAGCAAACACAATCCCTGCCTCAATCCGAGAAGGGTGTTCTGTGGATAAGCCAAGTGCCTGGGCAATTCGGTCGGCAGTTTTGAAACCAACGCCATAGATATCGCGTTCGAGTTGATAAGGGTTTTTCTGAACCGTTTCAAGAGCGGCATCTCCATAGGTCTTATAGATCTTAACCGCCAGATTGGTGCTCACCCCATGCCCATGTAAAAACACCATGATTTCTTTGACCTGTTTTTGCTCCTGCCAGGCTACGGCGATTTTTTGCAGACGATCTATCCCAATTCCGGGCACCTCCAGCAGGCGCTCTGGTTGCTGTTCCACGATATCGAACGTGTTTTCCTTGAAACGCCCCACAATCCGTTCGGCTAGCTTCGGTCCAATACCTTTGACCATTCCGGAGCCAAGATAACTTTGGATACCAGCAACGGTCGCAGGCAACGTTTGTTCACAAACTTCTGCTTTGAATTGTGAACCATGTTTCGGGTGCTTATCCCAACGTCCCTCTAAACGCAGGTGTTCACCTGGCGTAAGCTCAGGCAGATTGCCTACCACTGTGATCAAGCCTTCCCGACTCACACTTTGTACATGCATACTATCCGAGCCGCGCGGATGCTCTGGCCGTAAACGTAAGACGGTATATCCATTTTCCGGATTATAGAAAGTAATGCGCTCGACCGCACCAGATAGGCTGTCCATCCCGTAAGTATACACGGCACTGCCAACCTGTAACTTTCAGCCTGAATATTTCACCGTAGTTCACTTATATCTCTGGATGCCGCAGCCAATTTCATTGACACATAAGAGTAGGATCTTCAGTAGGACTCTCCCAAAAAGCAAGAGCCATCGACAAGGCACAGCGAGAAGAGCGGGTCACCCAGTGCCCATTCCCTGCGAATTCGTGGAAATAAGCATTGGATAAATCCTGAGTCACCATCTGGCCCCATTCTGGTGGAGTGATCGGGTCATGTTCTCCTGCCAGCACCAGGGCAGGCAGGTCACTGAATACCGGCATATTCTCACGCAGGTCAGGGGTTGTAAACGCCCATTCTCTGCAAGTTGCAAATAAAGGTTGGATACTGTCGGGATAAAAGGCAGCAATCTGGGGCTGTACGCCTTGCGCGACTGCATAAGCTTCTTCTGGTGCATTGAACGGAATTTCTTCCGAACATTGGACTGCCATCTGCATTCCTAACGCGCTGGAGGTATCAAAGTAGAGAGCCAATCGGTTCCTGAGAATGGTGTATTCTCCCTGTCGAGTATCGTAAATCATTTTGGGCATGGTTATCGTCACGCTAGGATTGTACAATCCGGTGAACAAGACATCGATCAGCAGATCGCCGTCCAACCGTATTACCTTCTCAACTCCACCTACATTCAGAGAGACATAAGCAGGATAAGCATTCAATTGATCTACCAGCTGGTAGAAGAAGTTGCGCAAATCAGGGTATGCTGCACTGCAGTTTGCGTCAGCAGCACAGCGGTTGAAGAAGACGTTGAATGCCCGATCCGCATTTGGCGCCAGGGCAGTGTAGAGATTGACTTGAAGCGGATACGCAGAATCCAGTACTGCACTCCGCACGGAATTGGGGTAATCTCGCATCAAGGTCAAAGCCAGACGTGTGCCATAAGACACGGCATACAGGTTCAGCTTTTCGTATCCCAAGGCTAACCGCAAGTCATTCAGGTCCGCCGCGCTGGCAGCACTGTTATAGGCAGATAGATCGATCCCCTGCGCCATCAGCCGGTCGCGACAGCGTCGGAATGCATCCTGGATCGCTAACTGGGCTTCTTCATCAGAGAGATTTCCTTCCAGGAGGACAGCGGTGATGGATGTGCGTTCGATGCAATCCAGCCGGGGCTGTGAGTATCCGGTGCCGCGTTGATCAAACAGGATGAAGTCGCGTTTCTCCAAAAGAGCGCCCAATCCCTGATTGAATAGGTATGCCGCTACACTCAGGGACGATGACCCGGGTCCACCCGCCAGATGAACAACCGGGTCTGGGACTGAATACCCGGACTGGTTTCGAAACATCGCCACATGCAGCCGAATGGAAGGACTGCCAGGTCGCGTCCGGTTCTCCGGCACGATCAGATAACCGCAATCCGGGCTGTAGCCGGATGGAATCGCAAAGGCACAGGGAGCCGGTTCGAAAACCGGCTGATAAGCTATGGTGGGTGCAGGAAGCGGAGCAGTGGGTTGAGGAGATCCGGGAAGAGCTGTTTCCGGGACAACTAAAGTCGTTGGACTAGTGATGACAGGTGGCGAGGAGGTAGTGGGAGAAGGCAGATTGCAGGCGAATATTGCCAGGCAAACGGCAGCAGCGAGTAGCCAACGTTTGTAAGAATTCATGTAGAGAGGACGAGATTTTGTCCTGAGTTGTTCCTGGGGGTTAGAACTCTGCCTCCCATAAAAACGAAAACTGGCGAGTAGTTCGGGAAAGACCTCACTTCTACCTGGCTAATAATTGGAGTAGGATTGGAAAAGCATCGCAGAAAAACTATGCCCGTCCATCATGTAACCCAGGTTGATCGAGAGCACCGAGCAGTTGTTTGTATAGTTTGGAATTCGAGCTCCCTTTTGAAAGAAACTGGGAATTTCTCACCCTTGAGAAGGAGTAAATGACCTTGGAATATTCGGACTTGATCGCTGCCCGTTATAGTGTACGAGCCTATCGACCGGACCCGGTTGAAGATGAGAAGCTACAGTGTATTCTTCAGGCGGCTCGCCTGGCGCCGACCGCAGCAAACCGGCAGCCCATCCAACTGGTTGTGTTGCACACGGCTGGACGGGAAGCAGAAATCGGGCGTATTTACCGGCGCCCCTGGTTCGTTCAGGCCCCGCTGTTGATCGCCGTTTGCGCGATTTCTTCTCAAGCCTGGGTGCGCGAGAGCGATCGCTTCAATGCCCGCCTGATCGATGCAGCGATTGTGGCCGACCATCTGATCCTGGCAGCAACGAACCTGGGATTGGGGACATGCTGGATCGCAGCTTTTGATGTAGAGGCCGCACGCAACATGTTGGGTTTACCTGCCGAGGTGGAGCCGGTGATCTTCACACCGCTTGGCTATCCAGCCGACTCGCCCGGCCCGAAGATCCGCAAGCCGCTGGATGAACTGGTGCGTTACGATCACTGGTGAGATCAGTAATGGGCTGCTATAGGATACGAATGGCATGAATTTGGAGTTGCCTATCTCCTTGAGATGACAGGCTGGAAGCATGATCGTATGAAAAGAGAAAAGACTTTTTAGAAGGAAATGGCCAGATATGCTTCTTTATCGTTCGGTTAGTTTGCCGGAATTGGAGCTGATTTATGACAGCGGCATGAGGGTCTTTCCTGCGCGCCTGCCTCAACAGCCAATTTTTTATCCCGTTCTTGAGCTTGACTATGCCCGTCAAATTGCTTCCGAGTGGAATGCCGAGAGCGGACAATCTGCCGGCTATGTTACCCAGTTTAAGGTGGATGATCCTTACATCAGTCAATTTGAACAGCACAAGGTTGGCGGATCTCAGCACCAGGAATTCTGGATCCCAGCAGAGGAATTAGAGGAATTTAACCGCCATATCATCGGTGACATCAAGGTGGTGGAAGCGCATTTTGGAGATGAATTTCAGGGATTTGCCCCTGAAAAGTTTGGCTTGCAGGGAAAGAACGCGGTTGAACAATTCACCCTGCTTACCAACTCCTATATTTACAAACGTATGGATTTTTATCTTGAAATAAGGCGTAACCACAAGGCGGTATTTCTAAATTACCCATTTTGGCAAAAGTATTATTTCAAGAATCCAGTGTTGAAGGAAAAAATCCTGCAGGCTATTAGAGACGCGTGGTTAAAATCTTCCCCGAAAATCCCCCTGCCGATGCCTGTTCACGAGGAGCTCACGCACGTAAAGCCAACAGCTTCAGATTCTTTGCCGAATCCTGATCATGAGGACGTCACACCCCTGGAGCAATCAGATTCAGATTCTTTGGTTGATTCTGTTCACGATGAGATCGCACCTCAAACACAAGCAGATTCACACTTTTGGGTGAATCCGGTCGGTGATGATGCCACGCCTGTAGAGCAAAGAGATTCACATTTTTCGCAGGGGCTAGAGCTGGGCTTAAGCGGAAAGTATCAGGAAGCTAAAGACGAATTGTTTAAGGCTGTCGAAGAAGACCCCAAGCATCTCGTTGCTCATACTAGTTTAGGGGTTGCTTTTCATAGATTGGGTGAAGATGATCGCGCTCTGTCCTGCTACGAAGCCGCTTTAAGAATAGACCCTACATATGCCGAGGCCCACTATTTCCGGGCCAACATTCTCTACAATCATGGAAATGTTCGCGAAGCGATTGCAGGATATACGATCGCGATCGGTCTAGAGCCCGAACTGATTGAAGTTCATGAAAAACCCAGCCCTGAGGACCGGCTGACTGATTACGCCCGCTCACCGGCTGAGATGTATTGGATCGCAAAGCCTGCCCATCGAATTCTCGACCTGAACCGAACACTTGAAGCCAATCCCGGGCAGGCATCTTTATTCAAAGAACGAGCGGCTGATTATTATCGACTCCGGAATTATGTACAGGCAATCGCGGACTATAGTTCATACCTTGCGATACAACCTGATGACGCAAGCGCGCTTCACTTTCGGGGCTTAGCTTATGAACAGATTGAGCAATTCGACCGTGCGCTGGAGGATTATCAGCGGGCCATTGCCATCAACCCGCAATTATCGGACGTTTACATAAATCGCGGTGTCACCCTTGGGAGAATGGGGAATTTCCGGCAATCCATCGCCAGCCTGACCGAGGGCATACGGCTTGCGCCCAGGAACCCCGATGGCTATTTCAATCGCGGTACGGCATATCTTCAACAAGGCGATTTCGGGAGAGCCATTGATGACTTTTCAAACGTCATCCGCCTTTCCCCCGGAGATGAAGAAGCCTACTACTGGCGCGGGATTTCGAATGAGGAAGCGGGACGACAAAGCGATGCAATCGCCGATTACAGGCAGTTTCTTGAGATTTCGCAAAACTCACAAGCCAGGGATCAAATTGAACAAAAACTGAGCCAATGGAATGAAGCAGAACGCAACAGGGTGAGCAGCCGAAGTGTCGTTCCAGATAACCGGCAGCAAACAAATCAGCCCTCATCGGCAGCACCAGATCAGGATCTTGACTTATATGACTTGATTGTTGCACTTGGAGAACGGGCCCTCAATTCGACCTGGTTTGGTAGCGGTGTGGACTGCTACGGAGAAAAAGCAGAAGAACTGTACGCTTTTACCGATCAAAACGAACCGATCGAGGGACACGAATTACTTCATATCACATCCGGCATCCGCCAAACGATTGAAGGTGACTTCCAAGCCTTCGATTCAGGCGCAACTTCTCACTGGATCTTCATCCGTGCCTGGGATGGAAGCGGATTCTATATTGAGACAAACGACCCCAGAATCAAGAAACAACTACAGACTCATTTTCAAGCGGTTGAGGAGGTGGAAGGGGTATCCCCTCCTTATGAGAGTCTATTTATCGCATCTGATCAGACCTCTAAATAGAGGGAACCATGATGTTTTATTTTCAATTGAAGTGATTGTCACTTATGTAAATATAGAAGTGGTCGGGCAAACTTGTCGGATGACCAAATCACAACGAATTTAGCCAACCAACCTGAAGGATGCACAAGGGTCGAAACATAGCACTATACGCAGCGACAGGCCGTTTTGGACAAAACCGGGCGCGCTCTAGGATGACTATAGGATGAGCGAAGGATGAGCGAAGGATGACCGGAGGAGGACTGCCCCGGCTGCCGGGGGTTGATTCCTTGTCTGCTCTACGATCTATCTCCCATTGGGGGAGGAGATTTAGAAAGTTCAAGGGTTAGGGCTGCCGACCAGGAGAAGTCACTAGATCCACAACCCGAGCCATCACGCGCATCGTAGTATTCTCGAAAACCAGCGGCTTCAACAAGACCGATGGTATCCTGCCGGATGACATCGGCCAGATCCATATACCCGTAGCGTTGCAAACCCTCTATCACGAACCAGTTCATGATGATCCACACCGGTCCGCGCCAGTAACGTCGCGGCTCCCAAGTGGGTTCCGTCCTGGCTGTCGTAGTAACCCAATGGCGAACTTCGCCGGTTGGGGCATACTCGCCCGGGTTGAGCAGGTGTTCTTCGACCAGCCGCTGTGCCTGCATCTTCGAGGCCAGACCGGCGAATAAGGGCAGAAAGGTTGAGGCGGTATTGACCTGGATGGGCTGCCTGGCGCGCACAGCATAGTCACAATATATTCCCTCGTTCTCCTTCCAGAACCGGGCGCTGAAATTCGACTGCATACGGCTTAACCAGCCGTCTATCTCACCGGTTGGCTGGCTGAGGCTCACTGCCAAAGCGCGCAAATCTTCATCGGCGCGGAAGAGAATGGAATTGAAGAGAATATCCTGAACGAGGAATGGTGAGTGCGCCAGCAACTCCGCGGGTGCATAACGCAGTTTGCGAAAGACATCGATCAGATAAATAAACCGTTCGTACTCTGCCCGGTGCGGACGCTCAATTGCCGGTACATATTTCGTATCGCCTCGTTGAAATTCCGGAAGGCCTTCTGGTTGCATGGCAGCCAGGATGTCGAGCCAGCGCGGGGAATCGTCAGTGCCAGATTCCCAGGGGTGGAGGATGCAGGCGAGCCCGCTACCGTCCGCGTCCCGTGCGGTATGCAGCCAGCGATGCCAGCGCAGCAGGGCCGGGTAAATCTCGTGGACAAAGTCCGGCATTGGAAAGCGGGAGTTAATCTGCCGCACCACAGTCGTTAGCAAGGGTGGCTGAGTAATACCGGACGTGGGGACACCTGGAGCATCAGGGCTGTTCTCTATCTGCCAGAAAGCTGCAGGCGGAAAATAGTCTGAAGGGACGTGATGGTAGACGATATGCGGCAGCATGCCATCCTGCCATTGCCCACTCAGGAGTGACCGAATCTCCACCTGTGTACGCGGCAGGTCAAAGTGAGAAAGACCGAGCGCGATCAGGGCTGAATCCCAGTTCCACTGGTGGGGATACTGGTGCGGCCCAGGTTTGGTAAAGACACCGGTGTCATTACTTCTTAACACCGAGATTGCGCGATCAATCAAAGACATTGTAGCCATGTTTACGCGGGATACAACACTTTGCCGTTATCACGATCCACCCAGCGGATCTTCTCTGCGGGGAAGCGCAGCCAGACATCCGTCCCTGGCGTGACGCGGAACGTGGGATGAGTAGCTACCTTGACCAGGTCATCGCCGATCTGAACTGTGAGGAGATTCTGCGATCCCAGTGGCTCCACAACCAGCACCTTCACCTGCAAGGCATCTCTGGCAGGTTTGGCAAGTGTTTCCATGTTTTCTGCGCGAATACCCATGAGAATCAGTTCGCCCTCATAAGATTTCAGCAGGGGCTGCATCGCATCCAGCGGCACCAGATGGAAGTCGCCAATACGGACGTTCACATGGCCATTCTGGCGCTGGATCTGACCCTGCATGAAATTCATGGGCGGATTGCCGATGAAACCGCCCACAAAGCGATTGGCAGGCAGATCATAAACGGTATCCGGCTTGTCGTATTGCTGGATCTGCCCGGCCCTCATCACGGCGATACGGTCTCCCATACTGAGGGCCTCGATCTGGTCATGGGTAACATAGATCGTCGTGGCTTTGATCTCCTGCAACAGCCGTTTGAGTTCTGCACGCATCTCCAGCCGCAGCAGCGCATCCAGGTTGCTAAGTGGTTCATCCATCAAGAGTACTTCGGACTTCATGGCGATCGCCCGGGCGACAGCGACGCGCTGGCGCTGACCGCCGCTCATCTTGCTGGGATAGCGATCCAGCATATCTTCAATGTGCAGCAGTTCGGATGCTTCACGGACTCTCTTGTCGATCTCCTGTTTGTCGAATTTATTCATCTTCAGCCCAAACGCGACATTGTCATACACGGTCATGTGCGGGAAGATGGCATAACTCTGAAAAACCATAGAGATCTTGCGCTCGCGGGGCGGCAGGTACGTGACATCCCGTCCGCCAATGCTGATGCGGCCTTCGTCAGCCATTCCCAAACCTGCAATGGTCCGCAATAATGTGGTCTTGCCGCAGCCGCTTGGACCCAACAGCACCACAAATTCCTGATCCTCAACGGTCAAGCTCACATGATCCACTGCAACAAAACTGTCAAAGCGTTTCGTTGCGTTCTCGATTCGAATATCAGCCATGGGTTTGCCTCTTACTTTGTTATCTGGCCCCACATATTGAACAGGTAGCGCCGGATGAAAAAGATGAAGATCAATGCCGGGATCATCATGAAAAAGCCTCCGGCAAACTGGTACGGTTCGGATGATTGACTGAGAGTAACAAGTACCTGGGCAGGCAGGGTACGATTCTGGATCGTGAGAATCGTGGCAGCGAACACTTCGTTCCACGACAGGACAAAAGTAAAGATAGCTGAGGCGGCGATGCCCGGCATCACCAACGGTAAAACCACATGCCGGAAAGCCTGCGCGGGAGAGCAACCAAAAACCATGGCGGCCTCTTCCAATTCATAGGGAATACTGGAAAATACGCTGCTGAGAACCAGAATTGTGGTTGGCAAGGCCAGAGCAGTATGCATTAACGCCAGGCTATACACACTATCATAGATGCCTGTACGCAGGAAGACCACTGCTAATGGAATGGACAATATTACGATCGGAAATGCCCGCACGGCCAGGATGGACAGGCGAAACACATCTCTGCCGCGGAATATAAAACGAGAGAGAGCATAACCTGCTGGCGCGGCAATCAGCGTGGATAAGATCAAGGTGATCACAGCGACCACGATACTGTTCCGCAGACCCGGAAGAATTCCCGTTGAATTCAGAAAGAAATCCATTGTCTCCGTAGATAAAGGAATAAAAGGCAAAATGCCCTTTGGGTAAGATCGCACTTCTGCGGGCGTGGTCAGCGCCATTGAAGTAATGAATAAAATCGGGACGAGCACCCAGAGCGAAATCAGGATGCCAACCAGATAGGTCAACGTACGACCGAGCCGCTGGCGTCGCAACATACGCCGATGGATGGCTTTCACTTCGGGGGAAACCTGACCTGCAGTCTTTTGTATGGTGGTCATTCGGTTACTTCCTCCTGTGTACGCACGGCGCGCAAATAAAACAATGAAGTAATCATCGACAAGAGCAGGATCAAGCTGGCATAGGCGGCAGCTACATTGAAATTGCGCAGGTCGTAATATTGACGGTAGGTTTCATTAGCCAGCACGGTCATCACATCACCTCCACTCAAAACAATGACCACCGCGAAAACCTGGAATGCAAGGATGGTGCGCAGGATGAGTGCAACCTGCAAGCTCGGACGCAATAGGGGCAGGATAATGTATCTAACACGCTGCCAAAGACCGGCGCCGAATACCTCCGCCGCTTCCAGCACCTCACGCGAGATCGCCTGCATTCCGGCCACAACGATCACCATAACAATTGCCGTCGCCCGCCAGACTTCTGCCAGCCATACGGCAATGAGGATCCAGTAGCGTGTGCCGGCGGTAAGATAGGTAATGGGAGCATCGATCAAACCCAACCCTTGCAGGATCGAATTGAGATAGCCGAGCTGGGTAAAAATGGAATACCAGACAATACCCACTGCGAGGTCCGAAAGGCCTAAAGCAATGGCGAAAATATATAGAAAGATGCCGCTGCCTTTCAAGTCGGCCTGGATGACCAGAGCCATAATAATTGCCAGCACGAACTGCGCGGGGATGATCAGGACGATCAGCAACAGGGTTGTCCTTAGTGCAGGCCAGAAGAAACGATCGTTGACCATTCTTTGGATGTAACGGGTCGTAAACTGGCTTGTGTCGCCTGCCTCGATGCGCCCGCGTGTTCCATCACCCAGGGCGTTTATGTAACGGGATGGAACCCATCCCTCGATCATTTCATTTTCAGATTCCCCATTGATCAGGAACCAAACCTCCAACGTGGCTTGATCCAGGATTTCGACCGGCGTCCGAGCTTCCATTTGGCCGACGACTTCGCTGTCTTCATCCGCTTCCATATAAACACGGGTAAGTGGATCGGCACTGCTCGAAAGGATCGACCTCACAGACCCGGAGACAGGCTTGCCGCTTTCATCTGATTCCCGCACGCGGACACGGCGTTCTGGCGCCCAGCCTTCTATGACCTGTCCCTCGGTATCTTCGCCGCGGATCTGGAACCAAACTTCAGTAAGCAGGGTGTTCTGTCCCACTTCCTCTGGTGGAATTGGATTTCCCTGGCGCTCCAGGATGTTAACCTGCATCCCACGCGGTAACTGGCCTGCCATGCTGCTGGTGGTTTCCGCCTCAGAACGCAGTACCAGCAGAGCCCCATCCTCCCTGACTGCCAGGATCAAACCCTGCACCATGGGCCAGGCAAAGAACAAGGCCAGGTAGATCAGCGAGGGCAGGATCAACAGGTAGGGCACCCAATTCAATCTTTTTCGAGTCTTCGGTGCGGGAGCAATGGTCATGCGAGCACCTCACGATGTTTCAAATAGTTTTGCCTGGTGTATGCCGAGACACACACCAGGCAAAATAAGGAACGGATCTAACTATTCGACCTGGCAGGGCCCATCGCTGGGCGGATCGGGAGCCCAACATGGCGCCCCGGTATCATCGAGGAGGGCCTGTAAGTTGGCCGCCTCCTCCTCCAACACAGTGGTCGCATCCTCGCCTTCGATGACGACCCGGTCGAACGCGGCGCGGAAGATCTCGTTGATCTCACCACCGCGCGCACCCAGTCCGACCGTTATCAGTGCGGGCATAGCGTCCGGGGCGTTTACCGTTGCCTCGACCGCCGCGGCTTCGAGCGCCACTCCTGCTGG